>WNFE01000339.1_pt1 | contig 32866 bp, 28 predicted proteins | sample 5400451 | NCBI WGS metagenome assembly WNFE01 (sample SAMN13153344, study PRJNA577476) | soil metagenome | isolation source: 200 cm saprolite under Douglas fir tree site 2 hole 2 | place: USA:California | collected 2015-04-18
TACATGGAGTTTGAAGGGGGGATCCCCAAGGGCAACTACGGCGGCGGCACGGTCATGGTGTGGGATCTCGGGACGTACGAGGTCCTCGAGGGGGACCCTCAGCAGGCCTACGACAAAGGAAAATTGACCCTCATCCTCCACGGGATGAAACTCCACGGCGAGTTTCACCTCGTACGCACCAAAATGGGCGGCCAAGTCCAATGGTTGATGTTCAAGAAACGCGACAGCGACGCGGTCCCGGGCTGGAAGCTCCCCGACCCCTCCGTCTCGGTAAAAACCGGACGGACGATCGCGCAGATCGCTGCCGAGGGGCAGTCCCAGTGGACGTCCGGAAAACGCAGTAACCGCACACGACAGACCCCATCCACCACGCGCCAAGCGTCCCCTCGTCCCGGTCGGGGGCTGAAAGCGCTCCACCTCGACAAAGTCGGGACCGATCCCTACCCGCAGGATCTCAAGCCGATGTTGGCGACCCTGGTCGATGCGCCATTTGACGACCCGCAATGGCTGTTCGAAATCAAATGGGATGGCATGCGCGCGGTGGCGTACGTGCGCGCCGAAGGACCCAAGCGCGAGGTGACGCTGCGAAGTCGCGGCGGCATGGTCCTCAACGCGCGCTTTCCTGAGGTCGTCGAGGCATTGTACGCGCAGCAGCTGCCCGATGCGGTGCTAGACGGGGAGATCGTGGCCCTCGACGATCAGGGCCGGGCGCAATTTCAGCTTCTGCAGGGACGCCTGCAGGAAACAAACGGGGCCCACCCCGGACGGACCCCGCAAATCGCCTACTACGTCTTCGATGTTCTGTATCTCAACGGCCATAGGTTAACCGACTGGCCTCTGGATCGGCGGCGGAAGAGTCTGGCTGCCCTCCTGCGTCCCACGGAGGTGCTGCGGGTATCCGACGCAGTGATGGGGACCGGCCGCGTCTTCTACGAAGCGGCCCAGGCACATGGGGTGGAGGGGATCGTCGCCAAGCGTGCCGACAGCCGCTACGAAACCGGTGAACGGACCCGCACCTGGTTAAAAATCAAAGTCAATCAGCGTCTGGACGCCGTGGTGGGCGGATTCACCCAGGGTCGAGGTGCCCGCGCGAAGACCTTCGGCGCGCTCGTCCTCGGAGCGTATGATGCGGAGGGCCAGTTGCAGTACATCGGCAACTGCGGCAGTGGGTTCACCGATTCCGAGCTGAAGCGGTTGACGCCTCTGTTGACCGCACGCACCGAGGCCGCGTGTCCGTTTGTCACCGTCCCGCCAACCAACGACGTGATCACCTGGGTACGGCCCGAACTCGTCGTCGACGTCGAATATGCGAACTGGACGGACGACGGCCTCCTGCGGGCCCCTGTCTTTAAGGGGGTGCGCGTCGACAAAGTCGCGCGTGAGGTTCAGCTGGAGCGTCCCCAGCCGCGTGCACCTGAACCCCCACCGCGCCTGAACACAGAGGCCCGAACGCCCGTGAAGACCGGCAACTCACAGGCAGGCAATTCGCGGGCCTCGGCAGACCTGGCCGAGAAGGCCGGGGAGGTTGAGTTCACAAACCTAGACAAAGTCTTCTGGCCTGAAAAGGGCTACACGAAGGGCGATCTCATCCGCTACTACCTCGAGATCGCCCCACACATCCTCCCCCACATCACCGACCGACCGGTCACCCTGCGCCGATTTCCCAACGGCATCGCGGGGGAAAGCTTCTACCAGAAGGATCATCCCGATGCGCCCTCGTTCGCGCAGATCGTTCGCATTTGGACGGACAGCGAGAAGCACACAATGGCTGCCCCTGTGTGCAACAACCTCCCCACGTTGCTGTGGCTGGCCCAGCTCGCCGACATCGAGATTCACACCTGGTTCAGTCGCATCACCCCCCTTCGGCGGGCCGACCGGGCGGGAAATGCCGGGGTGGACTTCGCCTCCTCCGAGCAGGCGTTAGGGAGCAGCGTGCTCAACCGCCCAGACTTTGTGGCGTTCGACATCGATCCCTACTTGTTTCCCGACAACAAGCTCCCGCAACGCAAAGGTGAGAAAGACCCCGACTACTCCCGCCGCGGCTTCGAGGCCGCGGTCGAGGCGGCGCGGCTCTTGCGCAGCGTGCTGACGCGTTTGAAACTCGAGAGCTTCGTCAAGACGTCGGGCAAGACGGGCCTCCACGTTTTTGTGCCGATTGTGCGCCGGTACACATTCGAGCAGACCCACGCCTTTGCCAAAACGGTCACGCAGCATTTGGAGAGCCTGTCTCCGAAGACGATCACGACCGCGTGGGCGGCGGAGCAGCGGGTCGGGAAAGTATTCCTCGACTACAATCAGAACAGGCGCGGGGCCACGTTGGCCAGCGCCTTCAGCGTACGACCCACCCCAGAGGCGGGCGTGTCATTCCCGATCTCGTGGAAGGAACTTGAAGCAGGACTGGATCCTCTTGAGTTCACGCTGAAGACCGTCCCGACCCTGATGCGCAAGCGCAAGGACCCGTGGCGGGACGTGCTGGCCAACCCTCAGCTGCTCGAAAAGCACTTGTAACTTTTAGCCGCGGGATTCTAGAAGCTTGGCTCCGGCGTCGCGGTGCGGTGGTGCAGCGCTTCAGCCAGCTGGCGGACGTAGGGTCGTGCGGCCGTGACGGCCCGGGCCCGGTGGCTGATGCGGTTCTTCACGGCCGGAGGGAGCTGCGCCATCGTCTTCCCATATGCTGGGACGACAAAGATAGGATCATAGCCGAAGCCATGCGCCCCGCGGGGCGCCGTGGCCAACTCCCCCTCGCACGTGCCTTCGAAGGTGCGCACCGTTCCGTCCGGTGTCGCCACTGCCACCACGGCTCGATACCGTGCGGTCCGCGCGGGCGGCGCGACACCCGCGACCATTTTGAGGATCCGGACATTGCGCTGCGCATCCGACGCCCCGTCCCCCAGAAACCGACGGGACTGCGGACCAGGCGCCCCCTGAAGCGCGTCGATCTCAATACCCGAGTCGTCGGCAATCGTCACCCGACGCGTCAGGCGGGCGACGGTCAGCGCCTTGCTGATGGCATTCTCGGTGTACGTGAGTCCATCTTCGGGGAGGTCGGCAATTTGGGGAAACGCGTCCAATGCATAGACGCGTAGGGGCAAGTCCCGGACTAACTCCAGCATCTCGCGGACTTTCGCAGGATTGTGCGTCGCCAGCACCACCTCCAAGACATCCGGAGATGGCGAAGACGAGCGGGCTGTCCCACGCCGACTGCGGCGGGGGGAACGCGCGGACTTCGCGCGCGCCTTGCGGGCCGCTCGGGCCACGGGATCAGTACTCCTCTCTGATTTTTTCTGCCGCGTTGGAGGGTCGTTTACCGCCTGACGACTGTGACAATGTCGGCGAGCGCTTGCTTCTGCTGAGCAATCAGCTGACGCACGCCTTGCTCCGCTAACCCCAGGAGCTGTTGCATCTCCTCCCGGGAAAACGGCATTCCTTCCGCCGTCCCTTGCACTTCGACGATCCGGGCTCCTTCAGTGAGGACCACGTTCATGTCGACGCGGGCGCGGGAATCTTCGGCAAACGTGAGGTCGAGCACCGCCTGGCCCTCGACAAACCCGACGCTCGTCGCGGCAAGAAACTCCCGCAGCGGCCACACGGTCAATGCGCCGGTCGATCGCAACACGTGCAACGCGTCAACGAGAGCCACAAACGCCCCGGTGATCGCGGCCGTCCGCGTCCCCCCGTCGGCCTGGATGACATCGCAGTCGATCCAGATGGTCCGCTCGCCGAGTTTCTCCAGATCCACCGCCGCCCGAAGTGAGCGGCCCACCAGCCGCTGGATCTCTTGTACCCTGCCCCCCGGCCGACCCACGTCACGGGGATTGCGTTCTTGCGTGGCGCGGGGAAGCATGCCGTATTCCGCGCTGATCCACCCTTGCCCGGCGCCGCGAAGCCACGGAGGTACGCGCTCCTCAAGGCTCGCGGAGCACACCACCCGCGTGTCGCCTAACTCCAGCAACACCGAGCCCTCGGCGTACTTGAGGTAGCGTCGAGTGATCTTCAGGGGTCGCAATTCGTCCGGGCGGCGACCGTCAGGCCGGGGCATGCACACTCACACCTCGTAGGCGAGGCCTTCTTCGACCAGCGCCACGTTGGCGAACTCCTTCGCGGCCGCACCGTGGGTCTCCTGGAGTGCATACCGGGGGGTGAAGAAGTGGGTCAGCAACAACCGCTTCACGTCGGCGCGGCGTGCGGTCGCACCGGCCATGGTGCCGGTCAGATGCCCCAGGGGTCCCGCCAGATGGGCATCGGCTTCCATGAGTGTGGATTCGCACAAGAAGAGATCGCAGCCAGCCGCGAGGCGGTCTAAGGCCTCGCACGGTCCTGAATCGCCACTGTAGACCAGCCGGCGACTGCCGGCGAGGACTTGGACCGCGTGGCAGGGCATCGGGTGCGCGGTGAGTGCGAACCGCAGCCGCACCCCGCGCACGGTCCCCGCCCCGTCTTCCAACGCATGAAACGTAAATCCGGAGGTGAACTCCTGCCGCGACTCCACCTTGGGCAGGCAGGCGGCCAGATAGCCTCCCGCCCCGGCCGGGGCAAACAAGGGCAGCGGAGCGGCGGGAGGATTCGGCAGCCGGCCAAACGCAAGCTCGTTGCGCAGCGGATAGATATCTGTGAAGTGGTCAGGATGCAGATGCGTCAGCACCACCGCGTCGAGGTCGAATGCGGTTGCGCTGCGATGCAAGCTCGCCACAACCCCGGATCCGCAGTCGAGCAAGATGCGGACGCCGTCGGCTTCCACCAAATATCCGGGACACGCCCCGCCGGCGGGAGGATACGGGCTCCACTTGCCGAGCACCGTCAGCTTCATGCCCGCGCACTCCTGCCTGCCCGCCCCGCACGCCCGAGGTCCGGGTGCGGGAGGTCATCAGCGCGTGCGGAGATCAGGGTGCACCCTGGGGGATCGGGTAGACCGCCAAGAAGCGCATGATCGCCCGGTGGACGGCTTCGGCAATCTCCTGCCGGAATTCCTGATCACGCAAGTGCGCTTCATCGTCGGCATGGGAAATGTACGCGGTCTCGACCAGCACGGAGGGCACGTCGTTGTCGCGCAGGACAATGAAGTTCGCGGTCCTGATGCCGCGGCTGGGAATGCCGAGCACCGCCCCCAGTTCGTCCTGAATCATCTGCGCGAGCGCCAGGCTCTGGGGAGTCAGATAGTAGGTTTCCGTCCCATTCACTGCCGCGCGGGTCGACGCGTTGGCGTGGATACTCACGTACACGGTGGCTCCCCCCTCCCGCGCCATTCGTGTCCGATCGTCCAGTTCGACCGTCGCATCATTGTCTCGAATCATCAGTACCCGGACGCCGTCTTGACTCAACAGGTCCCGCACACGTTGGGCGACATCCAACACGACCTCCGCCTCACGCAACCCGGTGGGGCCGATGGCTCCGGGATCACGGCCGCCGTGCCCGGCGTCGAGGGCAACTGTGTGACCCTGCGCTGACCCAGTGGTAAGGTCCACGAGCAAATGGCCGACGGACCGGCTCACGACATAGTTGAGCTTCCGTTTCAGCGTGACGACCACGCGGGTCACCGGGGGTGTTGCGGTAAACTGGGCCGCGCGGACGGCGATCACGGAGGTCCCATTGACGGACACATCCTGTTTGACAGGCACAAAAACGGCGCCAATCAAATCGATAGCCAACCGATCGGGAAACTTGAACTCCCGGATCTTGAATTCCATCGGACCGGTGGTCTCCAGGGCCAACCGACCTGCCGATCCATCCTCCTGGAACGACACGCCCGTGATCTTGACCGATCCCGCGCCTGGGGCAACCGGGGTGGCTTGTGGAACACTGGGCTGCGCTACATCCGCCAGGCCTGGGCCCTCTTGGCGCACTTCGAGGGTGACGAGGTAGCTGTTGGGAGCCGTGGCGACCTGAATTTCCACAGGCTGCTGGAGGTCAAAGACGACCCGCGAGATGTACGGTTTGGACTGAAACTGCCCCGTTCGGATGCGGATGACACCGGCCTCGTTAACAGGGTACTCCCGGCCGCTGAGGCGCAGCGCGGCGTTAAGGAAGTCCACCACCAGCCGGTCCGGGTTCCGCAACACGTGGGTTTCCACTTGGAGTGGCCCGGTCGCTTCCACGCCCACCCGCAGGACACCGTCGACGATCTGCGGCGTGATCGCCGTGATCTGCGAACTCACAAAGACAGCCCCCTCCGTTTCGTCAAACTTCGCCCATGCTCCGAGCAGGGCGAAGACAGCTTGGACAGGGAGAAACACGTGCGATCCGATTTGGGCCGGGGCAGCAGGAAGGCGAGCGGGCTTTCCGTTGACCAGCGCTGTCGTATCGTTCAACCGCATCTGCACCGTGGTCCGCAGGCGATTGGTGACCACGATGGTTTGGGTGGTTTCGTAAAAAGCACTAACGGCTCCCATCGGGTCGAATAACCCGGGCATGGGAGCCAGGACCTGGCCGTTAAGCACTACGGCAGGAGCAGCGAGGGGGACGTCCACGCCGTTGACGACCACCCGTGGACCGGCAGTCTGACCAACCGCGGGACCCGCCATCATCCCTGAGGTCATTACCGCCAGCAGGGCGGCTGCGACGACTTTCATTCCCTACCTCACGAAGCGTCCACCACCTGCCGTTCCCACGGAGGATCTTCTCTATACCACCTCTCCCGACCCCACCCGTTTCGTGTTGCCATTCAGTTCTCCTGCGCAGGGGTGATGCAGCTGTCGAATGGAAGCGCTATGGGGCGCGGCGTGCTGCGCCCGGGCCGCTGCACACCCCACACGCCTGGAGGCCGCCCCGTGAAAGTGGATGCCCAGATCATGTATGGCACCCTGGATGAGGTCCCACATCTCGTACAGGCCGCGGAAGCGTGGGGCCTGGATGCGGTCTGGTTCAGCGAGACCGCCCATGATCCGTTCCTCGCCGCCGCGCTGGCCGCCCAGTCCACCTCCCGCATCGGCATCGGGACGGGGATCGCCCTGGCCTTTACCCGCAGCCCCACCCTGCTCGCCTATCTTGCTTGGGATCTCGCGGCGCTCTCGAAGGGACGGTTCATGCTGGGGTTGGGCACACAAGTCAGAGCGCACATCGTGCGACGTTTTGGCATGCCTTGGACGCCGCCTGCTCCGCGACTGCGCACCACTGTCCGGGCGGTGCGCGCTGTGTGGGACGCGTGGCGCCGCGGGGTGCCGCTAGACTTCCGCGGCCCGGACATGACGCTCAGTTTGATGACGCCCTTCTTTACCCCACCCCCGCAGCCGCATCCCATCCCGATCCTCACCGCGGGAGTCAATCCCCCGCTGTGCCGCGTCGCCGGAGAAGTCGCAGACGGTTTTCACGTACATCCCTTTCACACCCCGGCGTACTTGCGCGACGTAGTCCTGCCAGCTATTGCGCGCGGGCGCGAGAAGGCCCAGAGAACATCCGGGCCCTTCGAAATCGTGGTTAGCGCCCTCACGGTTGTCGAAGGAACGGAGCTGTCCACGGACGCGGCGAGGCGAGCGCTCGCGTTCTATGCGAGTACACCGTCGTACCGCGGCGTCCTCGCGCATCACGGATGGGAGGACCTCGGACAGCGCCTCAGCGTCCTGGCCTCGCGTGGGCGGTGGTCGGAGATGAGCACTTTGATCACCGATGATGTCTTACACGCATTTGCCGTCGTCGCACCACCGGAAGAGTTCGGGAGCAAACTTCGGGAGCGTTATCGCGGGCTCGCGGATCGCATTAGCCTCTACGAGCCGTTTGCGCCGAGTCAGGCGGCGCTGTATCGGACCCTCCTCGCCGCCTTCCGGACCTAGCAAAAAGATGTGCCGACGTCGAATAAGTGATCTCTCACAGCTGAAACACTCAAGGAGGTGTGTGCACGATGGGTGACCTTGAACGGTACATCGTGGAGGAATGGGCAGAGGACTTTCACAGCGGTCGGCTCAACCGCCGCGAGTTCTTGCGCCGCGTGGCGCTGATGGTCGGCGGGACAGCAGTGGCCCTCCCGGTCCTCCGGGAACTGGGCGTCATGACCACGCCGGAGGAAGTGGCGGCGGCCAGCTCGTCAGCACCGGTCGTCACGGCGCAAGCAGGTGGCATCACGGTGCCGCCGGATGATCCCGCGCTGCAAGCAGGAGGGGTGACGTTTCCCATGGGCCCGGTGGCCATCCAGGGTTACCAGGCGAGGCCGAAGTCTGCTGATCCTGCGCCTGGAGTCATCGTGATCCACGAGAACCGAGGATTACTCGAACACTTCAAAGACGTCTGTCGACGACTAGCCAAGCTGGGTTATGCGGCGCTGGCGGTCGATCTGGCCTCTGCGGAAGGAGGTACGGCTAAGTACTCCGATCTGGCCGAAGTCACTGCCATCCTCGGCCGAACGCCGCCGGACCAGCTCGTCGCGATGTTGAACGCGGGCGTCGCCTACCTACAAGGACAATCCGCGGTGCGCAAGGACCGTATTGGCGCAGTGGGCTTCTGCTTCGGCGGGGGGATGACCTGGCGGCTGGCGACGCGTAACTCGGCGATCCGCGCAGCCGTCCCCTTCTATGGCCCTAACCCTCCGTTGGAGGATGTCCCACAAATCAAAGCGGCGATCCTGGCCATCTACGGCGAGCTGGACAGTCGGATCGATGCAGGAATTCCTGCCATCCGCGAGGCCATGAGGAAAACAGGCCTGCCCTTTGAGGTTGTCATCTACCCGGGAGCCGATCACGCGTTCTTCAATGACACCGGGCAACGGTACCACGCGCCGTCTGCACTCGACGCATGGCGTCGCACAGTGGCGTGGTTTGATCGCTACCTGAAAGGATCGTGATCTAGAAGATCCCTAGACGCACGCGCCTTAGGACGTTAGGCAAATGACGGTGTGGTGGGGGAGCCTCAACGTGTTCATGCAGCGGCCTGTCGTGGGGCAACAGGCGTGGGTCCTTGCGCTCTCCCCCGCGGAATCTGGCAACTTGCATAGTATTTACCCTACGCGCACAAATGCTACTTAGGGCCTAACGGACCGCGCGTAGGCGGTGCCCGCGACTCACGGCAGTAACAGAACCTTTCCGGTAGCCTGACGGCTTTGCAGATAACGCTGTGCCTCCGCCGCTTGCGCGAGGGGAAAGCGGCGGTCGATCCGCACAGTCAGGATCCCCGATTGGACCCAAGACAGCACATCAGTCGCTCGGCCGAGGAGCTCCTCGCGCGTGTGGGTATAGTGCACGAGGGTTGGCCGCGTCAAAAAGAGCGACCCCTTGCGGTTAAGGATCTGGGGGTCCTGAGGGGGCACCGGGCCGCTGGATTGCCCGTAGAGCACCATCATCCCGCGCAACGCAAGGCAGTTGAGACTCTTCTCGAACGTGTCCTTGCCCACGGAGTCGTACACGACCTGGACGCCGCGCCCGCCTGTCAACCGCTTCGCCTCCGTATCCACCTCGGCGCGGGTATACACGATCACCTCGTTCGCGCCTAGCGACCGCGCCAGTTCCGCTTTGGCATCGGAAGACACTGCAGCGATGACACGCGCGCCCCGCCGGCGTGCCATCTGGACGAGGAGGTGTCCGACGCCGCCGGCTGCGGCATAGACAAGCGCCGTATCAGTTGGTTTGAGGGGATAGGTATCATGCACGAGGTAGTGTGCGGTCATCCCTTGTAACATCGCCGCCACGGCGGTCGCCGCATCGAGCCCTGGCGGGATACGGACCAATTGCCACGCGGGCACGATGGCGTACTGCGCGTAACTTCCGAAGACGTTGGAATAGACGACACGATCGCCGGGTCGGACGTCGGTGACACCCGGACCCACCGCATCCACGACTCCCGCCCCCTCCTGGCCCGGAATTCCGGGGAGCTGAAGCGCGTACTGCCCCAGGCGCTGATAGACGTCGGCGAAGTTCACCCCGCAGACCTCTAACCTGACGCGTACCTGTCCCGATCCCGGCTCGGGAGTTGGGACGTCTTCGATCTGCAGCACCTCGGGGCCGCCGAACTGGTGAATCCTGACCGCTTTCATTCCGGTTCCTCCCTGATGTGAACCATCGTGGCGCGGGTGAATTCCCACCTCCCTCCCTATTCTCCTGCGGGAGACACTCGGCTGTCGTGGCACTAGACTTGCTGCTTAATAAGATAAAGTGGCTGAACTTCAGCGGCTGTGGGTACGTAGTAGTCAGTGAAAGGGAGTCAGCCTCCAGGCTAAGCCTGCGGGGCACGTTGGAGAGAGGTGATCGGCCATGGGACTCTGGCGTTGTCCACGTTGCGGCACGGTTGTCACGCTGGAGCCACGCTTCGGGCAGATCGTGGGCGTTTACGATCTGTGCTCGGAAGGCACTGACGCCCGAGCCGGCCGAGGCCCTACCCGGATGGAACCCATCGCGCAAGCACTCGAGGGAACCTCAGACGTTCGCCAACCCGAACTCGTCAACGCCCCAAGCTAACAGTAGTCTGTCCCGCACGTAGCCCGCGCAAGGTCCCGCCTACTTTATGGCCTGACATAGGCGCAAAGAATCCAGCCTTCCGCACTCCCTAAGCCTGAATCGGAGCATGATTTGCGAAGAACATCGAGGAACTAGAGATATCTTCAGGTGAGTCAAAGGGGCCGAACCCCAACAAACGGTTCCGAACGAGAAGGTCTACTAACCGACGACTGGGAGCCCCCCGTACTCTCGAGGGGCGGCACTTTTGGGTGTTAGAACCTGCATTAGGTGCGGACGTGGAGCAGGGACGCCGTACCAGGCGGGGTGAGCAGGGTGCTCTCGGCTACGAGCGCAAGGAATTCCGCAGACTCCGCGTAGGCACCGCGCTTTCTCAACGCGAGACCGAATTCGCGAGCCATCCGCAACGCCTTCCCGTTCATTCCACGCTCCCGGAAAGTGGTCATAGCGCGCCGCACACCGTCGACGGCGCCCGTAACCTCGCCGCGGGCGAGACGCACGTAGCTCAGCACAATCTGCGCCTCGGCGGCCTCCACTACGTCTCCCGTCCGCTGCGTCTCGGCCAGGGCTTCGCCGGCAAAGTGCTCAGCCTCTGCGAGCTCTCCTAGGGTGAAGTGGACACGGCCGATTTCCGTGAGAATCTTCGCCCGGTCAAGGGGTCGTTGCAACCGTTCCATCACACGTAGCGCGTGGTGGAAGTGATGCAGGGCTTCCTTAGGCTGACCTTGCTCGTATTCGACTTGACCGAGATTGTGGAGCACCCGCATCAAATCGGTCAACTCTTCTGCGGACTCAAACAGGTCCTTGGCCTTCACCAGGAACTCACGCGCCTGATCGAGCGCACCCAATTTTCGATTCATCCACCCCAGCCCCCACACGGCGCGGCCAGCCAGAATGGGATCGTTCTTGGCGGCTTGCGATTGCACCGCCTCTTGGTACCGTCGAAGAGCAGGCTCTGGTTTGTCCAGCGACCCCAGAGCAGTCCCCAGTTCGATCAGGGTGTGAATGCGGACCGGATCGCGACCCGCACGGGCCGATCGCAATACAGCAAGAGCCTTCTCATACAGGGGGACGGCCTTGGCATATTCTCGCTGTCGTAACATTTGTCGTCCCTGCAGGAACAGAGTCCGGCCAAGACGCCAGTAGTCCTTCTCGCGTTCACACACGCTCAGGACAGACGCGAGCGTGGCCGATGCGTGGCCGAAATCCCCCTGCTCGATTGCCATCTCAGCCGTCTGCAGTTGAATCTCGCGGGCAGCCTCTGCGAGCCCGTACTTGCCCGCCATGAACGTGATCGCTTCAAGCAGCTTGGCCGCGGTGGGGTAATCGCGCTGGAGGACGGCCTGGCGGCTGAGGGTCAGCAAGCTCTCGGCGGCCAGGTCGGGGAGGTGGCCATCCTGGCCCAGGAGCGCGTCCACCGACGTTCCCAAACGGCGGGCGAAGAGAACAAGGGTATCAACCGACGGCCGAGTCCGCTCTCGCTCCACCAGGCTGATAAAACTCTTTGAAAGCTTGCCCCCTCCCAGCTGTTGCTGGGTGAGGCCCCGGGACTGACGGAGCTGGCGGATTCTGGAACCAAGCGACATGAGTCAACCCTCCGGTTTTACCCACTAACGCATAATTGCCCCGGGACAACGAGGCAAGCATACCAAAACTTGTCTGTAGCAAGCAAGGTGCCAGGGGGGCACGGGATGTTTCGGCACCTTGCAGTCTTTTGCCTTCCTAGCTACCCGGCCCGATATCCCCTGCGACGTGAATCGTCGGCGGGAGGGCACTTCCGGGCCCGATATCCCCCGCGACACGCGTAACCATGGAACCGCTTAGACCAATTGCCCATGCGAGCACTGCAAGAATCGCCAATAGTCTCATGTTTCCCCTCCATTTGGGTAAGAGAATGGGTTGCTCTGCTCCCCGTGCCCCCTGACGTGCTTCGTTGTGTTTGGTGCTGTCCTCCTCGCTTTTTAGCATTTTCCCACGTTTAAGCTAAAAGTGTGACAATACTGTATCTTCAACTACGTGGCAACTACATGGTAACTACGTAGTAACCCGTAGGGTGATCCCATTGCAGCAATGGGCGCGCGGAAATGGCGGCGGAAAATGCTCGAGGCGCTTTTGAAAAATCCTTGGGAGCGTTCGTGCGCTGTCGGCGTGTTGAGGAGAGGACTTAAGGAGACAGGTCCGACCCGCAGGATTTCATTTCAGCGGGAAGACGGTCGTGGCACAAAACGGAAAGAGCACGAATGATGGGGGACAACTCCTACTCCGCCTACACCTTTGAGGGCGTTTCCGCCAACTTCGCATAGAGATTCGTGGGACTGAACCGTCCCCATCCGAGGGAAGACCTACCAACCTCCACCCGGCCCCAACTTTGGGATGGAGTCAAACCACCAGCGGAGGATACCGTCTGGTACGCCGTCCCGCGGGCAGCATGAGTGGGGGAAATTTTCACGCGACTGGCGCTTGGGGCTAGACCTCTGACATCTGCGGGGGAGACCGTCTGCGCCCGAATCAGTCAGACCAAGCCGCGGGCTTTCGGTCCCAGCGGTGGCGGCGCAGGTCGGTCATGACGCCCGCCGACAAGGACGTCGCGGTGCTCGCGCCAGTATTGGCCAGAACGTGTGCGGTCTTGCGCATTCCTGGGATGACCGTCGACACAGTCGCGTTTTGAAGGATAAATCGCAGAGCAATCTCCGGCAACGTCATCCCCTCCGGGACTATTTGCTTAACCGCATCCACACGTCGCAATGTGTGGTATAGATTGTCCCGGTTGAAGTAGTGGTTGCGCCAGTCCCCCTGGGGCCATCGAGAGTCTTTCGTCAGCGCTCCCGTTAATGAGCCCTCGTCAAAGGGCACCCGTGCAATGACGGCAATGTTGAGATCACGGCACACGGGGAAAAGCTCGTCTTCAGGGTTCTGGTCGAAGATATTGTAGATGACTTGGACGGCGTCGATCAGACCCGTTCTCAAGGCAGCGATCCCATTGGCCGGCTCCCAGCGGTTGAGGCTTAGGCCCCACGCCCGCACCAGCCCCTCGTCCTTCAGTCGGCGCATCTCCGTTTGCCACCGCTCATCCCCCGCCCAGGCATCGTGCCAGACATGGAACTGCATCAAGTCGATGGCCCGCACCCCCAGGTTCTTCAGACTGCGCTCCGTGTACGCGCGGATATGCGAGGGCGGGAATGTCTCGTCTAGGGGATCGCGGGCCCGCGCTGGCCATCGCAGATTCTTGGGAGGGATCTTGGTCGCTGTGTACAGTTTGGCACCGGGATTCGCACGCAGCAGCTGGCCCAAGAGATGCTCGCTGTGGCCCTGGCCATAGGCCCACGCAGTATCGAAGAAGTTCACGCCCACATCCACAGCCTTTTGAAGAGATCGCATCGATTCGTCATCATCGGAGCCGGTCCAGTCTCCCATCCCCCACATCCCGTATCCGATCTCGCTCACTTCCCAGCCCGCGCGCCCGAACGTCCGATACTTCATGAATTCCTCCATGAAACGTCTTATCGGTGTAGGACGAGAGACGATGCCTCAATTGTCAGCGCCGTAATCTCTGCCAATCCTACAATTCTCCTCAAGTTGGACCGCCCCTCGCGGCGTGGGTGTCTGAAGCCCCGGATAAAGGGGGTATGCTCCTGGAAGGAGGGGATAGGTGTGTCCGGATTCCTCGCGCTTGTGCTCGGAGTACTCTCTAGCGCCCTGACCGCCTATGGGGCGTACCGCACCTCGCTCGCGCACTTCCATGTGCTGGGTGCTATCCCGGTCGGTGCATTGCTGATTGGGATAGGTGCTGCTCTTGGCGTGGCCATGGCAATCCGCCTCACAGCAGGCTACGATACCGCGAATTTTCGCATCTTCGCCCAGATGGGCGGGATGGCCGCATATGCAGGCGCCGTGTTGCTCGACTATGTCCAGTACCAGCTTCATCTGGGCGGTACTGGTGCGATGACGCCCGATGTCCTCCATGTAATCAACTATGCGAAGCTGCTCATAGAATTCGGGGGCCAGGCGATTGCTGCTCAGCTGCCCACTAGCGTAGCCCTTCCCATGCCCGCACTGCTCGGGGGTGGAGTGCTCCGGCTATTCGCGGAGGTGCTGGGCGTGGTGGTCGCCACGGGCTGGACAATTTCCTACCTCGTGGATGTCCCGTTCTGTTGGACGCACCACCGGTTCTACCAACTCAGACACCTCGTGGAGTGCGCGGACATGTCCGCGGTCCGGGAGTGGGAGACCGCCATTCAGCAGCGCCGGCCGCATGAAGCGCGGGCGCTCCTCGCCCGTGTCCGGGCCAGCCCCGTCGCACCGAGCGATCGCTCATGGATACGTGTCGCGGTGCACCAGTGCTCGGTGTGCCATGCCGCGCGTGTGCGCATCGAGAGACGGCGACGGATCAGCCTCGGGCGAACCCTCACCGAGCCTGCGCAAGTGATGCAGTTCGACGCGGCCAGGGGATCAGCGCTTCTGGCAACATAGCCCCACTGCCTCCAGATCCGCACAGTCCCTACTCAGCAACGAAACGCCCATTCCGGCAGTCACTCCAGGCCTTCTGTCGTCGCGTGGTATAATTGCACTCAGGGGGCGATCGGTTTCGACTGGGATGGCAGAAGTGAAGCTGCGCGTCGAGGTGGTCCGGGCCCTCGTAAAATACCTGGACGGCGAATAACCGCCAATACACAGTACGCTTACGCTGCCTAGATAGCAGCGTACGTCCACCCGGGAGTGCTGGCGATCCGGGATGGACGCTAACAGCCGGCTCACTGCTCGGTGCAATGCTCGGGCGCCGGGCAGGACACCTAACGGGCTGGCGTCTAGCGGATCCGGCTCAGGGGAGCTTCTGGACGCGAGACTCAAAGCCTGAGACACACGCGTAGACGCTTTGCTCTCGCAATCTTAGGACGCGGGTTCGATTCCCGCCGCCTCCACCATCTAAACCCCGCGACAGATGCGGGGTTTATCTTTTGAAGATTCTCCTACCACCACCCTGCCATTGTCCTCTCTCCCGGTGAGGACTGGAAGGCAGACACGCAGGGGCAGCCCGCCGATGCTCGACCAGGTTAGATTCTCCTGACAGTCGCCGGTTCTCCCGCGTTCCATGACTTGCACCCCCGAACGGAAGGGCACAACTAGATCACCAGAGGAGCAAACGCAACGGGGTGAGACGCCTTATGTGCTTGAGAGATGGTACGGCGGCGAGCTTGTCTATTAAGCGTTTCTTGCTGTCTGTGCTCCTAGTGTTAGCTATTGCCTGGGTCCCGATAGCACTCGCGCAAGCGTCGGATGAAGCTGTCCGAGAAGCAGTGGTGCTGAACCCCGACAAACCCGGATTCTACCGCATTGGAACCGCATTTCATGTCGGCGGAGGCGTCTTCTACACCAATGCCCATGTGGTCCGCGCGAAGGTACCTGAAGGCTACACCCAATGGTATCTCGCCGGTGCGTCTTCAACCAAAAGCCGCGATACGTGGCTTGGCCCTGCCACCATCACCTGCGTCCATCCACGATGGCGCGGATCCCGTGAGTCGGATGATGTAGAGCCTTTCGACGTGGCGACCATGAAGATAGACTCGAGGAGCGATCTCCCCCCAGCCCTCACGCTGACAAACCGAACGCCGCTGGTAGGTACAAATGTTACGATCAAGGGGTTTGCGTCCGCATCACTCGGATGGCCCCCCAAACTCTACACGGCGACTGGTCGAGTATCCGAACTCTCGCAGTCGGAGCAAGCGTTTGCCATTGACATCGAGAGTGGATTCGCGCTGGAAGGGTCGAGCGGGTCGCCCGTTCTCGATGGTGAGGGACACGTGGTCGGGATTGTGTTTGCACGGTCGGGGGAACGAGATCGCTCTGCTGCGGCCCAGGTGGTCGCCATAACGGTCGCTGGTATGAATGAGTGCCCGATTCGGTAACGGTGCGCGAGAGCGTCCCGGTCCTCTTGAATCTTTGCTCTCCTGCCTCGGGCTATGTATGTCCCTGTACCGGTCGCGTAGCGCTCCCGCTTGAGAACCTCAGGGACAAGGGAACGTTATCGTGGATTCGCGGGTTGCCCTTAGAGTGGCGCACCTCTGGTCTCCAGCGTATAATCTCGGGGGCAAGAACTCTCTAGCCCACAGGCTGCAGGGCGACGCGAATGTCTCCACCAAGCGCATCTCCCCTCCCCCGGGTCTTCGTTGTCATGGCTGTCATGCTTTTCTTGCAAAGCACTGGGGCACATGTGCTCAGCGGTGGAGGCCCTCGGTATCCATTTGGCGGACACACCTTCGCGTACTCGCCGGGAACCATTCACCCCGCCGATGTTCCTCGTCTGCGGTTAGATGTAGACACCGCTGCGTTCTACAAAGCCTGGAAGGAAAGATACCTGGTGAAGGGCTGCGGACCTGACCGGTATTACGTCTTCACCAATGCGGGCGAGAATGCGGCGGGCATCGGCCAAGAGAGCATTTCCTCCTCTGAAGGTCACGGCTACGGGATGATGATTACGGCGTTGATGGCTGGGTTCGACCCAAATGCCCGCACGTATTTTGATGGTCTCTACCGCTTCTTCAAAGACCACCCGAGCAGTGTGTCACCGCACTTGATGGCCTGGAACCAAGTCCGAGGATGCGGCAATCTGCCCGCCGGAGGCACGGATTCCGCAACCGATGGGGATCTCGACATCGCCTACGCGCTCATCTTGGCCGATCGACAGTGGGGAAGCGACGGAACGATCAACTATCTGCAAGAGGCGGTCCGGGTGATCGATGCAATCCGGGACAAGGAAATCAACCCGGCGACGTCTGTGGTCCTCCTGGGCGGCTTCGCCACGCGGTCCTCGCCTGCGTATTATTACGGAACCCGGTCATCGGATTTCATGCCGGATCACTTCCGCGCGTTCCAAACTGTCAGCCACGACAGCGTCTGGACGAGAGTCGTTGATGCAGGCTACGAACTGACTCGGACGCTGCAGACTAAATTCAGCCCGACGACGGGGCTCCTGCCCGATTTTGTCCAGAACACAAACACGTCGCCTGTGCCTGCGAGGTCCGGTTACCTGGAGAGCACCGGCGACGGGCAATATTCCTACAATGCATGCCGGGTGCCCTGGCGTCTGGCGACCGACTATGTCGTCAGTGGAGACCCCCGCGCGCTGCAGGCTCTGGAACTCATCAATGCATGGATTCGCAGGGAGACCGGCGAGAACCCGGCCCTGATTCATGATGGCTATGATCTCCACGGCGCGAGGATGTCATCTGATAGCTCCTTGGCGTTCGTGGCGCCTTTTGCCGTTTCGGCGATGGTGGGTGCACAGAATCAACGGTGGTTGAATGCCTTGTGGCATTACGTGGTGGGCACGCCCCTCGATGCTAGCGACTACTACGGCAATACCATCAAGATGCTCTCGATGATCGTTGTCTCCGGCAATTGGTGGTCACCCTAACTCAGACACGCCTTTGACAACGTCTCGATCTGCCGGGACGAAGGAGGTTGGTATGCGCACACGCAGCGGACCGACGCTAGGCACCCTGCTGGTCGCAGTTCTTCTGCTGGCCAGTGGCAGCAGGGCGCAGGCGCCTTCACCTGGCGGAGAGCCCAATCACATTTACTTCGTCGACGCCGTCAGAAATCGGATCGTTCGAGTAAACGACATGACGGGGGCCGGCTGGACCGCGCTGGGGACTCGGGGAGATGGGCCGCGCCAGTTCCGGGATCCGAAGGGGATCTTCGTCGATGCGGCGGGGCGCATCTACGTGGCAGACTCCGGCAATAGTCGTGTGGTGCGCGTCAACGACATGACGGGTGCCGGGTGGACCACCTTCGGCCTCCGGGGAAAGGGCTATCATCAGTTCGACAATCCCACGGGTGTGTTCGTGGATGCGGCAGAGCGGATCTACGTGGCGGACTCCCACAACAATCGTCTGGTGCGGATGAATGGGATGACCGGAGCAGGCTGGACCGCGTTTGGCACCCAGGGGGAGGAGACTAACCAATTCAACACCCCTACGGCAGTGTTCGTGGACGCAACCGAGCGGATCTACGTGGTGGACTCCGGAAACAGCCGCCTCGTCTCGTTCAGGGACATGAAGGGGGCGGGTTGGACCGCATTTGGCTCCGAGGGCAATGGGGCGAATCAGTTTAGCGCCCCCACCAGCATCTTCGTGGACAGGCTCGGGCGGATCTACGTGGCCGATGCCGGCAACCACCGGGTCGCGCGAATGGACGCCCTTGGGTCCGGCTTTGTCGTCCTCGGTACCCAGGGTGAGGGACCAAAGCAGTTCGACAGCCCGACCGGCCTCTTCGTGGACTCGGGGGGGCGAATCTACGTGGCCGATGCCGACAACGGCCGCCTGGTTCGCATGGACGACTTGACCGGGGCGGGCTGGACCACGCTGGAGGCGGAGGGGGTCACTGACCTCAGTTGCCCGGCCAGTGTCTTCGTCGATGTCAGTGGGCGCATCTACATCCCGGATTCCTGCAACCATCGTATCGTGCGTGTGAATGATGTCACGGGCGCAGGATGGATCGGCTTCGGCACTCAAGGCAGCGGGATCAATCAGTTTGAGACCCCGGCTGGCATCTTCGTGGACTCAACTGGGCGAATCTACGTGGCGGACGCCGGCAATCACCGGATCGTGCGGATGAGTGACATGCATGGGACGGACTGGACCACGTTCGGCGCCCACGGCAACGGGCCGGGGCAATTCGATACCCCGACCCACGTTGTTGTGGACACCGCAGGGCACATCTTGGTAGCAGACGCGGGCAACGACCGGATTGTGCGGATGCGTGACATGAGTGGAGCGGGGTGGACCGTGTTGTCGCACGACACGACCGTGAGCGGGTCGGGCAAACCCTGGGCGACATTCACTCGGTGAGGAACCTGGCCGCGCCAGCGGGAGAGTTCTGACAGCCGTGCCAAGGCCGCTCGGCACGGTTCTGCCGTTTGATGCTACCGGCTCACTGGGACGCTCGCCTTCCGTTCGAACTTGTTCCAACCGACGAGCCTACCCTTGAGCGCGGCCATCAAGGTTTTGAAGCCAACGACATAGAGAAGTTGCCGGGCAAAGAATCGCTGGACGAACACCCACACGAGCAAGGCTCGCTGCTCCCTCGGCTCGAGCAGGAAGGCGACAAGCGACGAGAGGAACTCGATCATCTGAAACAGCGCAAAATACGCGAGCAAGGGCACCAGGGCTTCGTTGGACGCAATGAGGGGATGCTGGTATCGCTGCCAGATGAGCATGGCGACTCGCAGGACCACAAACAGGTCAACCACGGGGGCAATGAACGAGAAGAAGATGTGAAAAATGAGGACGTACGGCACAGCAAAGACCCCGAGTGCCCCGTAGCGCCGTCGAAAGAGCGTGTCGAGATGCTTCCACACGGCCTGCATGGTGCCGTACATCCACCGGAATCGTTGCTTCACAAGGCTGCCGACGGTCTCGGGGGCTTCCGTGAAGCCGATCGCTGTGTCCTCGTACTCGATTCTGTAGCCCATCCGGAGGATGGCCAGGGTCAAGTCGGCGTCCTCTGCGATCGTCTCGGGAGCGAATCCTCCCGCCTGCAGGACTACGTCGCGCCGCCACGCACCGATGGCCCCGGGCACGACCGTGATGCAGTTGAGTATGGCGAATGCCCGGCGCTCGAAATTCTGCATGGTAATGTATTCCAGCGCTTGCCAGCGGGCGAGTAGGCTGGCCCGATTGCCGACCTTAACGTTGCCGGCGACCGCGCCGACGCGGGGATCGGAAAAGTGGCGGACCAGGTTAGCGATCGCGTCGGGTTGGACCTGGGTATCGGCGTCAAAGGTCACGACAATGTCAGCGGTGCTCTGGCTGATGCCGTAGTTTAACGCTCGCCCCTTCCCCCCGTTTGGAATTGCAAAGACGCGAACGCGCCGATCGCTAACGACGTCTGCGGCGCGTTGGCTGGTGCCATCGGTGGATCCGTCGTCGACAACAATGATATCGACGTTCGGATACGTCGAACGGAGCAACGCTTTAATCGTCTGAGCAATCACTTTCGCCTCATTATAGGCGGGTACGACGGCGCTGACCGATGGCAACGAGGAGAGCGCCCCTGAGGACCCGCGTCGACGCTTTGCTCGGCACTGGATGATCGCCAGCAGGCCAATGACCATGGGCCGTGTGGTCCCGAGCACCAGCCCCATGAGGAACAGGGCCGTCATGCCGTTGCCCAGCCAACGGATCAGACCGAATCCCGCACGGTTGATCGATGCGATTGTCCGCGCGGTCGGGCTGATGGCCGGCATCACGGCCTCGCGGGTGAGACCGAGCAGGTCGGAGACCGTGACGAGTTCAAAGCCTTGGGCTCGCAAGCCTTCGATGATGTGCGGCAATGCCTTCAGGGTCTGCGACCGATCGCCTCCACCATCGTGCAGCACGACGACTTGGCCCTTATGGTGGCGAGCTTGGTCCAGGGTCGCATTGACAATTTCCTCGACCCCCGGCACCTGCCAGTCCTTCGGATCGATATTCATCTGGACGAGGTAGTAGCCGAGGCGGCTGACCAGCAGGAGCGGTCTCAGCTCCGCCGCAGTCTCCGGCTCGGCATCTACGGCGTAGGGAGGACGGAAGAGGATGGACCTGCGCCCCAGCGCGCTCTCCAGCAACCGTTCAGTGGCGCTGATTTCGAGGGCGACCTGATGGTCAGAGATCGTGGCAATGTTGGGGTGGGTGAACGTGTGGTTGCCGATCTCATGCCCTTCACGGTAGATGCGCCGAATCAGGTCCTCGCTCGCAGTGGCATTGGCGCCGATGACGAAGAAGGTCGCCGGGACGTGATAGAAGTCGAGCACATCGAGGATCGCCGGCGTCCACCGGGGATCCGGGCCATCATCGAACGTGAGGGCAATTTTCCCCGGGCTCTCACCGCCCCATCGGCGGATGACGTACGAGGAGGAGAAGGTGTCGAGGGTTTCGTCCGCGATGAGGCCAGTTTGAGCATCGTATGTGATTCTGCGGCTCCCGGGATGCGGCCCCGCCGTGACCTTCAAAACCTCGCCCTGTCCCTCATAGTCGAGAGCGTAGCTGGACGGGATTGTCTCAAGGGCGCTGATGATCGCCCCCTCGGGTCTCCGCAGGCGATGGAAGAGCGCCCAGATAGACGGGTCCTCAGACCCCAGGCGCCACAGCGCAACCCCCCGGGGACTATAGCGTTCTCCTTCCATCACCTGGTTGAACGCAGTGACTGCATCCAGAAACCAGACGCGGTGAAAATGCCCAAGGGCATCGTGGTATTCGAAGGTGGGGTTGAGCACCAGGGGATCAAAGATGACGTGGGCCTGGGATTCCCGCGCCTTCGCGAGGGCGCTTTGGAAGGTCAGCTCCGCGGCTGGTGTTGTCCGCCCCGTCCAGTCGTAGCCGTAGTTGGCGATCGCGACAACGTACTTGGCAGGCGGCAACTCGGCGAAGCGCCTCCGCAGTGCGTCAGCGTACCACGTCTGTGCCGCTAATGAGCCGGGCTTATCGCCGCTCCCATGTTCATCGTATGCGCTGAGGACGAGGTAGTCGCTCCGCTCTGCGAGCGACCGATAATCGACGGACGCATCGTCAAGGGGAACCATCTGCACCACGTCCAGGCCGAGCGAGTGGAATCGCGTATACAGCTCGGTCTGGAAGAGCCTGAGATTGGGATCGTCCGGAGGCAGCCCTTCGAAATCGAGGCAGATACCAGCGCCCTGAATAGAGCGGACAAAGCCGAGCAAATTCTGGATCGCGCGGATCCGGGCATGCGGGTCCGCAAGCATTCTGGCGAGCGCGGCGCTCTCCCAGATCTGGGTCTCCTCGTTAAAATTGTCCACCAGCGGTACAATCGCCAAGCCTGGTCGATTCTCACGGATGTAGCCGAGCACTCGCGTCTGCACTGTCTCATCGTCTATGTCGACCGTGCCGTCGGCTTTGGTCGCATGTAACCATACCGGAATCAGCTTGTCCAGCTGCGACACATTTTTCCTCAGGGACTCAAAACTGGCTCGATCCCAGTTAATAAAGAAACCAATTCGTTCCCCCGTCACCCCTGGTGCCATTCCAGCCATCCCAAGCGGGCGGGGCGCGAGGGTTTCGGTCCGGTCCGCCTGCGTCGCCGCGCGATCGTGCGGGATCGGGAACGAGCGCGCCATCCGCTGGAGTCGCGACAGGAGTGTCGGGGCGAGTAAGGTAGGTGAGAGTTCGATCGTGGGCCCGTTTGCAACCGTGACGATCAGGACGCTGAAGACGAACAACGGGACGATGACGGCCAGCAGCGCCATCACCTTGACACGTCGCCACCGTTTCTGTCGAGGATCGTGGAAGACCTGGAGGGTTCCGTTCTGCGCCATGAGACTCAGCTTACCTGGGCAGGCCGAACGGGGAATCCCAGGGAGCACCTCCGCGCGCCACCTGGGAGTACGTGCCCCAGACACGATGAACTGAAGGCGGCTGTCGGTTCCCTGAACTCCATTCGTCTTCTTCGCGCCAAGTGAAGGCCATGCTCAATCGGTTGCGGGGGACTGGAGATAGGTACGCTGAGCGGATACCAACTCCTGTCATGGGGCGGAGCTTTTCCGAATTGCGCCTAGTGAGACCATTACTCGACTTTCCTGGCATGGCTGCGGTGACAAGTCTGGCACATCTGATTCCCCAGAGGCCTGCGAGTGCTGTCGCCGTCGAAGGATGTTTTCATGCGGACACGCGCTTTCGAACGCGTCTCATTTCGGTTGGGACCGGCCTGTCAAACAAAAGCTCTGCGCTTCTGACCCGCCCCTTCGATCCGATCCAGGCGATCGGTCACTGTCACGATATCCGCGGGACGTGAACGCCGGGCGAAGGATATGGTCGAAATTTCACACGCGAGCACAGCGCGCCTGCTGCGGGCAGGTCGGGCACTGAGAGCTCGCGCAGGTCACTGGTCACGAGGAGAGAACGCCCCTCGCGAGGGCGGTCGAACCCGATGCCCCTCGGACTAAAACCCCCCAGCACCCAGCTATACTTGCAAGGGAGCACGGAGCCTCATCTAGCGGGAGGGGCTCGATGAACCAAAACCTGAGGAGTCGAGGACACGCCGCCGCGGCCTGCGGGGGCGTGATTTTTTTGGCCGGAGAGGACCTCGGAGATGGATGGACGATAAGCGTACTCGGACAGCGGTCCTGAGGAGAATCGATATGGGCACCCGGTATCACGCGAAGTTTACAGAGACGTCAGACGGAGACCACATCATCGTCATCTACCGTGATGCCGCGGAACTGTTGGGCTTTGTGGTCCCGTTCATCAAAGAGGGATTAGCGAAAGGCGAGCGTGGGCTCTATGTGGTTGATGATCTCTCGGTCAAGGAATTAACAGACGCGCTCACCGCCGGGGGAGTCAACGTCAACCGGGAGACCGAGCGCGGCGCCTTGGTCCTGACGAACGGCGCAGAGTACACCCGGCTGCCCCTGGACCCAATGCGCGTGTCGGAATTGACGCGGGAGAAGATTCGGGACCCGTTATCCGGAGGCTTTAGCGGGCTGCGTTTTGTGGCAGAAATGACGTGGACACTTAAGACGAATGGGCGTGACGGCATCCTCGTCGAGTACGAAGCGTTGCTCGACGACGCGCTCGGTCTTGGCAAAGCGACCGTAGTCTGCGCGTACCGAAGCGGGCGATTCCCCACGACAGTCCTCCAGCGTGTAATCCGCACGCACACGAAGATCGTGGCAGGAGACGAGGTCTACCTAACCCTCAGTGGGATCTTCCAAGAAGTCTCCCAGGCGGATCTCCAAACGCTCATGGCATCTGCACAGGAGCGTCGTGCCCCCAAAGACGGATTCTTCTTCCAACAGGGCGACCCATCAACGGAAGTGTTTGTGCTCACATCCGGACGGATCAAAATGGTTCGGTCGGACTCAGATGGCCGAAGTGTCATCCTTCGCCTGGTAACCCCCCCTAAACCATTCGGGCACATTAGCGGGCTCGCCGAGATTCCTCGACACGCCTCCGCCCAGGCGTTGGAAGATTCGCGGGCCCTTGTGTGGGATGTCCCTACCGTCCTGAAGATAATCACGGCCCGACCTGACGTTTCCATCAACGTCGTGCGTTACATGGCCAAGCAGATCGCCGCTGGAACGGATCGTCTCGTGGACCTGGCCACCTCTCCCGTCGAACGGCGCCTCGCCCGACTTCTCCACCGACTATCCGGCTCGCTCGGACGCAGTACGCCAGAGGGGGTCGTCATTGAGATGGGACTATCGGGGGAAGAGTTGGCGGAACTCCTCAATACCACGCCGTATACCATCAGCCGGATACTCGCAGAGTGGCGGCGCCTGCACCTCGTCGCTGTGCAGCGAGACCGCATTCTCTTATTCGACGACACACGCTTAGGGGCGATCGCGGGCGAGTCCCACAGTGCGGAAACTCCCTCACGGTAACTTCACCACCGCGCTGGGGCACGGCGACGCAACTCACGCGCCCAGGGCTGGCCCGAGCAAGATGTCTGGCGCAATGGGATTTCTGCGAGAGTTGCTTCGTTGGCGGCGTTTCTGATCAACGCCGCCCGCGGGGGTCGACGCCCTCGGTAGTCAGGCGCCGCTGATCGATCCTAACCTAACGCCGCCGACGGACCACACGCTCCATCCGCCGCCGCGCCTCCCGCTCCTGGATGGAGGCGCGTTTGTCATACTGCCGCTTCCCCCGGGCTACTGCCAGTTCAACTTTCGCCACCCCGTGCTTGAAATACAAACGCAGCGGCACGAGCGTGTACCCCTTTTCCTGAACCTTTCCGAGGACACGGCGAATCTGGCTCCGGTGGAGGAGGAGCTTCCGTTTGCGCAACGGATCGTGGTTGAAGATGTTGCCCCCCTCGTACGGCGGAATGTGCATGTGGTACAGCCAGACCTCGTCGCGCTCCACGCGGGCGAACGCGTCCCCCAAGCTCGCCCGACCTGCTCGCAGTGCTTTCACCTCGGTGCCCGTCAGGACCAACCCGGCTTCGTAGATCTCCTCAAGGTGATACTCAAACCGGGCCCGCCGATTCGTCGCGACCGTCTGGTCTGACTCTGGCATTTACTTCAACTTGCCACCGAGGCCGATCAGCAACACGCCCACAAGGGCCTGCGCAACCTCAACGCTCTGCGTTCTCGCCCTGTCCACTCCACCAGCGGCAGCCGCCGCGGCCACGAGGGCGAGGATGATCCAGCCTCCCGTCTGCAGAAAGGCCCCGAACGACACCGACCGGCTGCGGCGGAAGTACCCGATGTGGTGAGTCACGATCACGATGCCGGACATGATCGCAACAACACCCCCTGCGATCCGTAGCCACGTTGTCATGCCGTCTCCTTGACGGCGACAAAACCAGATCCGTCGGCCACCACGACGCCGTCGGCCCGGGCAATGATCGCCCGGGCAGTATGCAATCCGGCCTTCATCCCTGAAGGCTCGGCGGTGACGATCAGCAGCTGCCCGGGTTTCGCTTCACGTCGGAAGCGGACCTCGATTTTCGCTGTCACGGCCTCTCGCCCACGTGTGGCCCAGATATTCGCCATCGCGTCGTCGACGAGGGCGGCGAGGATGCCCCCGTGCACTAACCCCTCGTAGCCTGCGTGCAACTCCGACGGGGTAAACTCTGCCCGTACCCCCTCCCCTTGCCGCGCAAACTTCAGCTTGAGACCGATGGGATTGTCCGGACCACACACAAAGCACCGATTTGCCTGTCTCATCGCCTGCGTCCCTGCATTGTGTCAGCGGACCTCCTCTACTCATTGAGTCGATGGGGCTCTCCCCACCGACGCGGGCGCTCCTGCAACAATTCCACCGCGTGCGCCAGGACGGGGAGAATCACGTCTAACCACTCGCGTACAGCCTTCGGACTCCCTGGAAGATTGATGATCAGAGTTCGTCCGCGGACCCCCGCGACGCCACGCGAGAGTATCGCGAGCGGGGTCTGGGCGAGGGTGCGGATCCGCGCCGCCTCGGGAATCCCGGGGATCAAGCGATCGACGACCTGCAGAGTTGCCTCGGGGGTGACATCGCGTGGCGCGAGTCCACTACCTCCGGTGGTGACAACCAGATCCACGCGTCCCCCATCCGCATACGCACGCAGCGCGGCGCTGATGCGCTCGGCGTCGTCAGGCAATACGTCGCGGGCGACGACCTCAGCGCCTAAGGGGGTGAGCGTCTGAGCGATAACGTCCCCACTGGTGTCAACCTGCTCTCCGCGCGACACCGAGTCGCTTAACGTCAACACGGCCACCCGAACTCCCGTCAGACTGGGGGCGCTCACGCCTCGCCTTCGCGGTAGTACGCGCCGCGGCGTCCACCCGTCTTGCTGACCAGACGGAGCCGTTCGATCGTCATGCGGCGATCCACCGCTTTGCACATGTCGTAGATGGTCAGGGCGGCCGCGGCCACAGCCGCAAGCGCTTCCATCTCGACCCCGGTGGGCGCGACGGTGCTCACGGTCGCCTCAATTTTCACCGCGGGGATCGTCTCGTCGAGCCGGAAGGCCACGGCGACCCCGGTCAGCGGCAGGGGATGGGTCAGGGGGATGAGTTCGTCCGTGCGTTTGGCCGCGAGGACACCGGCAACCTGGGCAACGGCGAGCACATCTCCTTTCGCGATAGCGTTAGACTTGATCTTTGCCAGAGTCTCGCGCTGGAGATGGACTTCTGCACGTGCGACGGCGTGGCGCACCGTGGGGGCTTTCGCCGACACGTCCACCATCTTCGCGCGCCCCGTCGCATCCACGTGCGTCAACTCCCCTCGGGGTGCATCAGACCGTGCGGGAGCGGATGAGTGTTTAGTCGGGCGCTTGTGGCTCTTCTTCGAGGAACGTTGTGTGACCATGTGTATGCTCTGCTACTCCCTCCTCGCCCGGCCTGCTTTCGTCACGGCGCGATTAGGGCAGCACGCGCACTTCGACCTCCGTTCCTTCGTCCCACGCTGTATGCGGAGGGACCACCACAATCCCGTCGGCGCGCACCATGGAGGTAATGAGCGCCGACCCAGTCGGTAGCGGGGTGGCCCGAAGCAGGCCGGTCTGCTCTGCCAGGGACACCCGGAGGTGGTCCTCGCGGTCACCCGTCGTCACTTTTTGGGTCAGCCGCGCCCTCACCGTTCCCCCCGGCCGGGAGCGCTCCTGTAGTCCGGCCACAGCCTGCACGACCGGTCGCACAAAATGGTCAAAGATGACGATGGCTGACACCACGTTGCCCGGCAACCCGAACACGGGCTTGCCGTCAGCGACGGCGAGGATCGTAGGCCGACCCGGCCGGATCGCAATGCCATGGACAACGATGCCTGGTTCTCCCAAACCCCCAATGACATTGGCCACAAAATCCTTTTCACCGACCGAACTCCCACCCGCCAGTAGGAGCACGTCGCACATCTGAAAAGCCCGCTTCGCCCGTTCCGTCAACAGAGCCAAGTTGTCGGGGACAATCCCGTAGAGCACCGCCTCTCCGCCGGCCTCCTCCACGAGGCTAGCAAGCGTGTAGGTGTTCATGTCATAGATTCCGCTTCCGTGCAGCGGCTGGCCCGGCGCCACCAGCTCGTCCCCCGTGACGATGATCCCGACACGGGGCCGCCGGTAGACTAACACGTCGGAGACTCCGAGCCCAGCCAGGAGGCCCAAATCCTGTGGCCTCAACCGACGACCTGGACTCAGGAGAACAGCGCCCGCAACGGCATCAGAGCCACGTGGGACAACGTTCTCCCCGACCTTGGCTGCTCGCTCGATGGCAACTAGGGCGTCCTGACGGACAGTGTGCTCTTGCATCACCACCGCGTCCGCCCCCGTTGGCATCATCCCACCGGTGGGAATCCGAGCTGCTTGCCCCTCCCCCACGGCAAACTTCACCTGATCCCCCATCAAGACCTCGCCCACCAGCTGCAAGGTGATCGCGGCGGTAGCCGAGGCTCGGGTGGTGTTTACCGCTCTCACCGCATAGCCATCGACCGTGGAGCGATCAAACGCGGGGAGATCCGACGATGCGGCGACGGTCTGTGCCAGAATGCGGTGCAGGGACTGCCCCAGGAGCACCCGTGCTGTATCTAACGCGGCCGGAGCAAACACGCGCGCAAAGGCATCTTTCGCCTCTTGGGGCGTGAGGATCTTCGTAAACGCTCTCATAGCGGGTCGCGTCATGCGATCTGGGCGGCGCAGATCCGTCGCGGCGACGCGGGCATCGACCGGAGGGGCGGCCCCCCCATCTAGATGAGTTTCATCTCACGCCCGATGCGCTCGAACGCATCCAGCGCGCGTTGCAGGTGCGTGCGGGTGTGGCCAGCCGTCACAATGGTGCGGATCCGCGCCTTCCCCCGGGGCACGGTGGGGAAGGCGATCCCCAAGGCGAAGACGCCGGCGGTAAACAGCCGATCGGACAGATCCATGGTCAGGCGTTCATCTCCCACCATGACCGGGGTGATGGGGGTTTCGCTCGCGCCCGTGTTCCACCCGAGTTGCGTGAGCCCTTTCTTGAAAAAGCGGGTGTTGTCCCACAGTCGTTCGATGAGCTCCGGCTCCTCTTGCACCAACCGCACCGCTGCCAACGCGGACGCCGCGACGGAAGGGGGATGGGATGTGGAAAACAGTAACGGGCGCGCGCGGTGAATGAGGTAATCCACCAAGCTCCGGCTGCCTGCCACGTACCCTCCTTGCCCGGCGAACGCCTTCGACAGCGTGCCGACCTGCACGTGCACACGTCCATGGAGGTTAAAGTGGTCAACGGTCCCGCGACCGGCCTGTCCGAGTACACCGCTCGCGTGGGCGTCATCGACCATCATGATCGCGCCGAATTCCTCCGCCACGGTGACCAAGTCCGGGAGCGGGGCAATGTCCCCGTCCATGCTGAAGACCCCATCAGTAATCAACAGGAGCCTGCGCGCGCTGCGGGACTCCGCCAACAAGGCGCGTGCCGCGGCAATATCCTTATGGGGGTAGATCTTCTTCTCCGCCCCTGACAGACGGGCGCCGTCGATGATGCTCGCGTGGTTGAGCTCGTCGCTGACGATAATGTCTTCTTTGCCCAGCAGGGCGGCCACCGTGCCGGCGTTTGCGGTGAAACCTGATTGGTACAAGAGCGTGGCCTCGGTGTGCTTGAAACGCGCTAGCTCGTCTTCGAGCTCTCGGTGAATCGCCATATTTCCGGCAATGGTGCGGACCGCGCCGGAGCCGACCCCGAGTTCGTCGATGGCGCGCCGCGCGGCGGCCTTCAACCGCGCGTGGTTGGCCAGGCCCAGGTAGTTATTCGAAGCGAGATTGATGACCTCATGACCGTCGTAGCGCGCCAGCGGTTCCTGCGCGCCTTCGAGCAGGCGCGGCCACCGAAACAGGCCGCGCTCGCGCAGTTCGTTGAGCTCGGAGTCCAGATAGCCTAGTGGGTTACCCATGCGTCCTCGGAAGCGGCTCCTGTCGGCCTCACCCGGCATGTCTCTGTGATTCCTCGCGCTGGCTCTTATCTATACAGTATCACCTTGCTCGCGTCTCCTGACTTCAAAAGCGCAAATGCCCCCTCGAACCGTTCGAGCGGCAGGCGATCCGTGCCGCGGGACCTTAGGACGGGCGGCGTCCCGGGTCGGCCAGCTTGGAGGCTTGGGGCGCGGTGAGGAAGCTGCGATACGTATCCAACGCGAGGCGTAATGCCTGCGGTTGCTCGTCAACCAGACGGGCGATGAGATCGATCGTCAGCTGGACGGCCTCTTTGCGATCGTGGACCAGAGGGTCGGAGGTCAAAATGGTGTTCACCGTGTAGCAGTTGCAGGTGCGGTGCATGACCCGGAACAGTTCGAACTCCTCCCGCAGCGTCTCCGGGACATCTGCTCGCCGCTGAAACGTCCGGTACAGCTCCTCGGCGACCATGGCCCCGCGGTGGTTCCACACCTCCTGCTCCATCGAGGCGACAAAGGCACGTTCGGCCTCGTCGTCGACGGCGCGGTAGGCGTTGTACGCCACCTCGCGCTTGCGATCCGGCGTCTCCCCAATCAAGAGCGCTGCAAAGAACTGCGGTAGCGTCAAACGGGAGGCAACGAGCCGATCAGTCGGGTCGCGGCGCAACAAGATCACGGTGGACAGGCGGGACGGTTCCATGGGATTCGCGAAGATGCGGTCTGCGGGGAGGACTTTGTTGATGTCGAGCATCGCGCGCGCGTTGTCGAAGGCGATGAGCCGCGCCATCAATCCCATGAGGTGCTCGCGAGAGTGCTCAGCAAAGTACTGGGTCACTTCCCCGCCTGCAGCGCGGATGTCTGCGACTAACCCCTCCAGCTGCGCGCGGTGCTCCTCCAGGTAGGCAGGAGTGGCTTGGGGGACGTTCTCCAGCTTCGAGCGCAGAATCTGGACCACAGACGAGGGGAAATTCTCCGCTAGGTTCGTCCGCAGGTAGTAGATTTTCTCCGACGTAAACGCGTAGGCTTCGACGGGTGCCGCGAAGTCGAGAGCCGCCACCGGTACCGTAACTTCCTGGTTTTCTAGATCCAATCCGCTCAGAACCGCCCCCGCCGCGTGCGCCTCCGACTCCAGCCAGCGGAAGATGGGATATCCGCGCACCTGGATGCCATTGGGGAGCGTCAGACGCATCGGGTGCACCTGACGGCCGTCGGACGTCCGATACGCGTAGCGGATGTACACCCAGTCATCTGAGTGAAATCGGGTCTGGGGGAACGTCATGAGACCGTACGAGGAGGTACTCTTGCCCGTCCCGGTCGGAGCGATGTAGAGGATCCCCTGGCCGTCCTTCTCGACGCATGCCCCGTGGACGGAGTGGATCCCATATTCCCCCGCGAGCACGCGTCCGACTGCGCCCAGAACCCAGCTCTTCAGTTGTCCGTAGTAGGCGGTATTGAAGAAGACGATCGTACTGGTCTTTCGGCTGTAGTACGCCGCCTCGGCCTGATCGGGTACCCCACCCAGCGCCAACACCGTGACCTGGGGGTCTGGCTGGGGCGTGAGCCCTGTGACCGCTTTCCATTCTTGGGGACTGTACCAGTTATCGACCCAATAGTCGTAGAGGTGCGGGGAGTTCGTGGTCGCGCGCACCCGCACGCCGTGGATTACGACGTCGTGGCGGAAGAGAGGCTCACGGCCGCCCCGGCGTGTAATGTGAGCAACTGCGGCATCGACGAGCGCATCACGGCGGCCCTCTACCCGGTCGATGGTTTTGTCGTGCACCGCCGTGCGGGTTTTCGAACGGGTGATAACGTTGCTCGCCCCTATCGGATCCCCCGGCCACTCAATGGCATCGGGGGACGGGGCGGGTGGGAAGGTGAACAACTCGGACAACGCTCGACCTCCTAATGCGGCTAAACCGTGTTTCCCTTCGACACAGCATGGGACCCTCCTTGCCTTGTTAACTCTCGGAGAGTTACAACCGCGTTACCGTCTGATGACAGTATGAACACTGGCGCGGTAGACTATACGACGAACCTCTCGTAGCCCGCTTCTGCCAAAGGGTAAGGAGGGTCGATCCGCGGTCGCGCGGATCGCTGACCATGCCGCTATTGTTCCATCCGCTGGTGGTCCACTTCCCCGTGGCGCTGTGGCTAACTAGTTTCCTCTTTGATATGCTCGGCCTCTGGAAGAAGCAGTCATTCTTCGCGGCGGTATCCCGCTACCTCATCGGGTTGGGGCTTCTCGGCGCCGCAGTCTCCGTGGCGGCGGGATTTGCCGATTATGTCCGCTTGGTCGCGGGCGGCATCGGCCAGGCGTTCGTCGACCAGCACCGTGTCCACAGCACCCTGGCGTACGGGACGACGGCCCTGTATGCCGGGCTGTTTGTCGCCCGCTGGCGCTGGGCCCGGTTGCCTTCCTCCCTTTCCCTGGCCGCGTCACTGGTCGGGGCTGTCCTGATTGGCGCGACGAGCTATTTGGGCGGCGAGATTCGGCGGGTCATGTAGTCCTCGGAGGCCCCATGGGACACAAGATCCTCATCGTGGACGACGAACCCCACATCGTGGAGCTAGTGAAGTACAACCTGCTCCAAGACGGCTATGATGTCGTCACGGCGTACGATGGCAGTGAAGCGGTGACGCGGGCGCACGAGGTACACCCCGACCTCATCATCCTCGACCTCATGCTTCCGTACATTGATGGACTCGAAGTCTGCCGCCGGATCCGCCGCGAGTCGTCGGTCCCGATCCTCATGCTCACGGCCAAAGATGGTGAGCTCTCGCGTGTGGTCGGGTTGGAGATCGGCGCGGATGATTATGTGACCAAACCCTTCTCCCCGCGGGAACTGACGGCCCGGGTGCGGGCCATCCTGCGTCGGGCCGCACGCGAAGACGCCCCGCCGACCCCGGGTCCCCTCCGCGGCGGCCGATTGACCCTCACTCCCGAGACCCACGAGGTCACCCTAGACGGCCGACCGGTGGATCTCACGGCCAAAGAGTTCGAGCTCCTCCACGTGGTGATGAGCCATCCCAACCGAGTGTTCACCCGCGACTTTCTCTTAGAGCATATCTGGGGATATGACTACTACGGCAGCACGCGCACGGTCGACATGCACATCAGCCGGTTGCGGGAGAAGATCGAAGATAATCCTGCCTCGCCCACTCACATCG
>WNFE01000374.1_pt1 | contig 32850 bp, 27 predicted proteins | sample 5400451 | NCBI WGS metagenome assembly WNFE01 (sample SAMN13153344, study PRJNA577476) | soil metagenome | isolation source: 200 cm saprolite under Douglas fir tree site 2 hole 2 | place: USA:California | collected 2015-04-18
CAGTCTCTCCAAAAAGGATAATCGGGCGCAGTTGCTCATACAACTGCTGCGTCAAACATGATCGGCAGGCGTTTGAAGCCAAACAGAAAACGTCCCTCGAACAGCTCTGGCGACTCATCGCGTACTACTCGCAGATTGGGCAACTGTTTGATGATCATCGGCAGCGCGACCGAGGTCTCCATGCGCGAAAGGGGCGCGCCGATGCAGAAATGAATGCCATACCCAAACGCTACATGCCGGTTCGGTGTCCGCGTAATATCAAAGCGCTCCGGCTCTGCAAACTGCTCGGCGTCCCGGTTGGCCGATGCCAGCCAGGTAAAGATCATCTCATCCTTTGGAATGGTCACTCCCGCGATACTGACCGCTTCCCTGGTAGTGCGCCCCAGACGCCAGACCGGCGAGGCATAGCGCAGAACCTCCTCAATCGCCCCCGGCATCAATTCGGGCTGCCTGCGTACCTGCTCCAGCGCCTCGGGATGCTCATCAAAGCAGCGAATGGCCTGGCTCAGCAGATTCGTCGTCGTGACATGCCCGGCGAGCAGCAGCAGCGTACAGAAGCTGATTGTATCCTCCATGCTCAGGTGTTCGCCATCGACCTCGGCGGCCAGCAGCTCGCTCATCATATCCTCGCGTGGCGCGCGCTTGCGCTCCTCTAACATCCGCTCAAAGTAGTCCGACATCTCCTCAAAGGTTCGTGTGAGGCGCTGGATCTCTGGATTGTTGCGCTGCTCCTCCTCGGGCCGGAGAAATTCTGCATCGCTCAACTGCTGCCTGAGTAGCCCATCGGCCCAGCGTTTAAACAGCGGTCGATCGCTGGTTGGCACTCCCAGCATTTCGGCGATCACGATCGTCGGCAGCGGATAGGCGATTTCCGTGGCGAAATCCATCCTGCCCGCCGGCCGCGCCTCATCCAGCAACTCCTGCGTAATATCGGCGACGCGGCCTCTCAGCCTCTCGATCGCGCGCGGCGTGAATGCGTACGAGACCAGGTTGCGATACTGGCGATGCTGTGGTGGGTCCATCGCCAGAATACTTCTTCCCCCGCGAGGCCGGCCGTCTTCGGCGGCTCGTGCCAGGACGCGCTGTCTCAAGCGCTCTGACGAGAAAAGGGTATAGTCACTGATGATGTGATGCACGTCAGCATACCGGAAGACATGCCAGCATCCACTGCTCTCATCCAGCCACGCCGGCTGCGTGCTGCGCATCTCCTCAAACCAGTCATACGTTCTCAGTACATCATCCAGGGTCGAGCATGTTTGTAGCATAGTGAAAGCCTCTCATTCATTCAACTGTGAACTTCAGTGAAGGCATTTCCTCACGCAAAGGCCCGGCCGGCAGGGTTTCAGGCCACGGCCCAACTGAGGCACCTCGCCCTCTCTAGTCCGAGTATAAGGAGGAAGTGTCATAAAAGCGTCATGAGTCTCGTCATGAGCAGGAGATGAGCAAGAATGCCCTGGATTGTACAATCTTCGTACAATCTTCCACAGGGAGCTTCACCGGGGCTAATTGATACGCGGAACTAACGGCTTCCACGTCTTATGCTTCACACACCCCCGTACCACACCCACCTCGTAGGCACAATCATCGAGCAGCGAACACAGGGCATACCAACCCAGGCCCATATCCGGTCTCAGGCGTCGATAGTCTACGCCGATCACAACGCCGCACAGCATCGATGTCAGGGGTAACAGCGGATAGAAATACGCTGTTCTCGCACTTTTTGCAGGCGTTTGCGAGCGCCGAAAAGGGTAACGAACACGGCAAGCAGCAAAGACAATGGTGCAGCGAAGCCGTGTATTGTAGGGGCGGGGCTTGCCCCCGCCCTGCTGCCCACCCCTGCCCTGGCGGCCAAACCCCTCCTGCTAACCAACCCCGCCCTGCTGCCCACTCCCGCCCTGGCGGCCATCCCCCGGTAGCCGGGAGAACTACCTTTCATACCAGAGCGCATATAGCGCCAGAGTATGCTCCACGCTCCCCCAAGCAACGCGCCCGCAAATGTCGCCTGCTCGGGAGGTAATAACAACACGCGCCGCCCGGTGGGAAACCGCTGGAGCAATGGTGCTTCCGCGGACGCGTAAGCTACGCGGATACGCAGAAATGCACCTGGCGTTGTGCGATAGTCGTGATAGACCACCCCCTGCGGTAGATAGTGCATGGATGCCCCAGACATGAGCAGGCGCCTGCAGAAATCTACATCCTCGCCTTGCGTCATCGGAGCGAAGCCGGCGAGCTGCTGCCAGATCGCCCGGCGTATCACCATGTTTGCGGCGGGTAAATAGGTCAGTGGGCCTTCGAGACGCACCTGTTGGGGGCGCACTCCCATGAACAGTGAGGAGCGCACATCTTCATAACGCCCGAGCAGTGTGACCCGCCGGTAGGCTCGAATCATGCCGCCAACTGCGGCAATACGTATGTCCTGAAATACTGGAACGAGTTCTCTTAGCCAGCTAGCGGAGGCAACGCAGTCGCTATCAATGTATGCGATCAGTTCATGTTGAGCGGCCCCTGCGCCGGTGTTACGACTGACCCCTACTCCCTGACGCTTCTCATGGTGCACTATATGCATTTCCAAGCCATGTGCAGCGGCCTCCTGCAGCAGGTGTTGCAGCGTGGTAGTGGTCTCATCCGTCGATGCATCATCGACCACAATGATTTCCAGGCAGTGGGTGGGATAATCCAGCGCAAAAAGCGAGCGGAGGCAACGCTCAAGTTCTTTTGCGCGATTGTAGCTGGGAATGACGATAGAGACAGAGGGCCATACAGGAGGTGACAACACGGGGCCTGCCTCTAAAAGACCCTTCCAACGAAGTTGATCGCAGAGGGCCTCCACACGCTTGATGGGCACGTTAGTTGCTCGCGCCAATTGCTCGCAGGTACGCTCTTCCGAGCAAAGCGAGAGTAAATGTGTTGTTGTGGCGTTGAGCCGCACAAGGCGCAGTGGGTAGTCACAGACAGCCACCACGCTCTCATCCTGCGAGACGAGGCGAACACCACGCGACAGGCGATAGTAGCCAGGTAGAGGCTGAAATAACATGTATTCTGTTGTTCCTTATCGTATCATAACAACGCCCGCGCTGCACGCTCACCATCGAGAATAGCATTTTCTACCCGGCGCGGAGCAACACAATCTCCAACACGGTAAAGCTGCTTCACCTTGCCTTGAAGTTGATAATACAACGAGTCATTGGAGACCTGCGGCGTCGCCATAACCACCAGCGCCAGGTTCTCAAGCTGGCGCGACTGCCCCGTGTAGTTATTGATAATGACGGCACTATTAGGACCAAGGCTCGCTAGAAAATGGTCGGCGGTCAATTGCATATCCTTAGCGAGTACGCGGCGGTACCATAGCTCAAGGTCCAGCGTGACGCTGAGGTCGCCACCGGCATAAAATTGTGGCGTGACGATCTCCACCTTGCAGCCTTTCTCTGCGAGCCATTCGGCGGTGCCGGTCGCCTGGTGGAAACCGATTTGATCGTAGACCATCACATATGCTCCAGGTTCGGCTGTTTTTTCGCCCTGGATGACCTGCCAGACCGTTGCAACATGCGCTAGCTCTGCTCCTGGTATAGACGGCAGCGCGGGGCGTGAGCCTGTAGCAATGATGACAGCATCCGGCTGTTCATGCTCGACCACCTCCGCCGTCACTTCAACACCTGGCTGCACCTCGACTCCTGCTTCGCGTATCTCGCGTTGCAGGTTGCGTGAGACGTCGCCAAATTCAACGCGGTTAGGGACACGCACCAGCAGATTGACCTGGCCGCCGAGTTCGTGTTGTCGCTCGTAGAGTTTGACGCGGAAGCCGCGTTGCGCTGCGACTTTGGCCGCCTGCATCCCCGCAGGTCCACCGCCTACAATCAGGACGGTCGCACGCCGGTCCTGGCTGCGGAGCCTGGAATGAGGGGTGACATCGATTGCCGGGAACTGTAGCTCGTTACCTGTCGCCGGCGTTTGAATGCAACCGAGGCTCAGGTTGAGACCCATACGTCCAATACAATATTGATTGCAGGAGATGCAGAGGCGGATCGACTCGGTGTGCCCTTCGCGCGCTTTGCGTGTGAATGCGGGATCACAAATCTGGCCCCGCACGACGTCCACCATATCAGCTAACCCTTCTCGGAGAATACGCTCAGCCTGTACGGGGTCTTTGATCCGCCCTGTGCAAAAGACGGGAAGCTTGACTACCTCGCGAATACCCGCTGAGACGAAGAGCTGGTACCCTGGCGGAGTGTGCATCGAGCCCTCCACCATGTACAGATTATGGAATTCACCGACACTGGTATTGATGAAATCGAGCTGATCTGTTGCCTCCAGGCGTTTGGCGATCTCGCGTACATCATCGAGCGTCAGTCCTGCCGGAATCAGTTCGTCTCCACATAGCCGGATTCCAAGCGTGAAGTCACGCCCGATCTCAGTGCGTATGGCCTGAATCACCTCCAGGGCAAAACGCATGCGGTTTTCCAGTGAGCCACCGTAGACGTCGGTACGTCGATTGTAGTAGGGCGAGAAGAATTGGCGTATGAGCGAACTGTGCGATGATTGCAGTTCCGCGCCATCAAAGCCGCCTTCGCGTACGTGGCGTGCTACAAGGGCATAGCCGCGTACAATCTCCGCGATCTCTTCCGGCTCAAGCTCTTTGCACATTTCACGATGAATGGGGTCGGGCAACGGTGTGGGTCCGAGTACGGGGCGGCGCGAGTAGATACCGCTGGCCTGCATCCCGTTGTGGTTGATCTGCGCGAACATACGGGTGCCGTGTTCGCGAACCGCGCGGGTCATACGTCGATACGCAGGCATAACACGGGGATCATATCCATGTATCAGTTTTTGATAGGCCCAGTCACTCGGATGTACTGATTGTTCCTCCGTAATAACGAGGCCACAACCGCCCTTCGCACGCTCCGTATAGTAGGCGGTGAGACGTGGTCCAGGAAGGTTATCCTCAGCCAGGTTAGTCAGATGGGCAGCAAAAACAATGCGATTAGGAATCACCGTCTGTCCAATGCGTATAGGTGTAAATAGATAGTGATATTGGCCTGCCATGGTCGAACTGCCTTTCAAAACAAAGTCGGTGTTTCCTCGATTATAGCATCGCTTGCACGGCATGGTACTTTCATCGCCATTATAATCATTCTCCGAAAGCCTCTTCCAGGCTTATTTTGTCAAAAAACCGCGTAGGGGCGGGGGTAGTGTAGAGCAGGGCGGGGATGCTTGCATCGCCCCTTGCCGGTAAACTGCATCTTCGTATTGCACACAAAACCAGGTGCGCTTTGCCTTGCGGATTGACTTTGAGCCGTTTGATAGCTTTTTCTATTCCATGAATACTCATCCATTGTTCAGCAGAGAAACTCATCCTTTTCATAAGTATAGCAAAGTGTGGTTAAATAATTAATAGTTTGATAAAGTTTAAAAAAGTATTGACCAGTTACCATGACTTTGATATACTTCAATGTGTAGGGATGAATGGATGATGATGCGATGCAATGGAATGCTTCCCGTTGCTGACCCCCAGGTCATCTGTTCATCTCTTGATAGAAGAGAAATCATGCATGTAGGAGGCTAAGTCATGACGCAATTCCTCAAACGTTTCTTCTACTATCCCTGGCGTTTTATCTATCGCCTGGTATGCTGGATTAACTACCCAACGTCGCGCGAACGCATGTGGCATATGTACTCGCTGGGCAAAGCGCAAGGGCGCAAAGAAGCCTTGAAAGATTTGCCCATTGTCCAGGTCCAGCCACGACAAACCACAAAACCGGTTGGGTTGCATCTTCCGCCTGGCGAATGGACCAGGCAATGGCGCGAAACCCATTCTGAGCCTATCCGCAAGCCAATAACCATTGTTTTGCCAGTCACCGAAGATGCCTATGATGAATCCTGGCTAAATTCAAAGCCTCCGCTGAAAATATCCTCGGAGGCAACCGAAGAAATGCCGGCAGTTGTCAAGTTGTTGCACGAGAGAAGACAACATGCTTAATGGCTGGCTTTTTTATTGGCTGGTGGTATTTGCAGTTATTGGATTGCTCTGTCTTAGTAGTGGGTTTCTCGTTACAGGCCTGTTGATTTATTTCGCTCTCAAGCATGACCGCGAGATCAAAGCGGCCCAGGATGCTGAATATGAGGAAATGAAAAAATCATTGTTGAATTACAGGTTTGATGAACCGGGATAGGAGGTACTGTGCTAAGAAGAATATTTCAGCGAGAGGAACGCATTCGGCTCGATATTATCAAAGACCTGGTCAAATTTGATTTGCTGACTTGCAAACCGATAAGTGAACGCCGGAACACAGCGCGTCTTACCCGGGTATTGCCCGATGCGCCAACGGAAGTAGACCCGATGAGTGCAGAAACCGTGCCAATTGGGGCACATATGTGAGTTAAACCTTTCTCCACCTCAACCGTATATGCAGTACGTATGCCAGCAGGTGTGCAAAAAAGTGTAACCCCTGCTCATGGAGAACGTACCCGTATGGAGGCCAACAGAAAGGTGCAGCAATGGCTGAAACAAAGGAAATTCAGCAAGCGTTCCCTCCTACTGCTGATGTGGAAGAACATCCCTCCCCGCGTCGTGACGGGACAAAGATCTCGCTGCCCCGCGTTTTGGCGCTCTTGCGTCCCTATCGTTGGCGGCTCGTCGTAGCAGCAGTGTTGCTCGTGCTGACCAACGGGCTGGGTTTGCTCTTCCCACTTGTGATCCGCACATTGCTGAATACCATTTTGGGGCAACATAATGAGCGCTTGCTGAATATAGTAGTACTGGTGCTCCTGGCAGTTTTTGTCTTGCAGGCCGTGCTTGGCGCGTTGCAAGGCTACCTCGTCACGTCCCTCGGTGAGCGGCTCTCGTTTGATTTGCGCACAGGACTTTTCCGCCATTTGCAGAGCCTGCCATTGAGTTTTTTTGATTCTCGCCGCATAGGAGAACTGATAAGCCGCGTCTCGAACGATGTGACAGTGCTGCAAACATCCCTGACTGGCAATGTCTTGCCCATCATCTCGCAAGTAGTGATGTTCATTGGTAGTATCGTGATCGCTGTATTGATCAACTGGCGCATCACGCTGGTGATCCTTCTCATTGGCCCCTTAGCCGGAATTACTACATCACGCCTGGGACGGCGCATCCGCCAGAGAACACGGGGCGTGCAGGAGGGCCTGGGTGAAGCCGGCATAGTCCTGGAAGAGACCCTGTCCGCACAGCGAGTCGTCAAGGCATTCGCTCGCGAGGACTACGAGCAGAACCGCTTCAACACCCGCATGCTCAAATCGCTGCGTGAGGCCTTACAGCGTGCCCTGGCACAATCGCTGCTGGGACCGGTGAACGAGCTGATCGGCTTCAGCGCCGTCGTGATAGTGCTCTGGTTTGGTGGGCGCGAAGTGCTGGCAGGCCGGTTGACAGCAGGAGACCTGGTTGCTTTCCTGTTCTACCTGTTTATGCTGGTTGAGCCGCTGGTGGCGCTCAGCAACCTCTATTCACAAATGCAGGCGGCCCTGGCTGCGGCAGAGCGCGTTTTTGAGGTGATGGACGAACCTGTTGAAGCGGTAAGTGATGATCCCTCCGCCGTAGAGCTCCCGCCGGTCAAGGGGCAAGTCTCCTTCGAGCATGTGTCGTTCTCCTATGCCCACCCCTCAACCGATGTGGATAATGGGGCGGAGAATACGCAAGCAGATCGTAGCGTCTTACGCGATGTGACGTTCGAAGCGCAGCCTGGGCAGGTCGTCGCGCTGGTGGGACCGAGCGGTGCAGGCAAGACCACGACGCTGAATCTACTCATGCGACTATACAAGATTGATGATGGCGCGATCTGTATCGATGGAATCGACATTCGCACCGTTCAGACGCAATCACTGCGTGCCCAGGTTGCCATCGTACCCCAGGAACCTACGCTCTTCGGCGATTCGATTGCAGAGAATATTCGCTATGGCCGGTTGGATGCGGCGGCAGAAGAGGTGCGTGCGGCGGCAGTAGCAGCCAACGCCATATCCTTCATCGAGCAGCTACCAGAGGGCATCAATACACCAGTAGGCGAGCGCGGCGTCAAATTATCGGCGGGCCAGCGCCAGCGCATCGCCATCGCTCGTGCTCTGCTGCACAATCCCCGTATTCTGTTGTTAGATGAAGCGACGGCTTCACTCGACAACGAATCTGAAGCCCTGGTTCAAGAAGCGCTGAATCGCCTGATGCAGGAACGCACAACTATCGTAGTTGCCCATCGATTGACAACAGTTGAGCAGGCCGACTCGATCCTGGTGCTGAATGATGGGCGTATTGTGGAGCGCGGCACGCATCAAGAGCTGCTGGAACTCAATGGACTCTATGCACGCCTGTACACGCGCAATTTTGAGGATTTGGGAGAAGCTGAAGCCGCGCTATCGTAGGCATCTAATACATAGCCAGCCATCTTTAGTTCTCTCTACGACGCTCAGCGATAAGCTCATCAGTTAGAGAACGTTCTTGAGGAATAGAGCGACTTACTAATTCCTGCGCTCGTTTGATGGCTTGATTTAGAGTAAAGATACGTAGTTCTCTACCTTCCAGGCGCAATATAACCTCGTCACCAACCTGTAATCCCAACGCTTGACGGTACTCTGCGGGTATCACTATTCGACCGCCTTCATCAATCTTTGTCTTGACCTGGGTCATATGTCACCTCGTGTCGAAAATGTCCTGAATATATACAAATGGTATTCAAAACAAACCCTACCATATAGTAAGGTATATGTCAAAGAGATGCCCCTACAAAAAATAGGGTAATTACCCGATGCCACATCCTGGAAGATATTTGCTATAGTATAGTATATCGCTATGAAACTAAATACCACAACAGAAGAGAAGAGAGAACATTTGATGCAGCGCTTTGTACCGGAAGTCGTCTCTATCGCGGAAGCTTGCCTCGGTGGCCTGCGTGATCGCTCAGCGCTATTAATTGGGCCAGAGGAGCTGCGGCACCCCTACGAACTGCTGTTGCAACAGGCTGGTGTGAAATCTATCTACCAGCAAGAAACGCATCTCCATTTGCCGGCTATATTACCTCACGTGCAGTTGCTCATGAGCCTGCCCGCTCCCTCTGCATCTCCACAGGCGGCTGCGCTCATTACAGCGTCCTCTATAGCGCAGGGATGCGTTGACAGGCGCACACCGCTGCTTATTTTTGACCTCGCTGAATCCCCTTCAGTTGAAGAACTGGCCGGCTTACTGCCCGCCGTCTGCCTCTATACCCCCGATGACCTCAGGTATATTTTGTCCATTGCAGTATCCTCATAGCGGATCGAGAGAGGGAGATGAGCCAGCCAGCTCCACACACTCCACAGACCCCTTCACAGGAGACACTATACACCGGATTACCGGGTAGGTCAATTGATTTTGCACCAGGGGAATGGTACAATAGGGCAGGTGTAGTGGCCTTTTCATATGACATTGCAATTAAATATCGATGAAGGTTTATTTCCGACATCTTATAGTCGTACCGTTTGTGGGCGCCGGGTAATGTTTGCTGGCGTAGAGCATATGCATGTATTGTGTCATCGAGGTATAAATGGAAGTCATTAAAATATCTCCCCGTGGCTATTGTTATGGCGTAGTTGATGCATTGCAAGTGGTTCGCCAGGTAGCTAAAGACCCCACACAGCCACGCCCTGTGTATATTATTGGACAGATCATACATAACCGCCACGCGATTGAAGAACTCACCAACCTGGGAGTCATCACGCTCGATGGTCCAGATCGAGCCAGTATCCTTGAACAAGTTACCTCGGGCACGGTCATTTTCACCGCCCACGGCGTTTCTCCTCTCGTGAAACGCAGAGCGCGGGAACGCGGTTTGCATTGCATAGATGCCACTTGCCCCGATGTGACCGTCACACATGACCTCGTGCGAGATTTGGTGGCGGCAGGGTACTACATCTTGTATATTGGCAAAAAAGGTCACCCAGAGCCCGAAGGTGTGCTTGGCGAGGTTCCAGGCCATATCAGCCTGGTAGAGAATGAAGCTGATGTCGATGCGCTGGCACTGACACCAGAGCAGGAGCAGAAATTGGCGGTCTCAACGCAGACTACTCTCTCGCAATGGGATACGCAGCGCGTCATCGAGCATATTAAAGCGAAGTATCCTCGTGTGGAAATACACATCGACATCTGCGCCGCGACACAGAGTCGCCAGGAAGCAGTGGTAGCACAAGCCAAGGGGGCCGATCTAACCGTCGTCGTCGGCGACCCACGCAGCAATAACACGAATCGCCTTGTACAGGTATCGGAACAACTGGCCGGGGTTCCAGCGGTTCGTATCGAGGACCTATCCCAACTGAATACGGAGTGGCTGAAAGGGAAAAAGCGGGTCGCTGTTACCGCCGGTGCTTCGACCCCCAGCCAGCTGACGCGAGAGGTCATCCGCTTCCTCGAACAATATCAGCCGGAAGCGTAGAGACTATCACGGAGAAAGTGCGTGTATGAAAACATTACGGCAGGTGTTGGGAGAATATACCGAAGAACAGCTCGGACAAGTAGCGCAGTGGTGGGGTATTGGCGGAACTCCTGATGAGGGCTGGCGACATCATCCAGGGCTGCTGGCACAGTCTATGCAAGACCACGTTGCCGCTCGTTTTGCCTGGGAACAGCTTTTAGAAGATGAACGCAAGGTTTTACATAACGCGCTTAATTTCGCAGCCTCCACCGGGATATTACATGATGTGCTCCTCAAAATTTCGCGCCTACCGGAAACCAGCTTTGAGAAGGCGCTTTTCACTCTCACACAACGCTTGCTGCTCGTGGAAGAGAAGATCGCCCTAAAAACGGGCCGGGCGGTCACGAGTTCATCCTCCTCGAAGCAAAAGAAACCGCAGCTTGAAACAACCTCGAGACTTTTTATTCCCAGAGAGCTGCTCGATCCCTTGCTCATCATCGGTCGTGAAATCTATACACCTCAAAATGACCGCTCGGAGATGAAGCTTGAAAGCATCTTATCGCTGCTCAGTATGGACAAGATTTACGAGATTAGCCGCCTCTATGGCTTCATGCTGAATGATTACTATTCGCGCACCCTTCCCAGTGTACGCTTAGCCGGGCAACTGGTACAGCCAGAGGTACCCTTGTATGCCTGGGAACACTTCGATGCCAAAACACGCAAGCTCTGCAAGTGGTTATCTGATGAAGGGGGAGTTGTCACTATGCGGGCGGCGCGTGAGTTTACCGGCTTTGACAATCCTACTCTGGCTGCTGCCATTCACACACTTGAGCAGTACAGCATGGCCTACGATACCTTCGCGGGCCAGGAGCGTAAATTGTTCGTGCCTCGTGAAGTGCTCAAACATCTGAAAAAAGCCGTTGCTCAATCAGAGCCCTTTCAAGAGGATGTGCCGGTTGGCCTGGCAGCTCTCGATTCAGCACCAGAATCAATCCACCAGGGCGACACGTCTATGCTGTATGACCTGGCAACCATCATCGGAACCATGTACCAGCAGAACATCGAGCCAACACAGGCAGGGAAAGTGCCCAAGCGTATCGCTAACAGGCTTCAACCAATGCTGCAAGAGAAACCACGCGTCCAGGTTTATTATAATGAAGATTTAACTATCGATATGCTTTTTCATATAGCAAAAGAGCTAGGGCTTGTCAAGCTCTCCCGGTCGTCGGCTGATGGCGTTAAACCTCGCTATGAACAGGGGCCGCTGCTTGAACAGTGGTCACAAATGGGTGTCGTTGGCCAGACCCACGACCTGCTCGAGTTCTGGCTCAAGAGTCTCCACTGGGCTGACGTAGCCGGGGCGAACTTCGACGGGAGCAGCGGCTATTATTTGGATATCATGGCGGGACGCAAAGCTGTTCTCGCACACTTAAGCAATTGTACCCCTGGACGCTGGTACACAATAGATTCCTCGTTGCACACGATGAAAGCTCAGGACCCCTATATGTTCCGACCGAGACAGGCCGATATGGGATTGTCGGGGTATCGCAGCGCCAGGACAATGCTTACGAACTGGTATAAATGTGACGGGGAAATCATTATCGGGATGCTTTCGTCTACCCTTCATGAACTGGGAATCGTGGCGCTGGGGTATCAACAGTCCAGTCTGCCGGAAAAGAATAAACCCATCAATCCGGATGCTTTCATGCTTACCGACCTGGCAACTGCTGTGCTGTCAACCGGAGCGAAACCTTCGCCACCTGCAGGCACGCCTGCAGATAACCGCACGCTGATAGTGCAACCTAATTTTGAGCTGTTGCTTTTGCAACCCGATCTACCCACCTTGTATAGCCTGTTGCCTTTTACGCAGCTCGATCAAGCTGGATTAGTCAGCCGCCTGACATTAACACGCAATTCTCTGTTGCGAGCCTTAGAAGCTGGCAAGAATATAGAGCAAATTTACCAGGTCCTCGAACAGCGCAGCCAGAAGGAAGTGCCGCAAAATGTAGCCTATACGCTGCGCGACTGGACGAGATTGTATAAGGAAGTGAACGTTTCGCAGGTGCTCCTGCTCGAGGTGCCAAGCGAGACCCTGGCAAATGAAATCTGTGCCTCTCCTAAGCTGAAAGCCTTCGGCTTGCGCAGGCTTGCCCCTTGTGTCATTGCAGTCGGTAGCGATGCTGGTCTGCAGGAATTACGACGTGCCCTCGATAAAGAAGGCATCGTGGTACGTATCAGCGGTGACATCGTTACTCGCCAGCCCGCATATGGCAGATTTCGCTGAGCCCTCACTGCGGTCCGATCAATGTATGGCGAATCAGCATTAAATGGGTCAGGGGACCGAGACCACCCGGCACCGGCGTAAGAAACGAGGCAACCTCTTTTACACTGTCGAATTCCACGTCTCCGACCACTTTTCCGTCGATAGGATTAATTCCTGCATCCAGCACAACTGCGCCAGGCATTACCATATCGGCGGTAATGCTGGCCGGTTGCCCGATACTCACCACGAGAATATCTGCGCTCCTGGTAATGCTCGCAAGGTCGCGGGTATAGGAGTGACAGATCGTCACCGTCGCATCCTGGCGCATCAGCACCAGCGCTACCGGCTTACCTCCGATATTACTGCGCCCGACAACTACCGCATTGCGACCAGCAATCGGTATACCAGCTTCTTGTAACACGGTGAGAATGACATCGGCGGTAGAGGGAATGAAGCTGGGGAAGCCGAGCAGCAGGTTTCCAGCATTGTACGGGCCAAGTCCATCAACATCCTTCTCAGGACGCAAAACCTCGGTTACCACCTGCTGCCTGATGTGTGATGGCAGTGGTAAGAGTAGCAAGACACCATCTGTATTGGTGTCCTCGCTGAGCGCCGCAACATCGTTTCGCAATTCTTCCTCTTCGATCTCGAAGGGATAAGCCAGTGTCGCGCAGCCCAGGCCAATCGTGCGGCAGGCGCGTACCAGTTGCCTGCTGTAGACCTCTGCTGCTCCGTCGTGCCCCGCCACGATTTGTGCCAGGCGTGCGGGACGATGACGCTGCTTGCGAAACTGCGCCGCCTCGCTTTGCAGTTCAGCAGTCATACGTGCAACGAGTGGTTTGCTGTCGAATATGATGGCGGACATAAGTATGGAACTCCAACGCACTTAGATTCGCTCTTATGATATCACATCACGTTTCCTTAAATAGGCCTGCACCCGCAAGGGATGCCACTACATTTCACGCTCGGGTTGGTCCGAGATGTAGTGATACCCCTTGCGGGTATCAGGATCATTCACAACTTGCAACCCCTTGCGGGCATCAGGATCATTCACAAACCCCCTACCACTTGTGGGATGCGACTGGCAAATACACTCGAAATGCGCTACAATGCCATCTATGTCAAGGCAGTGCAGTTTTTTTTGAGGGTATGTGGAAGAGCTATCCCCATCACTAGCCCTTCTGTACCATCTACATCCAAAAGAGAGGATTTTCATGGCAGGCGACTGTTCATTTGATATAGTATCTCAGTTTGACGAGCAAGAACTCGTCAATGCAGTCGATCAGACACGGCGGGAAGTATCGACCCGCTATGACTTGAAGGACACAAAAACCGAGATAATTCATAGCAAGGACAATATAACCATTGTCACCGATAGTTCGATGACGCTCAGGAACGTGCGCGATATCCTTGAAACCAAGGCAGTGCGTCGCGGTTTGTCGTTAAAGATCTTCAAACCTGGCAAGGAGGAGAATGCTGCTAGTAGCAGGGTCCGCCAGGTCATCCAGCTGCAGCAGGGCCTCTCGCAAGAGCTGGCAAAAGAGATCAGTAAGCATATTCGAGACGCCTATCCCAAGGTACGCCCGCAGGTCCAGGGCGATGCTATCCGTGTAATGGCCAAGAGCCGCGACGAGTTGCAGTCGGTGATTGCGCTGCTCAAGCAAAAGGATTATCCGGTGGCATTGCAGTACATCAACTACAGAGGGTAGGACTCAGAAGGTACTTTAGTACCAAAATGAGGGCCTCGTATCTCAAGAATAGCAAAATTGTAGTAACCTAGTTTTAACTAGAGTGCACTGTAATAGGTGTTATAAGCAAAGTCTCAACAATGTGCTAGACTGAGGAAGAGAACCTTTCATGCCTGGGAACAGACAAGTTTTCAGCGCTGCAATGAATGCAGCCGACAGGTCTCGCTGGGATAGCCAGTGGACAGAGGCGGCAAAGGAGTACCAGCGAGCATTAGCAGAGTTCCCAGATGATGCGGCTGCGCGTGGTGGGCTGGGTTTTTGCTTCATGCAGACGAAGCAGTGGAAGCAGGCGCTGGCTGAGTATGAACATATACTCAAGCGTGATTCTAGCAACGTCATCGCCTTAAGTAAAACGGCTGAGCTCTATGTCATCTTACAGAGGCGAGACGATGCATATAAAGCCTATATGCACCTGGCGGAATTATATTCACAAGCTGGCCAGGGGGCTCGAGCAGAAGCTGCATGGCAGAAGGCCATTCAGTTGTCTCCCACGAATCCTGAGCCGCATGAGCATCTCGCGATTTACTATCAGGGAAAAAAAGATTTTGCGTTGATGGTTCAGGAGCGCCTGGCTGCAGCCCAGGGCTATCTACTACACAATGACAGTGTAGCGGCATCAGTGCAGTGCGAGGAGGTGCTGCGTGTCGATGCCTCCAATACACAGGCACAGCGCTTTCTCTCACAGGTGAGAGGACAAATGCGGCCCTCAGGGCCACTCGCTCAGGGAGCAGGCGCTGCGTATTCACCGCCAACGGATATGGCAGCAACTACAGATAATCTGCCTTCTGGCCCTTTAGCTGGCGGGGAGAATGACTCGGTTTCTTTAAGCAACACAAGCGGAGGTAATTCTGGCATCATGGGTAATATGGGTAGCACGAGCAATTTTAACGGGGCGGCAAATCCAAGACCGGCTCTTGCTGGGAACGGCATGGCCGGCGGAGGGATGGGACAACCCCCTCGTGTACGGATAACGGCCACTCAGGTCACTGGGGCGTTGAGACAGGCTCAAACTTTTCAAACCCAGGGGCGTTTCAACGATGCGATTGACCTCTGTGAACAGATTCTCGAAAGCGGTTTTGATCGACCCGATGCCCGTTACTTTTTGGGTTGGCTCTATCAGGAGCAGCGGCGCTGGGACGAGGCCATTCACCAGTTCCAGGCGTTGTTGAACGACCCTGATTATGCGCTGTCGTGCTATTACGCGCTGGGACAGTGTTATCGCGCCAAAGGCGACCTGCACACCGCAACCGTGCATTTCGACGAAGCAGTTGATCGCGTGAATCTTGATGCCCTGACTGTCGAGGAATCCGATCAATTAGTACAGCTCTGCCAGGAATCGGCTGAAGCGCATCGCCTGCTGGGTGAGCAGGAACAGGCCCTCACCGTCTATAACGCTCTGCTGGGTTTCCTGCGCAGCAGAGGATGGAACGACAAAGTTGCCCAGGTTGAGTTTATGTTCAAACAGGCGCAGAATACGCCGCTGCCTCCTCGTCCCGCCTCTACACCGCCGCCCGCGCCGCAGCCGGGGAATGCCACCCGTACTTTGCCGCCTGAACAGCAGTCATCGCCAAATATACCTGATTCCGCGACAGCAGCAATGAATATGCATGGCGCGCCAGCGATGGTCCCTCCACCTGCTGGAAACCCAGCAGCCGGAGCAGCGCAACCGCCGGTGCCGTCAACAACATCCGGCTCTCTCGGCGAACTACCGGATTGGTTGACCGGTATCCTCAATGAAGCAGACAAGACCCAGATTGTCAATAAACAAGCTGCATCAGCTGCTGCTCAACCTGCGCCGCCGCCTGCGCGAGGTGCGGCACCCGGCCAGAGCGGGATTGAGCAGCCAGTTTCACCCCATCTGACGACTTCAACATCCTGGCTAACAGATGACGTGAAACCCATCAACGCAGCTCAGGCCGCGCCGCCTGATCAACAGCCAGGTGTACCAGTACAACCTCCTGCTGCGGCTGCACGGGCAGCTCAAAAGGTGGAACCGCCAGCTTCAGCGTCACCGGCAGATCCGCTCGCGTCGACCACACCACCTCAAGGTATGAAGGCATTACAGGCCTCAGCCTCAAAGGAAACTACTGTTAATGCCGAAGACTTGTTGAGCCAGATAGCTGGTAATACGGGCTTAACCCAGGTAGGCGAATCCGTACTGGCTAGTACCGCCAGTCTACCGGAAAATATCCGCTTGCAGGTTGTGCAGTCCATGCAGGATATTCAGCGCTATATCGATCATGGCCTGATGACGCCTGCTACCGAGGAATGTTTGCGTGTCATTGACCTGGCCCCGCAGTACGTTGATATTCACCAGGTCTTGTGCGAGATCTATATCCGCCAGGGTAAAATCGATCAGGCCATCACAAAATACGCCATCCTGATCGATACCTATATGGCCAACGGTCGCATAGATGACGCCATTGCAACCTATCGGCGTATCCTGCAGCTTGAACCCAACAACCTCACCTATCGAGTGCGGCTGATTAATCTGCTCGCTACACATGGCAATAAAGAAGATTTGCTGCGCGAACGGAGCCTGGCGGCAGAGTCATATCTGCGCCTGGGCTACATGGACCGCGCACTAACAGAGCTTGAGCAGGCGTTGCAGGAAAGCCCAACAAGTGTGACCACCCGCTTGAACTATGCGCTGGCTTTACAGAAATTGGGACGTTCCCAGCAGGCGGTAGCGGAGTACCAGCGCGTGCTGCAGGTGGACCCGCGCAATCTCGCAGCGCTCGTGCGCTGGCATATTGCGATGATTACAGGGGTCGGCACTGCTCGCCCTACAACCCTCGAGGTGCTGACTCGTATACGCTGGCAATTGCGAGGCGAAGGGCAGAAGTATTACGAAATGGTTGTGCGTGAGTATATCCAGGCGGCGGAGACCTATGCGAATAATTTCGATGTACGCTTCGCTCTTGGTCTGATACACCAGCAGTCCGGCAATTTTGACCAGGCCCTCGATGCCTACCAGTTCGCCATGCGCGACACTTCCTATGAAGTGATGGCGCGCGTCAGTTCTGCCTACTGCTTGTTAGCCCAGGGCAAACCCGAAGCAGCAATTCAACAACTTGAACAGGCCTTGCAAAGTGCACGCAGCGGCTCAAAAGGGGCTATCGATCCCGCCGTTTGGGCTGCACGTCCCCGCGAAGAAGGTGAAGAGCACCAGGCGCCGGAAGTTGAAATTTCGCTCTTGTTGGCTAAAGCCTACGGGCGTGTCGGCAAACAGGAGCAGATGCAGGCGATCTTGCGCCAGGTGAAACAAAGTACGCCGCAGCGGGACGAGGTTACCTCGGTGCTGGCAGAAATTTCGGCACGCCAGGGCGATATCGAGAGTGCTTTACAAGAATATACCGACCTGGTACGGTTCTACCGTGATAGGCGACAGGCAGATAATGCTCTGAGTGTCCTTAAAGAGATGGTGCGCCTTGCTCCACAGGACCCTCGCGCCCACGCAGAGTTAGGTGATATCTATGTGAAGCGTGGTCTCCTGGAAGAAGGGATTGCTGAATTGCGCCTGCTCGCCGATATTCACCTCAGGCGTAATCAACTCGAAGAGGCCGGGGAGACACTACGGCGCATTGGCGATATCTATGCCGAGATAGATAACCCGGATGATGCGTTCATGAATCTGCGCCGTGCTGTTGAGCTTAAACCCGGGGATATGGACCTCTTGCGTGAAGTAGTGAGCTATTGCTGGCGCATTGGTCGTGAAGGAGAGGCCACCCAGTACCAATCGATCATCGCTCGCCACTACTTCGAGACAAACCAGATCAAAGAATCGGTCGCAGCCCTCCAGCAGCTAATCGCTCTCGATCGTACCAACTACGAGGCCTACGATATGCTTGGTCAGACCTATCAATCGGTGGGCGAGTATGAGCAGGCCAGCCGTGTCTATAAGAATCTTGCCAGGGCGAATCCCAACGGGAATATCGCGAAGGAGCGCCTGGCTATGCTGCAAGAGCTACGGGCCCAAAGCGCCTAATACTTCCTCATCGGTCTGGTAGACCTGCTCAACCGTCTGTTCTCGTGCCCGTTGGATACGCTGAAGCCGCTTGCTAAACTGCATTTCTTCTTCGAGCTTACCCTCCTGGGCCATAACCATGACAAGTGGCAGCAGGTCGAGCATGACACACTCCTCACCTCTTCTTTCATTCCTGGCTTGCATCAGAATGGTTATTGGGGTTCTCAACGCTTAAGCCCTCGGCAGTGGCAACATTGATGAGGTTGATGTCAGCACAGACAAAAGTAGGAGGAGGTATCTGTTTTGCTTGCGTGTCCTCGCGCAGACTACGTGCACAGGCCAGTTGCACAGCATCATAGGCACGCAGCCCATGCGAAAGGCACAAATCGCCTGCAGAGGTATATATGTCAGTGGTGACAAGCCAGATACCATAGACGTTCTGTATATCTTGTCTGAAGATGCCGATGAGCTTGTCGCGGTCAGCAATAGTGATGCTTCGCTCTCGGGCTTTCTTACAAATAGCTGCCACTACCTCTACCAGAGCAGCCTGAGAGATGTAGAGATCGTGGCTTCGGGCTGGATCACATAGGGCCATTATCCATGCCTGTCCTTGCTCGGGAACATAGCATTTAACAACGGCTGAAGTATCTAAAAAGTAGGTTCCCATCAGCGTGGACCCCTGTCTTCGATAACCATCTCTGACATGGGTTTGCCTCCAGCGAAAACCTGAGCTAGCCGTGCACGTTCTGCTTTTTCTTCCTCGGTTAACGGTTGTCGCTTTGGTAGATTGAGGAGCTTACCTTCGCGGTATTGCTGTTTCATAAACTCGCGTCCTGGTAGTGGATGTGTCACGAGAGTAGATCCTCGAAGGCGTTGCTTCATTTTCTCAATAAGGACTTCATCTTTTCTTAGAGTTATTCCCCTGAGATCGGGTTCTTCTTTCATATTAGCCCAATAGAGGCTGACCCGGCTCAATTTGGCATTGCTCAGGTAGAACCAGCTCAAGCGTGCTTTACTGATATCGGCTCCGATTAGGCTATTCATTTCATTTGTCATGTTTTGCACCCTCGTATTCTCTACCGTTTGTCTTTCTATCGGCATTATCGGGAACGGCTCGCCACGTCATAACATTCCTAAGTATGCCGTCATCATCTGTAATGCTGATAACCCTGGCCCGTTTATTAGCAGGCTCAGTCACGAGTGAGATTTCCTTCAATTCTTTAACCTCCTCGATGATGAGTGTACATATCTTTCCCATATATGCCCTGCCTACAATGTGTTCACACTCTCCATATTCTTGACCACAGATAGAGCATTTACTATGTTCGACGATCAAACTTGGGCTAAAGAATCCTTGTGGAGGAAAAAGAACATGCTCCAATATATCCAAATGATTGACATAGCCTTCAAGATGTTTGGAAACGGAATGTGCTTGCATTGCTGTTCTTGCTGCGTATTGGGCACTTACAAGATGGTTCCATGCTGAGTCAGCATCATCATCTTTTAGAGCAATCCACATTCTTAATTCACTCATGAGTGCAATTATCATTTCTTCGATACTGAGCATAGCATTTGCTGAATCTTCATCTTCGCGACTGATTGCCTCTTGCTTTAGCTTACCTGCCTTTTCCTTAAGCTCTTCCAACTTGTCACATGCTTCTACCTGAAGTTCCTTTGCCCGCGTTATAAAACAAAACTTTTGGAGGTCGTTAGCGGCTTCGCTAAACTCTATTTGAAACATTTGTACTTGATCATTCATAGGTTTTTGAGTTCCTTGATTACTTGAGGTAGCTGACTTAGCCCTTCTATGTCACCTTCATAATGGATGCGTTTGCTTTTCACTTTTCCGTTTTGTTCGACTATGACATCAAATTTTACTTTTTTCTCACCGGCAATGCCCTTAAAAAAATCTGTTGCATAGTTAGATATTATATTGAGTGCAACTGAAACCAAACCTGGATTCTGGCTCAGCAGTGAAAAGCTAACAAAAACGGTAGGAATGGCCAATTCTAGTGAGTTCCGCTGCTCGTATAGAATTTTCTCTCCCTCTTTCTCAATCCTTGTCTCCTCTATTCCCGCTTTTCGCCAGAGCTTTCTGATAGTTAAGACTGAATCCTCATGAACTAATTCATCTTTAGAACTAACTGTTTCAAAATTTATCGGCAGAAAAGCTAACCCTTTTGGAACATTACACCCTAGTTCTAAGCTTCGCTCTTTCACTTCTACGTATTCTAACACTTGAATTGTCATAATGTATTTCTCCATCTTAGGGCCACTGATCCTTATGGGTTCAATTGAGTTCTTCCTGTTGATAGTTCGCATCATACGCCGGTCTTATTAAGCTGTCAATAAATGTATGATCTGAACTTTCTCAGTCTCGCTTTGCATCTTCTCGCTGCCTTTGCAGTTGAATCATCTTGCGCGCTTTCTCATCCCTCCTCCTCTTCACCTCCAGCAGCCTCATATACAACTTATACACCACCGGCTGGTATACCAGGTCATGTGTCTCCAGGAAGCGCAGCGCGTAGCCCCCAAACCCTCTTTTGAACACATATACCCCCCACAGCTCCTCTCCCTCTTCCAACACCTCTGGAATGCCCCGGAAGTTATAATACCAGCAGCCATGCGACCTGGCCCACTGCATCGCAGTCCACTGTAACAGGTGGTTAGGCATCAGGTTGCGCTGCTCGTTCGAGGATGCGCCGAACATATACCAGCTCCAATGACCGAGGCGCAGGACAATCATACCTGCGATGGCTTTGCCCTCGTATTCCGCCAGGAAAAGCGCAGCGCGATCTCCTTCACTATAGAGGCGCATCACATCCTCGTAATGTTTTTTATTGTTGATGAAAAATTGGTCGCGCTCACTCGTTACCTCGTACAGGCGGTAGAAGGTGTCCAGGTCAACCTGTCCATCGCCTCTTCTCACGGTGACTCCCTTGCGCCCGGCCAGGCGTATATTGTAGCGCCATTTTTCTTTCATGCCCGCCAGTAACGCTTTTTCATCAGGGCGCAGGTCGAGTACCCACTCGTTGCGGACATGAACCGCGTATGGATTGGGGAAAAACCCTTGCTTTTTCAACGCTGCCAGCCATCGTTCATCTCCATCCAGCACACTGGGCTCAACTTTGAGCATGAATGCGCCGCGCTTGCGTGCTTCTGCCTTCACAAAATCGAGCAAAGCAGTCATCGCCGGTGAGTTGGGATCATCGATGATCGGGCCGCGAGCGGCATAAAAATAAGGTCGCCGCAGGACCGGGGCACGAGTAATCAGCAGCAGCATGGCTGCGCAGAGCTGTCCTTGCTCGTCTACAACGCCTACCCGTAGCGCCTCTGCTCCCAGGTGGGGTGCAAGTTCGCCCCACTCATATGATTGGGTGATATTGCAGCAGACAGAAGCCGCCACAAAATCGTCCCATTGCTGGCAGTCCGTGATGATATACGCTTTCATCCTATCATTCTTTCTTACTTTTGCCCTTGGCGGCCCGTTCCAATTCCACCTTCCTGCGCTCTTCATGCCTGCGAGCGCGGCGGATTTCCACCAATTTACGCCAGGCGCTGTAGATAAGTGGGCGGTAAACATAATCTTGGGTTGGCATGTTCAGGCGTGAGAAGCCTCCAAAACCTTGCTTATATTCATAGACCCCCCACATTTCTTCACCCGGTTCCAGAATTTCGGGAATGGTACGAAAATCGAAATAGGAACAGCCCCGCGCCTTTGCCCATTGAATGCAGCGATACTGTAACAGGTAATTGGGTTTCAGGTTGCGCTTGTTGTTGGAAGAGGCGCCAAACATATCCCAGCACCACTCACCGAAGCGAATCAGCATCTTGGCGCCGATCGCCTCCCCCTCGTGCTCGGCAAGGTAGAGCACCGCGTCGCCCTGATCGGCAAATTGGCGCAAGATCTCCCGGTGATAGTCTCTGTTATGGATGAAGAATGCATCACGCTCGCTTGTGATCTTGAGCAATTCATAATACGCATCAAAGTCGGCTTCGTTTGCAGCCTCGCGAATGACAACACCCTTGCGCTCGGCAATGCGCACATTCTGCCGCCACGTCATTTTAAAATTGGCAAGCAATTGTTCGGCATCCGGTCGAATATCAAGCACCCAGCTTCGCCGGCCGTGCACAGCATCAGGATTCGTCTGAAATCCAAGCTCGTGGTACGCGGCGATCCATTCGTCCATGTGTGGGTCATCATCGGCGATACTTGGCTCCAATCTTAGCACAACGGCATGTTCTGCACGTGCAATCCCCTGAACACTTTCGATCAGCGCCGCAAGAGCAGGAGAATCTGGACATGCTACAGTTGGCCCACGGGAACAGTAGAGCCAGTTAAAGCGCAGCCCCGGCGCCGGTACGGGCGAAACAGTCAGCATCATCGCCCCGATCACGCGCCCGTTTTCCAGGGCACCCAGGCGAAACATGCGCCCGCCCAGGTACCGATTCAATTCGCCCCACTCGTATGATTGCAGCAAGTGCCCTCGTGGCTGGCTGGTTAAAAACCCGTTCCATTGAGCGCGGTCGGTAATCTCTTGAATGGTGATGGTCATACGGCAATCAAATACTCTCTAAAAATTCGCTGCGCAGTATACTGTAGACGCGCACATCGTGGTATTTGCCAAAGCGCAAAATCACCTGGCGTAATCTCCCCTCAAACTTCATGCCCGCCTTCTCATCCGCGCGCCAGCCTCCGGTATTCTCTTCCATGTCCTGGGTCTGAATCCGGTTGAGGTTGAGTTCCATAAAGCCATAGCGGAACATCAGCCTTGTGGCTTCGGTGGCGTACCCTTTGCCCCATATTGAACGGTCGCCAATGATGATATAGAACTCAGCGCTCTGGTTGATATAATTAATGTCTTTAAGCCCGACAAGCCCGATGAGCCGGTTATCGCTCTTGAGGGCCACACCAAAGATAATATGCTTGCCATCTCTATAGAGTTGCTCCAGCCGCTCTTTACCACGAGCGTCGCTGGTAGGGTAAATCGAGAAATCGCGGCGAATCTCTTCATCGTTCATCCAGGTTGAGTACAGGTGATTATCCTGTGCAGGCTCTAACGGACGCAGGTAGATACGCTCTCCTACGATAAATGGGTTCTGCATCTGCGAGTTATCTTGTGTCATGTGTGTGCAACACCTCCCTTCTCGTGTTCGAAGGCAACTATAACATAGGGGCTTTGTCGTCGAGCTAGGTGAGCTCTATAGATGTGGCTGGGAATCACCCGCTAAACGGTCTCCTGGAGGAATAATTAACGCGGAAGGCTCGTGTTCGTCTTTTCCACCCTCGCGCTCCTGGTCATCGGACAGGACGGGGCGGCGCACTTTGCGTTCGCGGGTGGCCTGTGCTCGCTCATCTAATTGCAAGGGTAGTATCCGCGCGGAGTCCTGCTTATCCTGTTCGTCACTCTCCTCGTTGAAAGGGGGGTCTAGCAGTGCGGCCTCGATCACCCGATCCATAGAATCTACCAGCTTAAAGTCGATGCGTTGCCGGATTTTGGGCGGGATATCGGCCAGGTCTTTCTTATTCTCCAGGGGAATAAGCAGGCGATAGATATTCGCCTGGTGCGCTGCCAATACCTTCTCTTTCAACCCGCCAACACCCAGCACACGCCCTCGTAGGGTTATTTCGCCCGTCATAGCCATGCCCGCGCGTATTGGACGCTCGGTTAGAGCTGATATGAGAGCTATGGCAATCGTGATGCCCGCTGATGGGCCGTCCTTGGGAAGCGCATTCTCTGGCATATGGATATGCAAATCCATCGAGTCCTGGAAATTAGGATCAATCTGTAATTCTTCTGCGCGTGAGCGGATATAGGAGAGCGCTGCATATGCAGACTCACGCATCACTTCTCCCAACTGGCCTGTAATCAGTAGCTCTCCCTTCCCCGGCATCGTAGCCACTTCCACCGGCAACAAAATGCCCCCGGACTCCGTCACGGCCAGGCCTATAGCTACGCCAATCTGCGTTTTTTGGACTATCGGACTTTCAAGGTAACGAGGCACTCCAAGATATTGCTCCAGGCTGTGGCTGGTAAGTCGTAGACGCGTATCTTGCCTCTCAAGGATACGGCGTGCGGCTTTACGACAGATGGTTGCCAGTTGGCGCTCGAGATTGCGTACACCGGCCTCGCGCGTATATCCTGTAACAATTTGTTGCATTACAGACTGCGGAATCTTCAACTGTTCGGGGGCAATACCATGTTCTGCAAGCACTTTAGGCAAGAGGTGGCGCAAACCAATATTCACTTTCTCCTCGAGCATGTAGCCTGGCAGGTCGATAATATCCATGCGGTCGGCTAACGCGCGCGGAATCTGGTATCTCACATTTCCGGTACAGATGAAAAATACCTCAGAAAGATCGTATGGCACTTCCAGGTAATGGTCCGTAAAGACGCTGTTCTGCTCAGGATCGAGCACTTCTAAGAGCGCTGCTGCAGGATCTCCCTGGTATTCCGCTGAGAGCTTATCGATCTCATCGAGCAGGAACACTGGGTTGCGTACTCCCACAGTCTTCATCCCTTGAATGATACGCCCTGGCAGCGCTCCCACGTAGGTACGGCGATGTCCGCGAATCTCTGCCTCGTCATGTACGCCACCCAGTGAAATACGCGCGAATTTGCGACCCAGGGCACGGGCTATCGAGTGGCCCAGTGATGTTTTACCTACCCCTGGAGGGCCGATGAAACAAAGAATCTGGCCCTGGCTTTCGCTGCGTGTGGACCCATCCCGCGAAGCACTTTTCTGGCGCAACTGTCGTACCGCCAGGAAATCAATAATACGCTCCTTTATACCCTCCAGCCCGTAATGGTCTTCGTCCAGTACCCCGCGTGTAGACTCAATGCTGAAGGTGTCTTCGCTGCGCTCTGACCATGGCAGCGCCAGTATCCAGTCAACGTATGAGCGTATCACTGCGATATCCGCTGATTGAGCCGGTGTGCGCTCCAGGCGATCGATCTCTTTGCGTACCTTCGCTGCGATATCCGCTGGCATTGACTTTTCGTTTACCCTGGCACGCAGTTCGCTCGCCTCGTTGAACGTATCTATCCCTAGCTCTTCCTGGATGGCGCGTAATTGCTCGCGGAGGTAAAATTCCTTCTGCGTGCGATCCACCTGCGAGCGTACGCGGCTGCGAATCGTCGATTCCAGTTCCAGAATTTCGATTTCGTTACCCATAATCACGCAGATTTTCTCAAGTCGCTCCAGTGCATCAAATGTTTCCAGCAGTTCTTGCTGCTGTTGAGGATCGGTGACGAGGTGCGCTGCAAGCATGTCTGAAAGCCGCGCAGCGGTCTTTAGCGCGACAATCGAGTTGATATCTTCGACCGAGAATCGGCGATTCAGTTGCGCGTAGCGCTCGAACAAGTTTGTGGCGTGGCGTACCAGCGCATCAGCTTGTGGGCCGCGCGCCTGGATTTCTTGTGACGTGGACACGCTCACCCGTAGAAAGGGTTCCAGCTCAAGATACCCCTCAATCCGCACGCGACGTATACCGCTGAGCAGAACCTGCAAGCTCCCATCCTGTTGTGGATGCATGGTTGTAATTTCTACCAGCGTGCCCATGCTATAGATATCCTTTGACTGGGGATCGTCAATCTCTGGGTCGCGCTGGGAGGCAGCGACGAGCAAGTGTTCAGGCTGCCTCAATGCCTCTTCAACCGCACTCACCGACTTTTCACGTGCAACAGCTAGCGTCATGCGAGTGCGAGGAAACACTACCATGTTTTTTAACGCCACGAGAGGATACGTCTCATGGATATCCATATTTGTTTCCTGGCGTTCTTGTTCGCTCACATGTCCCACCTTGGTAGGGACCCGATTAGTCTCAGTGCACGGGCGACAGTAGAGCCCTGCTGCGCACCATTCACCGGGACAGGTATCGCGCCCAGATTAAAAAATATTGTAAGAAACCGATGAGTCTACATTAAGCAGACTCATCTTCAGAATAGGCCGTATTTCGCTCGGTGCGCGTAATCAGCAGCGGTTTATTACGCTGCGAAATTACATCGCCGTTGATAATCACCTTCTTCACATCCGCACGCGAAGGGATTTCGTACATTACATCAAGCAGTACATCCTCGATGATGCTGCGCAACCCCCTTGCTCCTGTACGCTGCTTCAGTGCGCCCTCCGCTGCTGCATCGAGCGCGTCGTGGGTAAACACCAGTTCAACCCGGTCAAGTTGTAAAATCTTTTGATACTGCTTGATGATTGCGTTTTTTGGCTCAGTCAAAATACGGATCAGAGCATCTTTATCCAGGCTGTCCAGCCCAACAGCAACAGGCAAACGTCCCACGAACTCTGGAATCAAGCCGTATTTGAGCAGGTCGTCCGGAATAAGTTTGGTTAAGACCGACTCTTCAGGCTTTGTTGGAGCAACATTCGACCTGAAGCCCATGGTCTTGTTGCTGCCCAGGCGTTGCTCGACGATCTTTTCGAGCCCTTCAAAAGCTCCTCCACATATGAACAGGATATTGGATGTATTGATCTGTATGAAGTCCTGATGGGGATGTTTACGCCCGCCTTGTGGTGGCACATTGGCGATTGTACCCTCGACAATCTTCAGCAGAGCCTGTTGTACTCCCTCGCCCGAGACATCACGGGTAATCGACGGGTTATCCGACTTGCGCGCTATTTTGTCGATCTCGTCGATGTATACGATGCCCCGCTCGGCACGTGCAACATCAAAGTCCGCCGTCTGTATCAGCCGCAGGAGGATATTTTCGACATCCTCACCGACATAGCCCGCCTCCGTCAGCGCGGTCGCATCAGCAATGCAGAAAGGCACATCCAGTATCTTCGCAAGCGTCTGGGCCAGTAACGTCTTACCGCATCCGGTAGGGCCGATTAAGAGAATATTACTCTTACCCAGTTCTACCTCGTCTATCTGCATGCCTACACCAATACGCTTGTAGTGGTTGTATACCGCCACTGCCAGGGTTTTCTTAGCTCGCTCCTGCCCAATCACATATTGACTGAGCTGCTCATAAATCTTCTTGGGCGCCGGTATCTTGCCCGTTTGCAGACGCGGCTTCGCGACAGTTGCCTGCTCCTCTTCGATAATCTCTCGACAGAGGTCAATGCACTCGTCACAAATGTAGACGCCTCCCGGTCCAGCGATCAACCGCTGTACCTGGTCCTGACTCTTGCCGCAAAAGGAGCAGCGGTAAGTAGTACGCATATTTTTCGAATTTGCCACGTCTGTCACCTTTCCCTGTAAGGGGCCGTGATCGCGCCTGTTACGGCCCGATTTATTGCACCTCTACGCCTTTTTCGACGCTCGATTCATCCGTAGTAGTTCTTCCTGCCTCTGCCCCCTCCTCTTGCTCCTGAGTGGCCCTGACCTCACTTGCCTCGTTCTGAGCTTCCTCCTGAGTACCCTTTGCCTCCTCTTCACCTGCAAGCGCGGCTGTCTCGGCATTAGCTACGCTGACCTCTTCTTCCTCGCTGCTTTCAGGTCCAGCCGTCAATTCCACCAGGCGTGTGATGGCCTTTTCACGAAGAAGGCCCTGTGACAGGGACCGGATCTGCCCATCTGTGCGTGGGAGATTCTGCCCCATCTGAGCATAAGCGCGGAAGAGAGCCTCTACCTCTTCAGGCGCAACAGTGATCTCTTCTTTCTTTGCCACTTCATCCAGCACAAGTTGACGCTTCACGCGCTTTTCGGCATCAGGTTCCAGCTCTTTCAGGTATTCTGCGCGTGACTTCTTCATCAGCAGCAAGTATTGATCCAGGGACATGTGTTGTCGTTCCAGCAGGTGCGAGAACTGGTGCAATATATCCTCGCTTTCTTCCTGGATCAGTAAAGGATGAACCGTAATCTGTGATTGGTCGATGACTGCGTTGACCACCTTCTCTCGTAGTTCATCGCGTATACGCCGCTGCTTGCTTTCCAGCAGATTATCACTGATTGCCTTGCGCAGGTCTTCCAGTGTCTGATTTTCGTCGTCGCTTACCTGGGCAGCAAACGCATCATCAAGTTCAGGCAGTTCTTTAACCTCTACCTTGTGTAGAGTGACTGCATACTGGGCTTCTTTTCCCGCGAGTTTCTCGTTGCTGTAATCCTCGGGTATGGTGGTCGTGAATGTCTTGCTTTCGCCTACCTGCATGCCCACAACATGCTCATCCATACCCGTGAAAAGGCCGTGTCGCTCCTCTGTCAGTTCGAAAGGATTTTCTTTGAGATCAGAGATACTTTCACCATCTGCGGTCAACTTAAGATCCATCGTCACGCGGTCACCTATCTGGGCAGGTCGCTCGACCACTTCCCAGTTCGCCTGCCGTTCGCGCTGCGACTCAAGCTCCCGTTCAACCTCTTCGGACGTAACACTTTCCTCCTCGCGCTCAAAGTGCAGAGCACGATAATCGCCTAACTCAACGGGGGTCAGGATAGGCACCTTGAGGCTGAAGTGGTAGGGCTGGCCCATCTCGAAAACTGGCGCATCCGTTTCTGGCTGTCCAAGAGGCGTGATGTCATGTTCCTTCAGTACGTTACGATACGTCTCGGTCATCAAATCGTCGAGACCTTCCTGGTAAATATGCTCCTTGCCGAGTTTGCGCTCTAATAATGAACGAGGGGCCTTCCCACGGCGAAAACCCTGTACATCAACTTGCTGTACCAGCTTGCGGTATGCCTTCTCAGAAGCTTTTTCCACTTCATCCCAGGAAAAATCAACTTCAACGACTGCCTCACTGCCTGGCAACTTTTCAACCGAGACCTTCACTTTTCCTCCAACACGTGCGTCTTTGCTGTGTATCTATCCTAATAGAACTTGTTGCGTGCCCGCAATAGTGATCACTATTGTCAGGGAGCACCCGCAAAGGTAGCTCCCGGCTCTATTTTGATTATACCCCTGGCGAAGCCCGGGGGCAAGCACTCCCATTAGACCGCCTGAGCACCGGGCAAAAGACATGTCGCCCTCTACACCGCAGGGCTAAAAAGGGAAGATACCTTCCTCGACATGCGTGATCGTCCACGATCAGGCAAACCTGGAGCGGGAGACGGGGATCGAACCCGTGACTTTCTCCTTGGCAAGGAGATGCTCTACCACTGAGCCACTCCCGCGTGATTACAGCATACAGGGTGCAGTACCCGCGCGTAACACAGTGGGCGGTGAGAGACTCGAACTCTCATGGCTTGCGCCAACGGATCCTAAGTCCGCCCTGTCTACCAATTTCAGCAACCGCCCGTAATGCTCTCTAGGAATAGAAAAATCCTCACTTCAGGATGATACATCAGTGCACTAGCCACTGTCAAGACAAACTCAGGCAACCTTCCGTTTGGGCTATTGTGACATGCTCATTCCTTCACATCGCGTTTCCACATCGGGACGAGAGCGAGAACAAAGAAGACGAGCGCATAAAAGCCGCAGCCGATTTGTGCCTTGCTCCTGTAGAGTGATAAAATGAAGCAAGATTTATTAAACTTCGTAGTCCACAGGATCATCTGGGTAATGCAACAAAATCTGATACCTACAACCATCTCTTCAGACCTGAATCGACCCGATCTTTATATCAACCGCGAATTGAGCTGGATCGAGTTCAACCGGCGCGTCTTCGAAGAGGCGCAAGATAGCCGTCACCCGCTGCTCGAGCGTGTAAAGTTTGTCTCCATCTTCGACACGAACCTCGACGAGTTCATCATGATTCGCCTGGCTGGCCTGAAAGATCAGATAGCGGCCCATGTTACCACCGTCAGCCCCGATGGGCTCACCCCCGAACAGCAGTTGCTGGCTGTGCGCCAGGAGCTGGCCCCACAGGTGCAACAACTGCGCCAGCTATGGCGTGATGAGCTTGTACCGCTGCTCGCACAGCAGCATATCTACATCCTCGATTATGAGCAATTGGATGAGCGTCAACACAAGGCGCTGCGCTCCTACTTTGAGCGTGAGATCTTTCCCGTCTTGACCCCCCTGGCGGTTGATGCAGGCCATCGTTTTCCACATATCTCTAACCGCAGCCTGAACCTGGCGGTTGTGATTACCGATACTGCTTATGATCGCTTTGCTCGTGTCAAGATTCCTCCTGTCTTGCCGCGTCTCGTACCTGTGCCGCTTGCAGAAAAAACGCCGGGAGCCTTAGCCTTTGTGTGGATCGAGCAGGTCATCGCGGCTCACCTGAGCATGCTCTTTCCAGGCTTTGACGTATGGGAATCCTACCCCTTTCGTGTACTGCGTGATGCCGATATCGAACTGCGCGAAGACGATTCCTCCGATTTACTTGAGAGTATCGAACAAGGCCTGCGTGAACGGCGTTTTGGTTCGGTGGTTGATCTTGCAGTCAATCCCTCGATGCCGCCGCGCATTCGCAGCCTGCTGTTTGACAAACTGGAGATCACTCCAGATGATCTGACGGTTATCGATGGACCTCTTGGTATGGGCGATGTAATGGAATTACGCGAAGTGGATCGTCCCGATTTAAAAGATCCCCCGTTTACGCCGCGCACCCCTCGCGAGTTCTACAAAGGAAATGACCTATTTGCGGCTATACGGCAGCGTGATTTATTGGTGCACCATCCTTACGATACCTTCGACTCGGTAGTAGAGTTTATTCGCGCTGCTGCCCATGATCCAGATGTGCTGGCGATTAAACAGACGCTGTACCGCGTGGGGACGAACTCCACGGTCGTCAATACCCTGCTGGAGGCTGTAGAAAATGGCAAGCAGGTAGCAGTGCTGGTCGAACTGAAAGCGCGTTTCGATGAGGAGAATAATATCGAGTGGGCAAGGGCATTGGAGCGTGCCGGCGTGCATGTCGTGTATGGCCTGGTGGAGTTGAAGGGCCTGGTAGGCTTGAAGACGCATGCAAAGATCGCGCTGGTGGTTCGTAAGGAAGCGGATGGGCTACAACGTTATGTACACCTGGGTACCGGAAACTATAATTCTACTACTGCTCGTATCTATGAAGACCTGGGCCTGTTGACCTGTCGCCCTGAGATTGGAGCGGACGCAACAGAGCTGTTTAACTTACTGACAGGTTTTTCACGTCAAAGCACCTATAGTAAACTGCTGGTTGCTCCTCTAGGCTTACGGCAGGGCATGCTGGAGCGTATTGATCGCGAAATTGCGCTGCATCGTGAAAATGGCAATGGTCACCTGATCTTTAAGATGAACGCGCTGGTCGACCCGGCAATAATTTACGCGCTCTATCGCGCTTCGCAGGCTAGTGTACGCATCGATTTGATCGTACGCGGCATGTGTTGCTTGCGTCCAGGCCTGCCTGGCGTGAGTGAGACCATTCAAGTCAGAAGCATCGTCGGACGTTTTCTTGAGCATAGCCGCGTTTACTATTTCAGGAATGGTGGCGATGAAGAGATACTGCTTGGTAGCGCCGATATGATGCAGCGCAACCTCGATGGCCGTGTCGAGACGCTCTTTCCAATAGACGATCCCATGTTGCGTATAGCTATCCGCGATCGACTGCTAACGCCTGCGCTCGCGGATACAGTGAATGCCCGTGAATTGTTACCTGATGGTAGCTATAAACGCATTCGACCCAAACCCGGCGAAGCTCCATTTGATAGCCAGAACTGGTTTATCTCACATCCCCTGGTTGACTCAGATACAAACCAGCAGAACCACACAATCGGCGCTTTGCCCTCCGGCTCGTAAAATGAAAAACAGGCACCCATGAAAAGGTGCCTGTCCTGGCACTTGTGACCTGTGAACCCACCTGTTGGAAAATCTCGCCGCGTCTAATAGGAGATGAACGTTACTCCTGGGCCGGGCCAAAACTCCACGTCTGTCACCTCCCAGTAGTACGCACCCCAGTTCATGGTGCTCGCGATCACATCTCCATTGCCGAGGACCTTCTCCACCACCGCCACGTGTCCCAGGCCAGAAGCCCCTTCTACCCAGGGCTGTAGATTAATAATGGCTCCTGGCGAGGGTTTGCTCGAAACGTGCCAGTGGAAATCATGCGCACGTGCTGTCCACTCCCACGCGTTGGACTGTGTAGTCCATGGCACGTAAATCCCATGTAGCGCGAAGTAACGTTGACTTGCCCACCAGGTGCATTGGCCGTAAGGGAAAAAATTCCCCCGGCCTTTGATGGGCGGCGGGCCGCTGTTTACCACCGGTTTTCCAGGAATACAGACCTTCTGATCCACGTAGATCAGATTAGGGTTCTGGATGTGATTATAGGAGGCGAGCTTCTGCCAGCTCGTATGGTAACGAGCTGCAATGCCCCCTAACGTGTCACCGCTTGTGACACTATAGACTTGATCACCACGGGAGCACGGGGATTGCGCAAATGCCGCAAATATGTTCGCACCCCACCCACTCCCCAGTAAAAGCAATCCCAGCACCCCTATCACACTTATATGCCCTACTACAAGGACCCTATGCTGTCGAAAATAGCGCCAGATTCGTTGGTGTGTTTGCATGCGCAAGTAAACCTCTCCTCTGTATTTTTGCAGGTCAACACAGGTCGCATTGCTCGCAACAAGATAAATCGATACGGGTGAGGATATTAGCGCATCCA
>WNFE01000723.1_pt1 | contig 32843 bp, 29 predicted proteins | sample 5400451 | NCBI WGS metagenome assembly WNFE01 (sample SAMN13153344, study PRJNA577476) | soil metagenome | isolation source: 200 cm saprolite under Douglas fir tree site 2 hole 2 | place: USA:California | collected 2015-04-18
CCGCTCATCAGGCGAGAGGTTCCGGCTTACAGGCCTCTGGAGGCGCGAAAGGCGCGGACGACGGCGGGGGCGTCCTGGTGCTGGGCGTCGACGGCGTAGTTGAGGCGGCGCATATCCGCGGCGGAAAGTTTTCCGGCGAGATCGGCGAGGGCGGCGCGGAGCTGAGGAAATTTGGCGAGAGTGGATTGGCGGACGATGGGGACCGCATCATAGGGCGGAAAGTAGTGGCGGTCGTCGGCGAGGGCGACGAGGCCGAGGGAGTCGATGAGGCCGTCGGTGGAGTTGCCGGCGACGATGTCCACTTGATGATCGACGAGGGCGCGGTAGAGCAGGCCGAGGTCCATGACGCGAGGCTGGCCGGCGAAGTGAAGGGCGTAGCGGTCACTCCAACCGCGGAAACCGTCGGAGCGCTCGAGGAATTCGTAGCCGACGCCGACGCGCCACTTGGGAGCGAGCGGAGCGATGTCGGAGATGGCGCGGAGGTAAAGATTTTTGGCGTCGTCGCCGCGGATGACCATGGCGAAAGTATTTTCAAAGCCGAGAGGCTCGGTGAGCTCAAGAGCGAAGCGCTGGGCGTATTGCTGCTTGACACGATTGTAGATGGCGGCGGAGCTGCCGGCGCCGGGAGATTCGTTGAGGACGGCGGTAAGCGCGGTGCCGGTGTATTCGACGTAGAGGTCGAGGTCGCCGGAGAGGAGAGCTTTGTGTACGAGCAGAGTGCCGCCGAGGTTGGTCTTGCGCTCGACGGGGATGCCGGTGCGGGCCTCGATGTGTTGGGCGAGGAGCTCGGCGAGGAGGACTTGCTCGGTGAAGAATTTGGAGCCGATGGTAAGGTGAGGCTGGGAAGGGCGGTGGCAGGCGGAAGTGAAGTAAAGAAGGTTAAGAAAATAAAGGAGGTAAAGGAACCGGAGGAGAAGGCGGCGCATTTTCAGACGACCTTCAAGCGGCGCTCGAGGAGGCCGAGGAGGAGGTCGGCGAGGAGGGCGAGGAGAGCGGCGGGGATGGCGCCGGCGAGAATGACGGCGTCATTGACCATGGCGACGCCGCGGAAGATGAACGTGCCGAGGCCGCCAGCGCCGATGGCCGCGGCAATCGTGGCGACGCCGATGGTGATGACCGTGGCCGTTCGAATGCCGGCGAGGATGACAGCGAGCGCGAGGGGAAGACGTACACGGAAGAGGATCTGCACGCTGGTCATGCCCATGGCTTCGGCGGCTTCGAGGACGGCGGGGTCAATGCCGGTGAGGCCGACGTAGGTATTGCGGAGGATGGGGAGAAGCGCGTAAAGGACGAGAGCGACGATGGCAGTGCGGCGTCCGATGCCGCCGATGAAAGGAATGGGGATGAGGAAGCCGAAGAGGGCGAGACTGGGAATGGTCTGAAGAATGTTGGCAACGCCGAGGGCCAGAGTGCGAAGAACGCGGCGCTCAACGATGAGCATGCCAAGAGGCACGGCGATGAGAATGGCGAAAAACATTGCGATAAGGACGAGAGTGAGGTGGTCGAGCGTGGCGCCGAGGATTTCGGTGCGATGATCGGTGAAAAAAGACCACGTCGTGAGCTGGGGCGTCATGCGGGGGCCCCCGGAACAGCGGCGAGGGAGGCGGTGAAGACCTGCACCTCGGGATGATCAAGGCGGGGAAATTCGTGAGGAGTGGCGACGGCGACGAGGCGGCCGGATTCGAGAAGGGCGATGCGCGAGGCGAGGAGCAGCGCTTCGCGAATGTCGTGCGTGACGAAGACAATGGTTTTGCCGAGGCGGCGCGCGAGAGAGCTGAATTCCCTCTGGAGCTCGGAGCGGGTCACGGGATCGAGCGCGCCGAATGGCTCGTCCATGAGAAGAATGGGCGGGTCGGCGGCGAGGGCGCGCGCGACGCCGACCCGCTGGCGCTGGCCACCGGAGAGCTCGCGGGGACGGCGCTTGGCAAACTCCTGTGGATCGAGGCCGACGAGCTGGAGCATTTCTTCGACACGCGCAGCGATGCGCGGAGCGCTCCATTTTTCCAGGCCAGGAACGAGGCCGACGTTTTCGGCAACGGTGAAATGGGGAAAAAGGCCAGCCTCCTGGATGACGTAGCCGATGCCGCGGCGGAGGCGGATGGGATCCCAGGTGGATGTGGGCTGGCCATCGACTAAGACTTGGCCAACGGAGGGAAGCAACATCCTGTTGATAAGGCGAAGGAGGGTGGTCTTTCCACTGCCGCTGCGGCCGAGAAGTACCAGAGTTTCGCCGCGAAGAACTATTAGAGATAGTTTAGAAACGATAGGACGGGCAGGAATAACGTTTATCTGATACGAGACGCCACGAAAGTCGATAGAAACCGGCTCCGGCGATGCGAGTTTCGCATTCATTTCGATTGACAGCCCCGCGGCAGGGAGGGAACATCTTAAGGCATCTAGCCTCCCTACGCCGAATTTTGGCGCATCCTTCGCGCAGGTGCCGCATCCAACGGAAGGGGAAAACGCCATGGGAGCCGCCGCTACCGCCGTCCGCATCCGATACGACCTTCATACCCGCCTGTTGGGAGCTCGAGCGCAGACCGACGAGTTATTTCGAATCGTACGTGATGAGGCGATGTACGACCGGCCAATTCCCGAGCGCCATCGTATTATGTTTTATGTGGGACACGTCGAAGCATTCGACTGGAACCTGCTCGCGCAGCGCGCCTTTGGATTGCAGTCATTTCAAAGAACGTTCGATCAGCTATTTTCCTTCGGGATAGACCCTGTGGGCGGAGGCCTGCCGACAGATACGCCATCGGATTGGCCGGAGAGAGGGGAAGTCGAGCGATACAACCGGAGGCTGCGGGATGAGCTGGACCATGCGATTGAACATGCGCTGGCGCGGCCGGAGGAGGGCCACCCGCAACTGATTGCGATGCTGGAAGTGGCCATCGAGCACCGGCTGATGCACGCGGAGACGCTGGCGTACATGCTGCACCGGCTGCCAAGCGAGAGAAAGATCGCCGGGCCCATCGAATTAGTTTCGAAAATGCACCGGGTAAAGTCGCACCTGGCGGAGATTCCGGAGGGGAGAGCGACGCTGGGGTTGAAGCGGGTGACCGGCGATGAGTTCGGCTGGGACAACGAGATCGAAGCCCATGAAGTAAACGTTGCGGAGTTTGCTATCGAAAGCGGGAACGTCACGAACAGCGATTTCCTGCGGTTCATGCAGGCGGGTGGGTACGAGAACCGCGCGTTGTGGAGCAAGGAAGCATGGGCCTGGAAAGAGAAAGAAAACGTGCAGCACCCGGCGTTCTGGACACGCAGCGGGAACCTGTGGCTGTACCGCGCGATGTTCGGAGAGATGCGGTTGCCGCTGGACTGGCCGGTCTACGTGAGCCATGCGGAGGCCACGGCGTACGCGAAGTGGCTCGGGCGCAAGCTGCCGAGCGAAGCGCAATTTCACCGAGCGGCGTATGGAACGACGCGCGGGGGAGCGGAGTGCAGGTATCCCTGGGGCGATGATGCGCCGAGCGAACGGCATGGTAACTTTGATTTTCACCAGTGGGACCCGTCACCGGTGGGATCGCATCCGGCGGGGGCCAGCGCGTTCGGGATACACGATCTTGTGGGCAATGGCTGGGAGTGGACCCGGACGGAGTTCGCACCGTTTCCGGGATTCGCGCCGATGCCCTTTTACCCCGGTTATTCCGCAAATTTCTTTGACGGCAAGCACTACGTGATGAAAGGCGGCTCGCCTCGAACCGCCGCTTGCATGCTGCGGCGATCATTCCGAAACTGGTTCCAGCCTCATTACCCGTACGTCTACGCAACGTTCCGTTGCGTCGAGGACTAACAAGCCCAAGCCCCCGGAGCCGACATGCTGACTTACACCCTTCCGCTAAGACACGTGTCCGAGTTTGCGGCCGACGTGCGCGCAGGCCTGACGAAGAGCGGACAGAGAGAGCTGCCATCGAAATACCTGTACGACGAAGTGGGTTCAGCGCTGTTTGAAGCGATTTGTGTCCTTCCGGAATACGGGTTGACGCGGGCGGACGCGCGGCTGCTCCAAAAACACTCGCGGGAAATCGTGGGGCGGCTGCAGTCGCCGGTGCACGTCGCGGAGCTGGGAAGCGGCAGCGGAAAGAAAACACGCTGGATTCTGGAATCGCTGTCGCAGCGGCAGAAAACCTACTACTACCCGATCGAGATTTCGCCGTCGGCCCTGGCAGCAAGCGAGAAAGAGCTGGGTCAGATCGACTTGGTAACCATCGTTGGCTACGAGCAGCCATACCTGGAAGGGTTGCGGGCGGTGGCTGAGGAACGCGCGGACGCTGACCATTTGCTGGTGCTTTTTCTTGGGAGCACCATCGGGAATTTCGATCGCGACGCGGGCGAAGAATTTTTGCGGAATGTGCGGGCAATTCTGCGGCCCGGAGACGCGCTGCTGCTGGGGACGGATCTGGAGAAAAGCGTTGCGGATCAATTGCTCGCGTATGACGACCCCGCGGGTGTGACGGCAGCCTTCAACCTGAACCTGTTATCACGAATTAACCGCGAATTGCGGGCAGACTTCGATTTATCGCGCTTCCAGCACGAGGCGCGGTGGAACGGGGAAGAGCGGCGCATTGAGATGCACCTGCGGTCGACGCGGCGGCAGCGCGTGGAGATTCCGGCTGCGGGACTGCGGGTGATGTTGGCGGAAGGCGAAACCATTTGGACGGAAAGCTCGCATAAGTATCGAGCCGGAGAAGCCGGCGAGATGGCCGCGCGCACCGGCTTCCGCTGCGACGGCGAATGGATCGACGAAGAGTGGCCATTCGCGCAGAATTTGCTCATGGTGGAATGAGGCGCATATTTGCTGAGCTGGCGTAACTTTTCCCCCGATTCTTGGGGATCAGACCCTCCTCAGATAAGCTGGCTGTTCCGACCAGCCAGGTCTGTTTCCGGCAGCCATCCCGGACCCGGCGCATTGCATACCTCCCCACGCTTAGAGTGTTTACCCCCGAAGGCAGCTCACCCACTGCGTTAACGCTGTTACTGCAAGGGGCTGCGGGTGGAGCTGTGCTGAGGGGGCACTCCGACCGTAGTGGTGACCGTCCCTGCCCAGCCTAAGGGTAGCAAAGCAGTCTGTGGCCGGAGTGCCCGGATTGGGCAAATAGTGCTTGAAAAAATCAGCTTCCCGATGTGGAAATTGCATTTTGCTTGGAATTCCAACCAGGGCGCGCGGTGCCCGCCGACGGATGATTAGAAGGCCTCGACGCGCCATACGAGGCGGGCGAACCAAGGTTCCTGAGGAGTGAGAACCGGGCGCCAGATGGCGAGGATTTGCGAGCCCTGGTAGACGCGCTCGAATCCTTCCTCGGATTCGGAAACGGTTTCGATGGGAGCGACCCAAAATTCCTGCGAGGCCGGAGCGTGCAGCGCAACGCGGATACGCTGCCAGCCGTCTTCCATGCGGAGGAGCGGGCCGCGCAGGGCTCCGCTGAAGCGGAGGTTTTGCGGCCCACGCGGCATTTCGAAGAAGCGGTCGGGCTCCGCCGGAGCGAGCAGATTGATCACGGATTCGATTCCAACAGCGATGGGCTTTCCCAACGGCTGCTTGAGCTTCAGGCCGATATCGCAGCCGATTTCGCAACCATTCGGCGTGGGGCCGAAAGAAAACCGCTTCATCAGGGCCAGACGAGGAGAAGTGGAAGCGTCTTTCCCGGAGCATTTCAATTGATCGTTACGAAAGAGTTCGGCATCCAGGGCAGATGAAGATTTCACTTTGAACGGCCCGCCGGCGAACCCAGCGTCTTCCTGAAGCTCGAGAGCTTCATAGTCGGCCTGGGTCCGATTCGAATCGAAGAGCAGGACGCGAAAAGCGTGGCGCGGCCAGCGGTCGTACCGAAGGTAGCGCTCGAGGCCGGGCTCTTTCACGCGAGTCTGTTCGTGGATGGAGGCGACAGCGCCCACGGCGGTCTCCGCGGCATCGCGAAGTCGCGCGTGATAGGCCTCCGGACGTCTGAGGATGGAATTGACGAGAGTCGCGGCCGCAGGACGAAAATCGAACGCGGCGATGGTGCCGCCGTCCTGGGGCTTTAGCAGTGCCTGATATTGGGGCGCCGTGAACAGAAGTTCGTTCGCGCCGTCAGCGTCGTAATCGAGCAGTTCGATGCGCGGAACTAAAGCGCCCGGCGTCAGGTGGTCGGCAATCAACTCGGCCCGAATCAGATTGCGCCAAAGCTCCGTGCGAAGGTGCGGAGCGTAGAGCCCGCCGAAGATGCCGTGCCAGTAGGCATCGTTGCACTGTGCGCGAAGAAGGAGGTCTCGGGCTTGCTGGAAATCCTCGGCCGCCTTCGGATTGCTGGGCTGCGGGGAGACCGCGGCGAGCCGCGCCGAAACGCGGAGCATTTTTTTGTGGAGCAGGTTCGACTCGGGATATTTTCGGAAGAAGCCCCGCCACGAACCGCCGCGGAAAAAAGAAAGCACCTCGGGTCGCGTGCTGAATTCCTTGAGAACAGTGTGATAGCGCTGGCGGACGCGGGTGGGAAGGACCCACTCCATCATCTCGGTGTAAGAGGCCGTCGGAAGGTCGGCACGGCCCAGCGGGGCATGCTTGGCAAGGTATTCAGCGGGCTTCGATAACCGCAGCCAGCTGGAATTTTCCTCCAAAGCGAGAAAGAACTTTTCAAGCCAGCCATTCTTGTAGCAATGTTCGTGGGTACCTGGCCAGACGCCAAACTTTTCCATGTCGTCGCCCATGGCGGCCACACCGCCGGGATGCAGAGCGGCGGCATCGCGCAGATAAGTGATCACGTCTTCGACTTTGCCGAAGGGGATGAGGTAACGCAGGGCTTTCTGTCCCGGATAGAGCCATACGCTCTGGTTGCGATCCTCGGCGATGTAAGTTCCAAACAGCTCTTCGGGTTCAAAACCGGCAGAAAGAAAATGGATGTCATCGACCAGGGTATAGCCGACGCCTGCCGGGGCCAGGGCGGAGGGAAGCTGCGGCTCCCAGACACGCTCGGCGAGCCAAGCCCCAGCGGGGCGCTGGCCGAAGTGCTCTTCAAGATAGCCGGCGAGGCGTGCAATCTGCTCGCGCTGGTCTTTGGGAGGAACGGAGATGAGGATCGGTTCGTAAAAACCTCCGCCGACCAGCTCAATCTGGCCGCCGTTGACGAGCGCTTTCAAGCGAGTGAAATACTCGGGGCGATGCTTTTCAATCCAGGTGAGCAGCGGACCGGAATAGTGGAGTCCCAGGCGAACAGCGGTGTGTTTCTCCAGGAGTTCGAGAAAGGGCAAATAGGAATCTTTGTAGGCTTTCTCGAGTACGTGCTCGAAATTGCCGCAGGGTTGGTGCGCGTGGATGAGCAGGACGAGATGGAAGTTCTGCGGCATGGGGAGAGTTTTGCGCTCGAGAAATGATACCTTGCCATGCGCCATTGCGCGAAGCAGGTCGCGCGCAAGCAGGGGCTTCCAGCAGGTGCCTAGGGGAGATTGACAGCGGTGGACGCGTGTGAAACGCTACCAATCGGGACTCAGACGATGCGAGTGACAGCCAAAGGCGAATACGCAACACGAGCGGTGCTCCACCTGGCGTTGCAATACCCGGAGGTGGTAACCATCCATGAAATTGCCGCGCGTCATCGCATCCCTCTGAAATACCTGGAGCAGATCCTGCTGGGATTGAAGCGCGGAGGCATCCTGGAAAGCCGGCGTGGCGTCCGCGGCGGGTATACGCTCGCGCGCGCGCCGGAACGGATTTCCGTGGGCGACGTGCTGAGGGTGGTGGATGGCAACTTTTCAGGATCGAGTTGTGCAGATAGCGACGCGCGCCAAGGGTACGTTTGTCCCGAGAGCGAGAACTGCGGGCTGAAGCAGGTTTGGCAGGACGTTCAGGAAGCCGTGGAAAATATCCTGTTCGCGACTTCTTTTGACGACGTGCGCAAGCGGACCCTGGGCGGCTTGGTGCGGCACGGCGACATGGCTCGCTTGGAAAGCTGAGGGAGAAAAAAACGGCACGCCTGAGCGTGCCGCGGTGAACTCCAAATCTTCTGTGGACAGCAATAATCTAAGCTATTTTTTTGCGTACCAGTCGGCATTGACGGGAGTAAAGCTCTGCCACTTCTCCGGCAGGTCTTCCAAAGCAAAGATAGCCGTCACCGGACAAACCGGGACACACGCGCCGCAATCGATGCACTCCGTGGGATTAATGTAGAGCTGCGTCTCTTTATCGAATTCCGGTTCATCCTTGCGCGGATGAATGCAATCCACCGGGCAGACGTCGACGCAAGCAGAGTCTTTCGTGCCGATGCAGGGCTCGGCAATCACGTAGGCCATTCACGATCTCCTTTGCCCGGACAGCGAGCCGGCAGCTTTGCCTGAAAACAGAGGGCCGGCCAAAATCTCTTTATACCACGCCGTTGCGAGGCCAACAAGCAACTAACTGGATTGTACTTGGCGCGATGGGGATTCTCAACTTTGGCCGCTGCGGCTAGAATGAATCGGAAAGGAAAGCCAATGAGAATGCGGATGGCCGTTGCGGGGCTCTTACTGATTGTAGCAGGCGGGGCGCTTGCAGCGCCGCAGGCCAAGGCGCCGCGCGACCCGGAGGTGATCGACGCGCAGGGCTACCAGAAATTGCTGCAGCAATACCATGGAAAGGCCGTGCTGGTGAACTTCTGGGCCACGTGGTGCGAACCCTGCCGTGACGAATACCCGCTGCTGAATGAGCTGGCGAAACAATATGCGCCGCAGGGCCTGCAGATAATCGGTGTGAGTATGGACGACGACGGCGACCTCATCCTGATGCGACGCTTTCTCGCGCGATACAAGCCAGTTTTCCCAAATTACAGAAAGAAGGGTGGAGTTGAGTCGGCCTTTACCCAAAGCGTGATGGCGGGCTGGAGCGGGGTGCTCCCCGCAACTTTCTTTTATGCGAAGGACGGACGCCAGGTCGGTCACCAGTTGGGAGAAGGTAAGCGCGATACGTTTGAAGCGGCGATTCGGGCGCTGTTGGCGTCGGGCATCGGGAGCAACGCTGCCCCCAAGCCAGGAGAAAAACTGTGAAGCGCACAGACAACCTGAGCAGCGCGTTTACGCAGGATGACGTGGACCAGTATCTGTATGACCTGTTACCGGAGCGCGATGCAGTGGTCAGCGAAATGGAAGAATACGCCGCGCAAAATAATATTCCAATCATCGGGCCCGCGGTAGCGCGGCTGCTGTCCCTCTTCGTGCAGGTTTCCGGCGCGACGCGAATTTTTGAGATGGGCTCGGCCATCGGCTATTCGACGATTTGGCTGGCACGGGCGGCGGGCCCGAAAGCCAAAGTGTATTACACCGACGGAGACCCGGAGAAGGCGCGGCGCGCGCAGGAATATCTTCGCAGAGCGGGAGTGGCGAAACGCATTCATGTGCAGGTCGGGGATGCCCTTGTGCTGGTGAAAAAGACGCTGGGCACGTTTGATTTTATTTTCAACGATGTCGACAAACGTCAGTATCCGGATGCCCTGCGGGCGGCTCTTCCAAAACTGAAGCGCGGCGGTCTGTTCGTCACCGACAACACGTTGTGGTCGGGGCGAGCTGCGCGGCCAGCGCCTCCAGACGATGCGGACACGCGCGGCGTGCAGGAATTCAACCGGCTCGTTTATTCTGCGAAGGATCTCTACCCTGTGCTGATTCCGCTGCGTGACGGCGTGACGGTTTGCCGCAAGCAGTAGCAATGCGGCGCACCTATTTGCGGAAGAGGTTGCGGAGCAAGAAGCCGAGGTTGGCTGGCCGCTCGGCGAGACGCCGCATGAAATAAGGAAACCAGTCCTTGCCGAAGGGAATGTAAATGCGCAGGCGATAACCGTCGCGCACAAGCCGGCGCTGCAGATCGGTTCGCACGCCGTACAGCATCTGGAATTCGAAATCGTCCTTGGAAATCTGCTGCTCGGCGGCCCAGCGAATTGTTTGCGCGATCATGCGCGGGTCGTGCGTGGCGATGGCGTGATAAAACCCGCTGGGCAGCAGGATCCTCATCAGGTGGACATAGTTGAAGTCGACGTCTCTTTTTGACGGGTAAGCCACCTCGGCCGATTCCTTATAGGCGCCCTTGCAGAGGCGGATGCGGCAGCCGTAGGTCAGCAAGTCCTGGACGTCCCGCTCGCTGCGAAAGAGGTAGGACTGGATCACCGTACCAACGGCAGGGTTTCGCGCGCGCACGCGCTTCACGATTTCAAGGGTCCGATCCGTGTAAGCCGAGCCTTCCATATCGACGCGAAGGAAATTGTCGTATCGCGCCGCGAACTCCACGATGGAGAAGACCAGCCCCTGGCAGAAGTCCACGTTGAGGTCGAGGCCGAGCTGCGTCAGCTTGCAGGAAACGTTGGCGTGGAGTTTTTCCTGGGCGATGCGCTCGAAGATCTCGAGATAGGCGTCGCGGGCGCGCTGGGCGTCGGAGGTGGTGGTGGAATTTTCTCCGAGGTAATCGAGGCTCGCAAGCATGCCAGCGTTATTGCAGCCGCGAGCCGCTTCGATGGCTTCATCGAGAGTTTCGCCGGCGACGAAGCGGCGCGCCATCCGGCGCGTGGTGCCGTTGGAAGTGACCCATTGGGCGAAGCGGGGACTCTCAGCGAACTTGAGCAGACTCGAACGGAGCATCGGAATATAATTATGCCCGTCTCGAACCTTCCGGACTAGTCGCGCACTAGTCTTTGTGCTCTTCCAGGAACTTTTCCGCGTCCATCGCGGCCATGCATCCGGAGCCCGCGGCCGTGACGGCTTGACGGTAGCGATGGTCCTGCACGTCGCCGGCGATGAACACGCCGGGAATGGCGGTCAGACTGCCATGCTTGGCGATCAGATAGCCGTTCGAATCCATCTCCAATTTGCCTTTGAAGACGGTGGTATTGGGATCGTGTCCGATAGCAACAAAGACTCCGTTCAGAACGATATCGCGGACTTTTTTCGTTTGCGGGTTCCGCAGCCGTACGCCTTCGACGTGGCCCTGAGGCGCGAGTATTTCCTCCATGACAAACGGCGTGACAAAATCAATTTTCTCGTTGGCCCGGGCGCGATCGATCATAATCTTGGAGGCGCGAAATTCGTTGCGGCGGTGGATCAGATAGACCTCACTGGCATAGCGCGAAAGGAAGTTGGCTTCTTCCATGGCGGAATCGCCGCCGCCCACAACAGCAATGGGCTTGCCGCGAAAGAAATAGCCATCGCAGGTGGCGCAGGTGGAAACACCGTGGCCGATCAGCTCACGCTCGCCCTTCAAGCCCAACAGCCGCGCTGAAGCACCCGCCGCGACGATCACCGTCTTGGTCTCATAAGTATCCTTGCCGGCAATAATCTTGAACGGGCGCTTCCTCAAGTCCACTTCCGTCACAGCGCCGGCTTTGAACTCAGCGCCGAATCTCTCCCCCTGCTTGCGCATGTTTTGGATGAGCTCAGGCCCCATGATGCCGTCGGGAAAGCCAGGGTAATTTTCCACGTGTGTTGTCAGGGAGAGCTGGCCACCCTGCTCGTGGCCGTCAATCACGAGGGGTTTCAAGTTGGCACGGGCGGCATAGATTGCAGCGGTCAGGCCCGCGCACCCGCTGCCAATGATGACGACCTCGTGCATTCCTTGGCTCCCCAACGTTAGATTCTCCAAGCGGCCTTCGAGATACAACACAGAGCCGGGCCGGGTATTGTAGCATCCCTCGCCGCCGCGATTCCGGTAGCGCGAACGGCCAATTTGGAGAAGCATTTTTTGTGGGTCGCTTTGACCGTGCGCGGCGCCCGCGGCTATATTCTCACAAGCAGGCGGCCGATTCCGCCCGAGGAGGAAATCAAAATGGATCTGCGCTATCCGGTGGGGAAATACGCCCCGCCGCAAGAAGTAAACCCGGGGATGAGGAAGCAGGCAATCGACACGATCGCGCAAACGCCCGCTAAAATGCGCGCTGCCGTGAAAGGGCTGAACGACACACAACTTGACACGCCGTATCGCGAAGGCGGTTGGACCGTCCGGCAGGTCGCTCATCACGTTCCTGACAGTCACATGAACGCCTACGTGCGCTTCAAACTTGCTTTGACCGAGGATGAGCCGACTATCAAGCCGTACGAAGAGGGCCGCTGGGCGGAACTGGCAGACGGGAAATCGGCGCCGATCGAAGTTTCACTTGCCTTGCTGGACTCCCTGCACGAACGCTGGGTGCGCCTGCTGCGTTCGATAAAAACCGAAGAGTTTTCGCGGACTTTCCGCCACCCGGAGCATGGCGTGCGCACGCTGGACTGGATGCTGTTCCTCTATGAGTGGCACGGAAAGCACCACACCGCGCACATCACCGAGCTGCGGAAGCAAAAAGGCTGGTAATTGCAGGCAGGTGGCGCCGGCGGCGCTGGCTCGTGTACGATGCTTCGGTTCACAAGGAGAACGCATGAGCCGACCTGCTGGAATGTACGCTATTTTTGAAACGTCGCAGGGCAACATTGTTGTGCGGCTGCTGGAAAAAGAAGCCCCGAAAACGGTCGCGAATTTCGTCGGGCTTGCCGAAGGCACGAAGGAATTTACGGACGAGAGCAGCGGGAAAAAACAGAAAAAGAATTTTTACGACGGGCTGACGTTTCACCGCGTCATTCCAAAGTTCATGATCCAGGGCGGATGCCCGGAAGGCAGCGGCCGCGGCGGGCCAGGTTACAAATTTGCTGATGAATTTCATTCGTCGTTGAATCATTCAAAGGCTGGAAAGCTCTCCATGGCCAATGCCGGGCCAAACACTAACGGCAGCCAGTTCTTTCTCACCGTTGCCCCAGCACCCTGGCTTGACAACAAGCACACGATTTTTGGCGAGGTCGTAGAAGGGCAGGATGTCGCGGACAAAATCTCCAACGTGCCGCGTGACTCGGGCGACCGGCCACGCACCCCTGTGATCCTACAAAAAGTACGCATCGAACGCGTAGCGTAAACGCAGCGCACGCCAATGTTGACCCCTGAGCGCATTCTCCGGCTCATGATTGAGATAATTTTTGTGATGCTTGGCGGAATCGTGATATGGCTGGGCCTGGCGGGAAAGATATATGTCGACCGCCACAAACCTTCCTGGTTCATCCTGAGCGTGGCGCTCATTCTCTGGGGTCTGCGCGCACTTTATGGAGCCAAGAAGTGGTGGGGGCGGTGGGAGAACTGGACGCGCGGGCTTTCGCTCATTCTTCTCGGCGGCGTGATGCTGGCCATCTCGCGGGTGCCATTTTTGTGGGTGGGACCGCTCATCGCCGCTGGCGGGATTTTGCTCGTACTCCGCGGCATCATCGGCTCGGCATTGGTATTTCGCCCTCGTTAAACGATTTATCCGCAATGGTTCCCTGCTCTCCAGCGCCCATCGGCTATAATCCGCGCCAATGACAGCCCCTCCTCTGCTTTCTCAGGTCCGCACCGGGGCGGTCGCCAATACCTGATCAAGTTTGGAAAGGAGAAGCGCCGTGCTAAAGGAATTCAAGGCCTTCGCGATGCGTGGCAACGTGCTGGATATGGCTGTCGGTATCATTATCGGAGCGGGGTTCGGGAAAATTGTCACCTCATTCGTCGAGGATGTATTGATGCCGCCGATCGGGCATTTGCTGGGTCACATCGATTTTTCTAACCTCTTCCTCAACCTCTCCGACACTCATTTCGCCACAATCTCGGCGGCCAAGACTGCCGGTAAGGCCACCTTGAACTATGGCTTGTTCTTCAGCACCGTCATCAATTTCCTCATCCTGGCGTTCGCCGTGTTTCTACTGGTACGCCAGGTCAACCGCTGGACCACGAAACCTGCAGCCCCTGCGGCACCGACAACGAAAGACTGCCCCCAGTGCGCAATGACCATCCCGATTCAGGCGAAACGCTGCGGCCACTGCACTACCCAGCTCGCTTAGAAAACAGTTTTCAGTCGTTGGCTATCGGTATTCGGTTGAAGCGCTAGAACGAGAATGGCAAGTGACAGCAGTCGTCGATAACAAAAGGAACAGATCATCGAACGAGAGCCAGGGACGAAAGCAAGATTCAGGAACACAAATCTGCGAACCAACAACTAAACACTAAGAATTGAGAACTGCATTTCACGTCTTGGGCGTTTTCTTCCTCTCATTTGCTTCGATGTGGGCCCGCAGGCGCTTGACAACTTGGTCTTCTTGCCCGTCGTCGATTTCCTTTTGTACTTCCTCGAGAGCAAAATGCACCACGTCATGATGGTGCAACTCCTTCGGCGCAAGGACTTCGCTAAAGCGAAGCCACAACCGGTGAAGCAGATTGACTTCGTTAGAGGTCAGGTTGGGCGCATGGGGTCCGAGAACCTTATAAATCTTGTCGCCGTTGGGCAGATGAATTTCCAGGTTGAATTGCGGCTTTGGGTCCCCGAGCTTCTCCCAGGCGTCACCAATGAGGCGCGCCTGCTCTTCGGTTGTATCTTTCGCCGAGCGTCCGATGACAATCGTGCTGGACTGGAGTGAAGTACCGGCGCGCAGAATGCCGTCCCAAAGGTCATTGGCGGCCACCACCGCCAGACGAATTGGTTTTCCGCGTTTTTCCGACATGGAAAGAGTCTGCGAAAAGAGATGCTGCTCGATGCTCCCGAAGAGCTGGTCAGCATCCAGTTCGTTTTCACCCGAGGCGGAACGCCGCAGCAAACGCACGTGCAGGACGACGACATCCCGGCGTCCCGGCTTAATGCGGTCCAGAACGTTCCCGAGGTGGTAAAGATGAAAGTGATTGCTCACGGGCACGAGGATATTGCCGGGCCTCGCGCCGACGGCCTCTGGTGTCAGCTCCCCTTCCAATTCCAGGTTGAACTGATCCATTTCCACGCGAGCGGTGCTGCCTCGATGAGAGCGCCGCTCGGAAACCGTGAAAACGATATATAGGAGAACGGAAAAAGCTCCACCGGCCATAGTGGCCACGGGCTTGGTGAAGAGGTTTACTACGGCAATCAGAAAAAGAGTCAGTGTGATCAAGCCGAGCCCGACGGGAATCTGCACCCCGCGAAAGTTGAAATTAAGAGGCACCTGGAACTCACGTTCACCGGGCCTGGTGTAGCGCAAAACCAATACCGCCAGGCCGTTCATCGTAAAGCTCCAGATCACGCCGAAAGCGTAAAGGTTTGCGAGGAAGGTGACGTTGCCGTGACTGATGAAGATGGTCAGAATCTGCAATCCAACCACGATGTTGATGATGCGATAGCTGGTGCCGAATTTCGGGTGCGGCTGGCGGAACCACTCGCTCAGCACTCCATCTTCGGACACGCGATTCAACACGCCGTTTGAGCCGACGATGGCGGTGTTCACCGCCCCTGCCAGGATAAACGTGCCCACGACGACCACGAACGCATGGAAAATCAAGCGCGCGATGAAAGGTCCGTGGAGGCTCATCGCCAAGCCGCCGATGAGGTTTTCCAGGTAGTGCTCCCGAACGCCGTCGGGGATGATCATGACCGCAAAAAACGAAACCAGCGATGTGAATACCAGGCTGTAAACGAAGATGACCAACCCAGCTTTCTTCAGGTTGGGGAGTTTTGGGCTCTCGATTTCGCGGTAGACCTGGGCAAGGGATTCCTCTCCGCTCATCGCCAGCACGGAGTGTCCGAGCGCGATGAAGATAGCGATAATCCCGAACAAGTGAGGAAGAGGGCTGCCGGCGAGCCAGCCGAGCGCGCTGGCGGTCAGATGGATATTTCGAGGATACGGCAGTGGCGGGAGCGAAGAATGCCGCAGGATCGCTGTGTAAGTACACCACGCGATCAGCACCACCACCATCACGGTCACCAGCTTCATGATGAAGAGGGCTTTTTCGCTGGACTCGGGGATGCCCTTGGTGTTCTCCCACCAGAAATAGAAGGTGACGAGAATAGCGAAGCTGGCCGCGATGAAGCCGACCTCGCCCGTAGTCAGCGGCCCGCTGATGTGAAAATACTGCAAGAGCTCGCTGAGAAGCCCCGCAAAGTATTGCCCGGCCGCAACACCGCTGATGGGTCCGGTCAAAATGTAATCAAACATGAGCGCCGAAACGCTGAATTTGGCAAGTGTTCCGCCAAGAGACTGCTTTACCGCGCGGTACACGCCGCCGCGCACAAACATGCTGCAACTTTCGACGTAGACCGCGCGCACGGCGTAGGAGAACAACATGATGGCGAGGATGAACCACGGCGCGGTCTTGCCGATGTAACCTTCGGCCTCGCCGCCCGCGTAGTAAGCCGAAGAGGCGAGATCGTTCAGAACGATCGCGGCTGCCCGCCAAAAAGAAATAAAGGTCAGGAGAGCTGTGGTGGCGACGATGACACGCGGAATTCCGTTGCCACGGCTGCCTGCGGCAGCAGGGCTGATGGGAGTGCTGCTCATGTACGGATTTGTGTGACCTGCAGATTAAAATGCTCGCATTTTTTCGCGGGGAAGTCTAGCCAGACGGCGCTTGTGGATGCGCGGAAGTGTTCTAACGAGCGGTGGCGCGGAAGGCCTCAGCGCATTCCGTGCAAGGGCAGATGCTGCGCAGATGGTCGTAGCTGTAGATGCCGGTGGAGTGGCCGTCGCTGAAATTGATCTGAATGGCGTAGTTGCCGACGGAGATTGCGGATTGCGCGCGCGGCTTCGGTTTGAACATCGGCAGCACAGGGGACGACGCCAACCCGGGCGCGGAGGCGGCAAATTCTTCTTTTTTTGTGCGCTCGTCGTTGCAGGTGGCGCAGGGGCACTGGTCCCGCAAATAAACGAAATCGTAGTGGCTGGCGTGGCCGTCCGCCCAGGTTATGTCGACTCCAGCTCCACTCGTGACGTGAACCTTCACGCTCGTCGGCTTTCTTCGTTCGTCGATGGGGATCGGCATGCCTGAAGCCGGCTCAGCTTTTCGATTTGCCGTCGCAGCAATCGCCGGGCGGGATGGGATTGCCGTGCGGGCATGTTTTCGGGTGGCCGAGGAAGGTGCAAATGCGCTGGTCGAGTTCGGGGCTAATTATGTGCTCGAACTTACAGGCTTGCGTGTGCGCTTCGGATTCATCGATGGCGAAGGTGTCCTTAAAGAGGCGCTCTGCCAGCCGGTGGCGGCGCACAACATCGCGGGCGCGTTGGCTGCCCACGGTCGTGAGTTGCACTTCTCCGTCCTGCATTTCCACCAAACGCAGGTTGGACATTCGGCCCAAAAGTCTCGCGGCAGGCTCATCCGTTGCGGCGGAGAGGCGCCCGGCCGGGCCAGTGGCGTGAAGGCGGTCAACCTGGGCTGCCTTCCCTTCTTCACCGCAGATCCAAATCTGCTCGAGAAGATGATCGAAGCGGATTTCATCGTCGCTAGAAACTGGGGTACAGCAGTCCGCGGTGTTGGCGAGAGGGCAATTGAGCGGCTGACCCGGGCCATGCTGAGCAGTGTCGAAATGCAGATGTCCATGCGCCAGCTCGACGCGGCGGTCGGCCTGCCGCGCGATGTCCGGGTCGTGCGTAACCATCAGGATGGTGTGGCCCGCGTTGTGCAGCTCGCGAAAGATCCGGAGCACAATCGCTTCGTTGGCCTCATCAAGATTGCCTGTGGGCTCATCTGCCAGAATCAGCTTGGGCTGATTGATCAATGCGCGCGCGATGGCCACGCGCTGCTGCTCGCCGCCGGAAAGCTGCGCGGGTAGATGCGCCAGGCGATCACTCATGCCAACACGGCGCAGGGCTTCTTCAGCCTGTTTCTCGTCCGTGACGCTATGGAAGTACTGCGCGAGCATCACGTTTTCTACTGCGTTGAGATACGGCACGAGATGAAATTGCTGGAAGACGAATCCGATTTTTTCCGCCCGGTAGCGGACCATCTCGTTTTCGCCGAGCTTCGAGAGCTCGACGTCATCGACCACCACGCGGCCCGACGTGAGCGCGTCGAGCCCGCCCAGAATGTTGATCAGCGTAGTCTTGCCGGAACCCGAGGGGCCCATCAGCGCGACCCACTCGCCGGGGTTGATGTTGAAGCTGACGCCGCCGAGCGCGCGCAGCGTGCCGTACTGCTTCACGAGTGATTCGATAACCACTTGCGGGGCTGCACTTGCAGTCGTCTGCGGAGCCACTTGAGCGGTCACGCTTCACCTCGAAACACCGATGCGGGACGGATATTCGCGAGCACCCGTAAAGGTAAGGCTCCCGCAATCGCAACCAGCATCGTCAGCCCCACAGCAACAGGATACACAATCAGCCGTGGTTGGGCCGCCACGCCAAACACCGCTTTGCCAAGCCACATCGACAGTAAAATGCCAGCCGCTGCCCCCAGAACGCCACCAGCCAGGCCAAGCAGCGCCGCCTCTGCGAGGAAGAGCCGCAAGACGCGCCGCGTCGCGCCGCCGATGGCTTTCATCAAACCAACGTCGTTCCTCCGCTCCATCGCCACATTGGTCATCGCCGCCATCACACATAGTCCAGTTAGGAGCAGCACTACAACCACCGTGGCCGTCAGCACCCCGCTGATCTGGTTGTAGATCTTCGCTTCGCCCTCGGTGAATTGTCGGATGCCGTGAACGTCAGCGTCGGGCAAGCGTCGCGAGAGTAATGCTATGAAGTCGTTAACTTGCAGCGGCGTTCCTGGGAAACTCACGCGAATCAAGCTAATGCGACCCCTAAGCCCGGTTAGCCTCTGTGCTGCATCCAAGCCGACGATCACATTAGAATCGTTCTCGCCGCCAGGAGTTTCAACAGCAGAAATACGACATGTTAGCTCGGAATTTTTTTCTAGGAGAAACAGCCTGTCCTTGGCATGCACGCGCAGTTGTGCCGCGACCTTATTTCCCACGAAACAGTAGGGCTCGCTCCGCGAGGCCTGGCCCACCTCTTGAAATGGCGCGAGCACGGCTGAGGTAACTCCTTCTTCGCGCAGACCAGCAATCACAACCGGAATTGGGTGAGGCGATCCATACGATCGCACTTGTCCTATGGAAAACAGAAAAGCGCTCTTTCCGCCCGCAGTGATGGGTACGGTGGGCACTTTGTCGTAGTCAGAGTCAGGAAGAGTCTCGGCCTGAGAGGTTGAATCGATCGCGACCCTCGGAGTGATTGCGACATTTGCGCCGAAAGCCCGGAATTCTGTGGTGAGGCGGCGCTTGGCGTCAACTTGGAGATTGAGCAGCGCGGCGGTGACAGCGGCGCCAGCGCCGAGCGCAAGCAGAATCACAAAGAGCCGGCCGCGGTTCGCTCCCAGCAGTCGGCGGATGATGCGCCAGAACATGGCGCGATTGCTCATCGGCGTGGCGGGCATCATTCTCCTCGCAGGATCGGTGCCGGTTCGTAACGCGAAGCGCGGCGCAGCGGAATAGCGCTGCCAAGGAGCGTAACCCCGGCGGCCAGGCCAAGCACCACAACCAGGATAAGCAGGGACGGCTCCGGCGCTGCTCCGAAGATTTTCTGACCGACAATTCGCGCCAGGACGATGCCAATTGAGTAGCCAACGCCTCCGCCGACGAACGCGAGCAGGAGCTGCTCCGCCGCAAGCAGAAAGCCCACTGCGCCCGAGCCTGCGCCAAGCGCCTTCATCAAGCCAATTTCCATGCGGCGTTCCATCACGGAGGCAGCCGACGATGCGCCCACAGCCAGCGCCGCTGCCAGGAGCGATGCAATCGTTACAAGCCAGAGCAGCGTGCGGACGCGGGTGAGAATCTGGCCCTCACCTTCCGCCACGCGGCGAATCACGCGCACGTCCGCGCCTGGGAGCACTTCCTTGATTTGATATGCGATCGAGGAAATGTACGGGGTGCACATCCAGCGTTCCAGGTCTGCGGCGTTCATCGTGCTGGGGTTGCGCCGCCCAAAATCGTCTTCGGGCTTCGTCAACGCGCTCACGTACAGCTTGCGGTATTGACGAGGCTTCCTGGCTATCTCTTGAAATCGGGCGAGAGGCAAAAGCACTGCCTCATCCTCTGGACCGCTAGTCGACAGGAGCCCGCTGATTATACAAGGGGCAAATAACTGCACCATCTTCGCAGGGTCAGGTACGTTTACGTAAAGTTGATCACCCAAATGAAGATTAGCGCGGCTTGCAAGCTTGACGCCGACGACGCACTCATTTGTGTTCTCTGCAAACCAACGACCGTCCACACTCCACCAAGGATTGGTCTTCTCAACCCCTGTTACAAAATCAGAGCCGTCTGGGAGTACCACTCGGTGCGCAGACCAGGTTCCGACTAGGTGAGTCTGGCCTCTCGTGACAAAGCTTGTGGACTGTCCACCTCGCACGCCAAAATCCGCCGTGACTTCGAGCATTGGCGCGAAGCCGACGATGTTGTTATGCCAGAAGATAGTCTTAAGTTTGGGCAGGTCGGCTTCTGGCAGATACGCGCCCGCATTGACCGGGCGGTAGTCGACGCCTCCGATTTCGAGCGGCAACGAGTCGGCCTGCGGCGTAACCTGCAAATTCGCGCCGAGGCTCCGGAATTCCCGTGCGAGGCGGTCGCCCACATCGAGCGACACGCCCAGCGCCGCCGTGGCCACGGCCATGCCGAGCGACAGCGCCGCCGCCGTCAGCAGTTTGCGGCGCGGACGGCGCGTAATGGAATCGGCAACGAGACGGAGGAACATTGGGTCGCTCTTCGCGCGAGCAGGGACACGATATGTCGTGCCCTACTGTGGAATCTCCTTGGTCGCCTGCGTCAGCGAGCTGACGTCGAGGACAAGATCGCCGCCATCGACGTGCGACGGCACTCCGATCGGATTGCACCCGCCCTGATCCCCGATCGAAGGCACATAAATCGCCGAGCCGCAGTGCCGGCAGACCACGTTCTGTCCATCCTGGCGGTAGCCCTCGGCGCCGCAGATGCGGCAGGCGTCCAGCGCCGTACCGTAGCCGTTCGGCTTTTTGATGACCATGAAGCGCAGCGACTGGCCGGCAATTTCGATGGTGAAAAGATGCAGGCTTCCGTCCTGAACTTCAACCATGGGAATGTGCACTTCGCTGCCCACCGCGGCAATCGCCCGCGCCGTCGGCGGCGCGGAATTCGCGCGCGCGTATATAAAATCAGCCGTAAGCACCAGAATCACAACCAGGCACGCCGTGGCCGCAGCGATCATCCATCGCCGCTGGCGGCGGCTCTGCGCCTCCAGGAGCCGCTTCTCCGCTTCGCCAGCAGCCTCCTTCATTGTTCTTGCATGTGACGCAGCCTGCCACTCGCGCAGAACCAGCAACGCCGCCGCGCCAAAAATAAAAACGAAGAAGAACAGCTCATTCCGCACAATGGGACCTATTAGCGCCATTTCCTGTTTGCTCGAAGGCAGCCAGCGTGCTTCGCTCAGCTCGTGCAGGCCCGTGAGCGCAAGCTGAAACGACACCAGCATCAGGATGACGCTCGTCACCGCAAAAAAGCGTTGCAGCGGCACGCGCAGGGTGCCCTTGAAGAAAAAAAGTCCCACGGCCACCGCCGCCGCAATTCCCAAAATCGTTCCGATCCAGGTTTGCAACCCTTCGCTCGAAAGCTCCACGGCGCGCAAGATCAACGCCAACTCCGCCCCCTCACGCAAAACCATCAGGAAGACGAACAGGAAAATTCCCCAGCCGGCCGCGGCTCCCGCACGGCCCGCATAAGACTCCACTTTTTGCTCAATTTCTTTTTTCAGGTGGCGCGCAACGCGATTCATCCATACGATCATCGTAATGACGAAGACCGCCGCGAGCAGGAGCATCAGCCCTTCAAAGCCGTCTTCGCTGATGCGGAACCTCTCCAGGGCCACCGCCACACCCAGGCTGAGGGCTGCAGCCGTGGCCACGCCGTACCAGACAAAACGTGACAGGTGGGCGCGTCCGGTGCGTGCGAGATAGACTAGAATGATGCCGACAATGAGCGCCGCCTCGACGCCTTCACGGAGAGCAATAAGAAATGCCGAAACCAAGGAAACTCCAGTTGTAAGTAATTTGCAACTACAGTGTAAGTGTACCGCTCTTGCTTACTTACGTCAACCGGACCAAACTAGTCCGCTTTCGTCACATCAAGATGGCTTCTCGGACAATTCGACAATGACTGCGCTTGTCTCCCGCAGATTCTCTTCCCTGGTTCTTTCGCTGCTGCTCCCCTTTACGCAGGCTCTTGCTCAGGAATTGGCTCCCGCCTCAGCCGGGCCCTCGGAGCAGTCTCAGCTTCACGCTCCTCCACGCCCCGATCCCAAGCGCGCCCAGAAGGCTGCCGAACGAGGCGAAAAAGCCGAGTCCGAAGGACGCATCGCTGATGCTCTGGCCGCCTATGCCGAAGCAGCGCAATATGCCCCTCAGGACGCCGCCATTCTGGAACGGGGCGCGGCACTGCGATCGCGGCTTGTCCGCGGATATGTAGAGGCCGCCGAGCGCGATGCCCTGGCCGGCCATGCGGATGTGGCAACGGAGGAGCTGGCCGCAGCCCTGCGAATCGACCCCGGAAACGCGATCGTCGCCGAACGCGTTATGCAGATGAAGGCCATGGCAGACGAGCCGCCTCCGAAGCCGGATATGCAACTCGCAGGATTGCCCCGGTTGAACCCTAAAGCCGGGAAGCAAAACCTTGACCTGCATGGGGACACAAGGACTGTGTACGAGCAGGTAGCGGAACTCTTTGACGTCAAAGCCGCCTTTGACCCGGACCTGACTGCGCGAAACGTTCGGCTGCGCGTCGATGACGTCGATTTCAACACCGCCATGACCCTGCTGGGCGCCCAGACTGGCACCTTCTGGCGCCCGCTGAATTCGGCGCTCTTTTTTGTCGCGGCGGATACGCCCGAGAAGCAGCGCCAGTTTGGGATGCAAGCGGAACAAACTTTTTATTTGCCCGCCGCCGTCGGAACGGAAGAGATGACCGAGCTTTTGCGCATCCTGCGCGAGATCACCGGCGCCACGCACATTCAGCTCAATGCCAGCAGCCGCACTCTGGCCATCCGCGACTCGCCGCAGAAACTCGCGCTCGCCGGGGAGTTGATCCGCCAGATTGAAAGGGCGCGCGGCGAAGTGATGCTGGAAGTCGAACTCCTGGAAGTTGACCGTGACGCCGCACGAAACCTCGGCATCACGCCTCCTTCCTCGGCGAAGCTGGTCACGCTCGGACCCGGCCTGCTCACGCAGCTGCGGCAGGCAAAAGATCTCAATACCCTGGCCACTCTGCTTGCCAACATCTTCGGCGGTGGAAGCGGTGCCAGTTCGGCTTTGAATCTTAGCTCGCTGATTCCTCCCCTGGTTCTGGTGGGAGGCGGTAAGACGACGTTTCTTCTGACGCTGCCCGTGGCCGCAGCGCAGTTTTCTGATGCACTCACGCTCGTGAACAGCGGGCGGCAGGTTCTCCTCCGTGCGCAGGACGGCAAGCCTGCCTCCTTCTTTGTCGGTGACCGTTTCCCGGTCACGCTCGCGCTTCTTTCCTCGAGCGTAGGAAATGGTGCAGGGATTCCGACGGTAAGCAACGGGATCCTGCCAAGCACTTCGTACAACGCGGGTGCCGGGCCCGTAGCGCTCCTCGCGGCGGATTTCCGCAATGCCGGTCAACTCGACCTCGCGGCCGTCAACGAGTTGCCCAGCCGCGCAGCCGCGCCCGCGATCGCTCCGGCCATTGTCTCGGCAGTCCTGACGAACAGTGGTTTTCACGACCTCCTGGTAACAGATCCAACTAACAATAATGTGATCGTCCTCCTCAGCAACGGTGACGACACTTTCAAAGCCGCCGCGGGCTCGCCGATCACCGTCGGCAACGCGCCCAGCGCCATCGTGACCGGCGATTTCAACGCCGACGGCAACCAGGACTTCGCGGTGACTCATTTCAACGACAATACGCTCGCGGTTTTCCTCGGCGACGGCAAGGGCGGATTCACTCAGGAAACTGGCTCGCCCTTTTCGCTGCCTAGCGCAGTGGCGGGTCCCGTGGCCATGACCGCCAGCGACTTCAATGTGGATGGAAAGGTCGATTTGGCTGTCGTCAATCAGACCACCACCAATGTGTCGATTCTTCTCGGCAATGGCGATGGCACCTTTGGGGAGGCCAATGGCTCGCCCATCGCCGTCGGCAAGCTCCCGGTTAAAATCGCTGCTGGGGACTTGAACGGCGATGCCAGGCCCGATCTCGCCGTACTGAACCAGTCGGACAATTCGGTCAGCGTTCTGCTCAACAATGGTGACGCCACGTTTACTGCCGCGCCCAATTCGCCGCTGACCACAGGGCAAACGCCGTCTGGAATTACCATCGCCGATTTCAATCAGGATGGCCACCTCGACATTGCCGTGACAAACCCCAGCACCAACAGCGTCTCGGTCTTCCTCGGCCTCGGCCTTGGTCTTTTTGCTCCCGCCTTCGAGCTGCCCGTGGGTACCAATCCCACGGCAATCATCTCGGCCAGCCTCGCCGGCACCGCCCTGCCAGATGTGGCCATTACAGACAACCCCGCGAACGCTGCCGGCCAGGTCACCGTGATTCTCAGCCCGGCGAGTCTGTTCGCCAACGCGACTGCCGGCGTGTCGCAGCAGCCTTATCCGGGATCGGAGTATGTGGATCTGGGCGTGAAGGTGAAGGCCACTCCCACGCTTCATCCCAATGATGAAGTGACGCTCCAGCTCGAGTTCGAGATTCGCGCGCTCTCCGGCTCCAGCGTCAACGGTATCCCCATTCTTTCGAACCGTACGCTCTCGCAAACCGTGAGAGTCAAGGAAGACGAAACGACTCTGATCGGCGGCCTGCTTGATAACGAAGACACACGCACCATCACCGGACTGCCCGGTTTTGCGAATCTTCCGCGGGGTCTGGGTTATGCCTTCGGGAAGCACAGCAGCACGAGTAACAATACCGAGCTGCTCATCCTCATCACCCCAAGAAAATTGCGCCTGCGGGACCGCACTGTGCGCACGATTTTTGCCGGACAAGGCGCCCCGTCCGGCCGCGGCCAGGGCTCCGTCCCCCTGCCTTCGGAGCGCGCGCCGCAACCCTGAACTCAGTCCGCGAACCCGCCCACGCTGAGAATAAAACTCCGCGCTTACGGGAGGGGTTCGAATACCACGATCGGCTGATAGGTGCGCGGCACGACTGCTTCGGCGATGGCGATGAGCTTGTCTTGCTGGCTGAAAACGCGCAAGCGCGGCGGCTTGGATTCCCCACCGTCCAATTGCAACGTCGCGCCGGGCGGAGGCTCGACGCGGGCTGGCTGTATGTGCGCAATTTGCACGTTGAACTTCGTGCCGTGCCGCACGCGCCTTTCGACGACCGGCAATACATTCACACGCGGGAAATTCGACAGCAGGTTTTCCAGCCCGATCAGATAATCGCCCAGCTTGCCAGCGCGGGCCGCATCGGCCAGCTCTTCCAGCCTGATGGCCTGCTCGAGGGAAAATTCGCCGACGGCCGTGCGTGTAATCTCCGCGAGGTGCGCTCCGCAACCGAGCTTCCGCCCCATCTCGTGCGCCAGCGATCGGATATACGTGCCGGAAGAGCACTCGATCACGAATCGCGCCACTTGGCCTTCGATCTCTTTCAATTTGTATTCGAACAGCTCGACTTCAACGGCCTTCAGCTCGACGGCCTGCTTTTTGCGCGCCAGCTCGTACGCCGGGCGCCCATGCACCTTTTTCGCCGAAAAAACTGGCGGCATCTGTTCGAAGCGCCCAATGCACTCGGCAGCCAGTTTTTCGAGCGTCACTGCCTCTAGCTTGAGAGCCGTGTCCGGCCCCTGCGCTTCTCCATCCGAATCATAGGTGTCGGTCGCAAACCCGAAGCGAAACGCCGCCGCATAGCGCTTTCGCCGCCCGGCGTAGAACTGCGCCAGGCGCGTCGCGCGGCCGAGCAGAAGCACCAGAACGCCCGTCGCCAGTGGATCGAGCGTGCCCAGGTGCCCGATCTGGCGGAACCCTGCGAGGTGACGCACGGCGTCGACGACATCGTGCGATGTCTTTCCCGCTGGCTTGTCGATCACGAGCGCACCGTCAAGGGGCGCGGGTTGCGGCTGGCGTGGCATCGAATCAGTTCTCAGTTCTTAGTTATAAGTTCTAAGCGAAAACAATGTTTACTCTGAAGAGTCCCCTCGTCACGAGAAGCAAAGTATTTTTCAACGCTCGATCTTCAATGAACCGGCAATGAATCCATTGCGAAACACAAGATCACCTACGCAGCAGATTCTCCACTGAGAACCGAAAACTAAGAACTAACGGCTCTCTACGGCGCGGACGGCTTGTCCTTCTTCATCTCTTTCAAAAGCTGCTCAATACGCTCGGTGTATTCCTGTGAATGGTCGAGCACAAAATGCAATTCCGGCAGTCGGCGAAGCTGCAGTCTTTCGATCAGCTCGCGCCTGATGAATCCCGCGGCATGCTCCAGCGCTTTTATGGCGTCCGTTTGTTCTTTGTTCGTGCCGCTTATGTTGATAAATACGCGCGCGTGCTTCATGTCCGGCTGTACGCGCACTTCGCTGACCACCACCATGCCTTCAAGCCGCGGGTCTTTCAGCTCGCCCGCAAGCATGGCGTTGATTTCATGGGCGATCTCCTCTCCCACTCGCTCGTGGCGGTGATTGGCTGGACTCATCTTCGTCCCCGCTACACTTCCTAAATAATTTCTATCGCTTGGTTAATCAAGACCGAGCCAAGAATGCGGTCTGCCTCGTCCAGAACTTTCTGCAATACTTCCGCCACGTGCTTCTCTTCATTCGAAAGCGTCACCACGCCGACCACCGACCGCTGCCAGGTGTCGTGATGGTCCAGCTCCGCCACCGCCACGTTGAATTCCCGCCGCAGCTTGTCCTTCAAGCTCCGCAGCACCCGCCGCTTGTCCTTCAGCGATTGCGCGTCCGGGATGTGCAGCTCGAGGGTGAGCAAGCCGACCGGCATGAGCGGCTCCGGGGAACAGTTTGCGGCTGATTATTTGCTTCGCGACGTCGCGACGGGGTTCCCCTGCGCCGCGGCTTCCGCCGCTGTCAGTTTCTTTACCTGGAAGCACTCCAAAATATCGCCAATCTTCACATCGTTGAAGTTCGCGATGCCCGCTCCGCACTCGAAGCCCGTGCGCACTTCGCTGGCATCGTCCTTGAAGCGCTTCAGCGAGCTGAGCTTCGACGTGTAGATCACCGCCCCGTCGCGCAGCACGCGAATCTGCGCGTCCCGCTTGAGCACGCCGTCCACCACGTAGCAGCCCGCGACCGTCCCCGCGCCCTTGACGCGGAAGGTGTTCCGAACTTCCGCCCGGCCCAGGTAGGTTTCCTGAATGACGGGCTCCAGCAGGCCTTCCATGGCCTTTTTGATCTCGTCGGAAACTTCATAGATGATGTTGTGCGTGCGGATGTCCACGCCTTCTTGCTGCGCCAGGTCTGCCGCCTTGCGCTCGGGACGTACGCCAAACGCAATGATGATGGCTCCGGAAGTCGACGCCAGAAGAACGTCATTCTCCGAAACGGCGCCCACTCCGGACCCGATGATTTTTAATTTCACCTGGTCGGTCGACAGCTTCGGCAGCATCTCGCTCAGCACTTCCACCGAGCCCTGGACGTCTCCCTTGATGACGATCGGCAGCTCCTTGACCTCACCGGCCTTGAGCTGCTCGTGGAGCTGATCGAGCGTGATCCGCGCCCCGCTGGTGCGCGCCATTGCCGCATCGCGTTGCTTGCCCTGGCGGTATTCGACGATGTGCCGCGCCTTGGCCTCGTCGCTGACCTGGAAATGATCCCCTGCTTCCGGAACACCCTGCAAACCGAGCACTTCCACGGGCGTTGACGGCGGCGCATCCTTCACCGGGCGCCCGTGATCATCGAACATCGCGCGTACCTTGCCGAAAACCGCGCCGCAGATGAAAAAGTCGCCCAGGTTCAATGTGCCGTTCTGCACCAGAACCGTGGCTACCGGCCCGCGGCCCTTGTCGACCCGCGATTCCAGCACTGTGCCGCTCGCTGGCGCGTCCGGATTCGCCTTCAGCTCTCGCAAGTCTGCAACGAGCAGCAGGATTTCCAGCAGCTTGTCCAGATTCTTCTTCTGCTTCGCGGACACTTCAACGAATTCCGTGTCTCCGCCCCACTCCGCGGGCATCAGGCCAAGATCACTCAGTTGGCGCTTGACGCGCTCCGGCTGCGCCTCCGGCTTGTCGATCTTGTTGATAGCCACAACGATCGGCACGTTTGCGGCTTTCGCGTGGTCGATGGCTTCCTTGGTCTGCGGCATGACGCCGTCATCCGCCGCCACGACCAGGACAACGATGTCCGTCACCTTCGCCCCGCGCGAGCGCATCCTCGTGAACGCCTCGTGGCCCGGCGTGTCGACGAATACCACGCTGCGATTGTTGACGACGACTTTGTAAGCGCCGATGTGCTGCGTGATTCCGCCCGCTTCGCCGCCTGCAACATCCGCCTGCCGGATGCCATCGAGCAAGCTCGTCTTTCCGTGGTCCACGTGCCCCATCACCGTCACCACGGGCGGCCGCGGCTTCAAGCTTTCCTTGGTCTCTTCCTTCGCGACCTCCAGCACCATTTCTTCTTCCAAGGAGACAACCGTCACGACTCCGCTGAAAGACTCTGCCAGCGTCGTGGCCGTCGGCACGTCCAGAGCCTGGTTGATGCTCGCAAATACTCCGCGGTCCAGCAGCGTTTTCAAGAGATCCTTGGCGCGCACGTCCAGCTTTTCGGCAAGCTCGCGAATGGTGACGCCTTCCGTGATCGTCACTTCGCGCGGCGGACGAGGTTCCGGTGGCGCGATAACGGCAGCCGCTGTCCGGCGATCTCCTGCGCCTGGCCGCTGCCGCGTCGGGTGCAGTTTCCTCTCGCCCTCCAACTCCCGTTTGTCAATAACCGGCCGGTGCCTCTGCGGTGGCTTGCGCGTATAGAGCGGCTTGCCCGGCTCCGCCTTCGGCGGCATTTTGTCCGGCAACGGCGGCAACATCCCCGGACGCCCAGGCGCACGCGGGCCGGGGCGCGTGCCCGTCGGTACCGCTCCGCGCCTTTGCTCGAACGGTCGGCTCGGCGCGGACCCCGCGGCACCCGCACGAGGGTTGAACTGTCTTCCTTGACCACCGGGCTGCACCGGCCGCATCGGCTGGCCCGGACGCGGTCCGCCTGTAGTCCCGGGTAAAGGTCCACGATTGCCGGTCGGCATCGGTCGAGAGGGGGCAGCCGGACGAGTTGCTGCCGCTGCCGCTGGACGCACCGCAGACGGTTGCGTTGCCTGTCCGGATTGCGCCGGAGCAGGCCGCGCGGTTGACTGCGCTCCCAAAGGTTGCGGTGCTGCGGGAGCCGCAGGACGAATCGGTGTTTTCGCGGGGGCTTTTGCCGACGGGGCTGCCGGCTTGGCCGCTGGAGACGCAGCCAGAGGCGCGCTCGGCGGGGCTGCCGCAGGTGCTCTTGGAACTTGCGCTGGTGCAGCGGGTTTCGCCGCCGGAGGGATCGCTGCCGCCGCTGCGGGAGCCGCAGGCTTGGCCACCGCGGGTACAACCGCCACCGGAGGGGGAGGAGCCGCAGCAGCAGGCCTCATCCGCGCCGCTTTTGCCGCCGCTTCCTTCGCTTCTTTTTCTACCTTGGCAGCAGCCTCGGCGGCCGCTTCCGCCTCGGCCAGCCCTTGAATCTGTTTGCGCACCTTCTCCGCAACATCAACGGGGATAGAACTCGAGTGCGTTTTCTTCTCCGTTACGCCATACCCCGGCAGAAGGTCGATGATTGCCTTGGCCTTGACCTCGAGTTCCCGGGCCAGCTCGTTGATTCGGACTTGGTTTGCGTCGGTCATTCGTTCCTAGGAATTTGCCTTTTCAGCCTGCTGCTCATCGCCTTTGTCGTCTGCAGTTTCTGCTTTCTTCTCTTCTGCTTCTCGCGTTTCCGCTGCCTCTTCCGTATTCTGCGCCCCTTGTGCATTCTGCGCTGCTTCTGCACTCTGCGCTGCTTCTGCACTCTGCGCCGCCTCTGCGGTGGCTGTCGTCTCCGCGGCTTCGGCTTTCTCAGGCGTCGGAGCTTCGGCTGCCTCTGCCGTCGCGGCTTCGCCATCGGCCGCAACTTCGTCGGCGGTTTCTACGGGGACCGCTGCCGCCTCCGCCCCGCCTTCGTAGAACCGGTTCACCGCTTGGTAGATTTTGTCCACCATCTTTTCGCCGATGCCTGGAATTTCCATCAACTGCTCTGGCGTCATCCCCGCTAGTTTCTCGACGTTGGTAATCCCCGCAGCCTCGATCTTCTCGATGGTCTTCGGCCCAACCCCGGCCAGCGCCGTCAACGGCGTGGTCGGCGCCGTCAGCGCGGTCATCTGCTCTTCGATCTCCTGCCGCTTCTCTTCCTCGCTCTTGATGTCGATGTCCCACCCGATCAGCTTGCTCGCCAGCCGGACGTTCTGCCCCTTCTTACCGATGGCCAGCGAAAGCTGCGAATCCTCGACAATCACTTCCAGTTTCTTATTCTCCGGATCGGTGATCTGCACCCGCGTCACTTTTGCCGGGCTCAGCGCCTTTTGCGCGAACGCCACCGTCTCTTCACTATAAGGAATGATGTCGATCTTTTCGCCGCGCAGCTCGCGGATGATCGATTGCACGCGCATTCCCTTCATCCCCACGCACGCGCCCACCGGATCGACGTCCTTGTCGCGGCTCGCCACTGCCACCTTCGTGCGCTCCCCTGCCTCGCGCGCCGCGTGGCGGATTTGCACCGTGCCGTCATAGATCTCCGGCACTTCCATTTCGAACAACCGCTGCACTAGGCTCGCGTCCGCTCGCGACACGATTACCTGCGGCCCCTTCGCCGCGCGGTCCACCATCTTGATCACCACGCGCAGCCGCTCGCCGATGTTATAGGTCTCCAACTTCGATTGCTCGCGCTTCGGCAGCCGCGCTTCCGTCCGCCCCATATCCACAATGAGGTCCGGCCCTTCCGCGCGTTTCACAATCACCGTCACGAGCTCGCCCACGCGATTGTGGTACTCGTTGTAAATCGTGTCGCGCTCGGCCTCGCGCACTTTCTGCAGAATCACTTGCTTGGCCGTCTGCGCCGCAATGCGCCCCAGCACATCCGTCGGCTTGGCCGCCACGATCTCTGTGCCGATCTCCGCCGCCGGATTCTTTTTCTTCGCTTCCGCCAGTGTGATTTCTTTCTTCGGGTCGGTCACTTCTTCAACCACGGTATGGACGGAATACACGTCCACCTGCCCGGTTTCCTGGTTGAACTTCGCGCGCAGGTCCTCTTCCGTCTTGTAATACTTCCGCGCCGCCACAACCATCGCATCTTCAATCGCCGACACCACGATTTCCGGCTCGATGTGCTTCTCGCGGCTCAGCATCTCAATTTGTTGATAGAGCAGATTCGCCATTTCCCGTTCCTAAATTTTCCTCTTGTCCTCTCGCGCTGGCTCAACACACCGCTCCGAGCGGTTGTTCCGGCTCCGAGATCTTTTCCTTCTCCGTGTTCTCTGCGTTAATTCCTTTTTCTTCAGCTCTTACTAAAAACCGAGAACTAATAACTGACAACTTCTCTCAAAACTCCACCAACAAGTTCGCCTTCCTCACCATCTCCAGAGGCACTTCAACCGTCCGCGCGTCTTTCCCTTTCAGCTCCAAGCGGACTTTCCCGTTCGCAAATCCCGCCAGCCGCCCTTCGAAAAACTTCTCATCACCCAGGGGCTCGGTCGTCGAAATTTTTGCCATTCGCCCACGGAACCGCTCAAAATCTCCCGGCTTTCTCAGCGGCCGGTCCAGCCCCGGCGAGCTAACTTCCAGGATGTATCCCGGCCCCGGTATCAGCTCCTCCACGTCGAGGATCACGCTCAGTTGCTGGCTCACCCTCTGGCAATCCGCGTGGCTTATCGCCGCATACCCTCCGGCCCCTTCAGCCGCCACGCCGTCGGCCGCAAACTGCCCCCCTGCGTCGCTCACCGGCGCTACGTGCTTCGGCACCCGATCGATGTACACCCTCAGGAACCGCTGCTTCCCGACCTTCCACTCGACATCAAATATTTCCAGCCCTTCCGAACGGGCCACCCGCTCGGCGGCTTCACGAATTTTCTCGAGATGCACGCGGAGACTCCCCAAGCATCGCCGGTCGATGCTGCACTCAAACCGGCGGCAACAAAAAAGTGGGCTTGCGCCCACTCATCCGTGCGACCCGCTTCAGAGCGAAATATGAGTATATTCCGCCAGCAAGGCAAAAGCAAGATACGGTAGGATGCTGCGTCGCCAGGCTGCCCTGCCGCGCTGTCCGGCAAGGCCTGCCTGCCAATAAGCCGGCCAGACTAGGGCCTAATGTGAACCGCGGAAATTGATTGACTAGTTCGGCTCACCCGATTCCGCCAGAAGTACCCAGCGCTCACGCGCTGGGCTAATTCCTGGCGCACCTACGGCGCTGGGACCGCCCAGCCAGGATTCATCGTCTGCCCAGCTCGCAGACGATGGAGCGGAGGGGACTGTGTCACACAAAACTAAGATCCTACGCGTGGGCGAGTTCGAAGAGAAACTCGACGTGGGAGCGGACGGCGCCGTCGATGCCTTGGACCTTGGGGTTCGCCGATTCGATGACGTAGTACTCGTCGGGAGCGTGCGCGCCGCTGCCGTGACCGAGGCCAAAGTGGCCTGCGGCCAGTTTCAGCGGCTCACCGGTGAAGACGTAGCCAGGCCACGAGCCGGCGTTGCGCGGCAACAGGACCGGCTCGATTCCGCCGCGGCGGTAGACGGACGTTTCAACAGCGATAATCGCGGCGTCGGCCGGCGTGCTATTGGGATCGTAGCCGCCGGTCATGTTCACCTGGATATCGCCGAAACCCTTCTTCGCGAGATGCGCCTTGAGCGCGGCCAGAGCTTCTGCCGCGGTCATGTCCGGCACGAGCCGCAGGTCGAGCTTCGCCACCGCCTTCCCCGGGAGAATCGTTTTTCCACCCGGCCCGGTGTAGCCGCCCACGAGTCCTTCAATATTCACCGTGGGACGCGACATCAAGAGCTCCAGCGCCTCGCGCCAACTCACGTCGTGGACCCAGTGCTCGACGCCGAGCTGTTTCTTCGCAGTGTCTTCGTCCAAGCGCAGCGCGGCTTCGGCGATCA
>WNFE01000627.1_pt1 | contig 32705 bp, 29 predicted proteins | sample 5400451 | NCBI WGS metagenome assembly WNFE01 (sample SAMN13153344, study PRJNA577476) | soil metagenome | isolation source: 200 cm saprolite under Douglas fir tree site 2 hole 2 | place: USA:California | collected 2015-04-18
GACCAACGGTAGACGGCCGCATTCTTCCGCGCCATCCATTCGATCCGGACGCTCCAGAAATATCAGCAGATGTCCCATTGCTAACCGGCTCAAACCTCCACGAATTTGTAAATGGGCTTGACCGCCCCGATGCGAATGCCATGCGAGTCGACGAGCTTGACCGCCTAGTGAGTCAGGAGTTCGGCGATCGCGGCAGGGAGATCGTCGAAGCTTACCGATGCAATTACCCGGAAGCCACGCCGTTTGACCTATATGCCACCATTGCAGCAGCTTGTGTCCGTCGCCCGGCTTTTGAACAGGCGAGCCGGAAAGCTGCTTTACGCGCCGCCCCGGCGTACTCCTATGTTTATGCTTGGCGCACTCCGGTATTGAATGGCCGTCCGGGCTCATTCCATGCTTCTGAAATTGCCTTCACTTTTGATAATGCTGAAATCTGTGATCACTACAGCTGTGGCGTTCCAGAGGCATTCGTCCCGTCGAAACAAATTAGTAATGCGTGGGCGAATTTTGCTCGAACCGGAAATCCTAGTCACAGTGGCTTGCCGCGCTGGCCTGCGTACAGATCGGAGCGCCGTGCAACGATGTACCTCGACGCGCCATGTCATGTTCGCAACGATGCAGAACAAGACGCATTGAGACTGATAGCACTGTCGTGAATAGCGCAGTAAGAGAGAGCCGAGAGACACGGTATGAATGCGCACCTTTAGTCGCGCTATATCCAGATGAGAGTGAGCAATGATGATGTGATCGGGAGCTGCATTTAGTATTGCCGGGGTTTCACAAGGCACCTGCACCAAGTTCAACCGGCGCCTTCTCCAGGGATATGCGGAGGGTGGCGGTGTCTACCGTTTGGCACTGCGAACCTTCCACGACAGCCGCGGGTGTTGGAGTTGGACGCAGTTCCAATGTCGGTTGTCCAGGAAATCAAAGCCTAGCTGACATTATTCCTTCAAGAGAGCGGAACATGATTCTCACCCGACGTACCGCAATACGATTGCTTGCTGGAGCCCCCGCCATGGTCTTGGGCCAGAAAACTGCAAGCTCGCCAGTTCGCCCATCTCCACCCGCAGCGAGTCGGATAAACGAAATCATCGTGGTGTGCAAGACACACTTCGACATCGGATATTCGGACAGAGTACAGGATGTATTGACCTACTACCGTACTACGATGATTGATCGCGCGCTCGATCTGATCGATAGATCGAAGGACTTGCCTCACGAAGAACAATTCACTTGGACATGCCCCGGTTGGGTTTTCGATTGGATTGTTGAAGACTGGCCCGGACAGACAGCCGAACGTCGTGAGCGACTGGACCGCGCTGTAAAGACGGGTCGACTTGTTGCTCACGCGCTGCCTTTCAGCATTGAGAGCGAGTTGATGTGGCCGGAAGAATTCGCGCGAGGTTACGCATTTGCGGATCGTTCGTGCCAGCGCTATGGCATGCCGTTACCGCGAGCGGCGAAAACATCAGACGTGCCTTCGCAATCGAGAGCATTAGCTACGTCCCTAGCTCACGGCGGAATAAGATTCATGCACATTGGGTGCAACTGGCCATCAGGGTATGTTCATGATCTTCCGCCGCTCTTTTGGTGGGAGGGTCCGGACGGCTCACGCGTGTTGACCATGTATTCAACTATCTACGGAACGTGTACAGCACTGTGGCCTTGGGGAGGAGAGGGAGATCCTTACATTGGACATAACCTACTCCCGCCCACTGACTGGCCATATAAAACCTGGCCCGCCATCATCGTTACTGCGGACAATTCGGGACCACCGACTCTGGAAGCCGTCAGGTCCCTCTTTGCTGAAACATTAGAAAAGTTTCCCGACGTAAAAGTCCGAATGGGCACGTTGGACGACATCGCGGACGCTATCCTGGCAGAGAATCCGGAATTAGCTGTTGTTCGCGGTGAAACACCAGACACATGGATTCATGGATGCATGTCGGATCCCGGAGGAATGCGATATGCCCGGAATGTGCGTCCATTGATTCCAGCTGTTGAGGTCCTACACACTCACTTGCGCCAGTGGGGTGTGCCAGTCGAGGAACACGATGAGGGAGTCGCAAAGGCCTTTGAACAAAGCTTGCTGTACAGCGAGCATACCTGGGGACTTGGGCAGTCTGTTGATGTTTACGGGCGAGCCTTTAGGGAGCTTCCTCCGGCCAAGTATCATCAACTTGAAGCCTCTTGGGAAGACAAGACCAACTACATCCGAAATGCAGCAAGCATTACTTCATCGTTGTTTGATGCTGGGCTCTCCGCTCTCACGCGAGCGGTTGACGCCGAGGGATCTAAAGTTGTGGTATACAACCCCCTGCCTTGGCCACGTTCTGGGATAGTCGAGATCGATGGCACCTCATTCCTTGCCAAGGATATTCCGGCACACGGCTACAGAACGTTCTCTCCTCCGCCCTCTACGGTGTCGAAATCACTGTCCGGTAACACATTGGAAAACGAATTCATAAGGGTGACACTCGATCCAGTCCGCGGCGTGATTGCGTCGCTTGTCCAGAAGGGCACAGGCCGAGAGTGGGTAGACGGATCCCTTGAATATGGCATGGGACAATATCTCAACGAGCGATTTGAAAGTTCGCAGACAGAGGACTACTGCCGAGCGTATCAACAAGGCAGATGGGGTACTCATCTTCATTCTGGGATGTACAAGCCTGGTCTTCCTGCTGGGGTGCGCTACCGTCGCGCTTCAGGAACGAACGGCTCAATACGTCTCGTCAAACGAGGTGAAACGCTGACCGGCATTCTGGAGATGCCGGGTGATTTGAATAACCATCTCCCGGCAACTTCCCTGCGCGTGACCATTCATGCGGGTGTTGCTTACCTCGATGTTGAGCTGATAATCAAGGACAAAGCGAAGGACAACTGGCCAGAAGCCGACTGGCTTTGCCTACCATTCAGATCAAACTCACCGCAGTTCCGCATAGCCCGGACGCTCGGAGTTATGGACCCGTCTTGCGATATTTTGCCCGGCTCGAATCGCCATATTTATGCGGTTGGCGCCGGATTGACAATCACGGGCAGCGATGGAGCGAGCGTCTCATTCTGTCCAATGGACCACCCTTTGGTCAGTCTCGATACGCCGGGGATCTGGAAGTTTTCTCTGGATTTTGTCCCCAAGAAGCCAGTGGTCTTCCTCAATCTTTACAACAACCAATGGAATACGAATTACCGTTATTGGTATTCAGGCACTTGGAGCTCACGAGTACGCATTTGGTTTGGCGACCAACTCGCCGTGCCCGCGTTAGAGACTATGGTGCCACTGGTGGCTTCGGCGGGTTCCGGAGCTCGTGGACCACTTCCCTCAACGCAGTCAGGGGTTAGCGTGTCGCGTCCGGGCGTGGTGATCACCGCGCTCAAGCAGAAGTCAACAGATAAAGTGACCTTCCTGCGGTTATGGGAATTCGCGGGAGAATCCGGCAAAGTAACCGTGCAACTCCCTTCCGGATCACTCGCCCGCATCGCCAGGCCTGTGGACCTACGCGGCGATTCGCTGGGTCCACCAATTGCAGTACAAGACGGCTCATTCGAGTTCTTGCTCAGCCGCTTTGCCCCGGCTTCGTTCGAATTGGAATAGATTCGCACGTGGTAAAGCGCCACTATTGATTTAGAAGTCCGGCAGAAATTGAAACTTGACGAATGTCGCGTAAATCAAACTACGACAAATATCCCTGTATTCCCGTGAGTACCAGCGCGGACGATTGCCGGGTGGGCTGGCGGAACATCATTGATCGATTGAAGCCTTTGTCCGAACAGGGCCGATGCACTCTCGCTGTTGAATGCTACCCCGGCACATTTGAAGGAATTATTAAGGATGCGCTCGTCGAAGGTTTGCGTCCCGCAGGCATGATTTACACGCCCGACTTGCTGAAGGCACCACCCTGTCTGGACACGTTGCTGGCTCCATACTTGGGTGATGATCCGGTCTTTGGGCGGATGAACGACATTGGTTTGCATGTGTTTTTCGACGAATCGAAACTGAGCCACGCACGCGAGAAACTCACAACTTGGAAAAACGGATTGCTGCTTGTGATAGGCGTCGGTGCGGCGTTCGTTTCCCCCGAGTTCGACGTTCTCGTTTACGCTGACTTGGCACGCTGGGAGATACAAGGTCGGCAGCGGCGAAATGAGATCCCAAATCTGGGCACAGACAACATTGAGGAGAGTCCGAGTCTGAAGTACAAAAGAGCATTTTTTGTAGACTGGCGCGCCGCCGATCGCCTCAAGAAGGAACTCCTGCCGAAAGCCGACTTCTTCTTAGACACAAACAGTTCCACGCCAAAACTCGTGGCCGGCGATTGCGTACGAGCGGGCCTCAAGACAGTCGCGAGCCGGCCGTTCCGCGTGGTGCCCTACTTCGACCCCGGCCCGTGGGGCGGGCATTGGATGGAAGAGATATGTAACCTGCCGAAAGACGCGCCCAATCATGCGTGGTGTTTCGATTGCGTTCCCGAAGAAAACAGCTTGCTTCTTGGGTTCGGCGATTCGCAAATTGAGTTGCCGGCGATTGACCTGACCTTCCTTCACGCCCGTGAATTACTGGGAAACCACATTTACAGCCGGTTCGGTGCGGAGTTTCCGATCCGTTTTGATTTCCTCGACACGATGGGCGGCGGGAACCTTTCGCTGCAGGTCCATCCGCGCACAGAATACATTCGCCAGCAGTTTGGCATGGACTATACGCAAGATGAAAGTTACTACTTGCTCGACGCTGGCGAGGACGGCTCAGCCTATCTTGGCCTGAAGGAGGAAATCGATCGCGAGGCAATGGCCCGCGAACTGCGGCTCGCACAGGAGGGTGGACCGCCGTTTTGTGCAGAAACCTACGTAAACAAGTTTCCTGCCAAGAAGCACGATCACTTCCTGATTCCAGCCGGAACGATTCACTGCTCGGGAAGAAACACCATGGTGCTCGAAATCAGCGCGACTCCGTACATCTTCACGTTCAAGCTCTGGGATTGGGGGCGGCTCGGCCTAAACGGCTTGCCGCGGCCGATCCATCTTGATCATGGAATCGCAAACATCGCCTGGGACCGGCAAACGGACTGGGTAAAAAAGAACCTGATCAACCGAGTCGAGTTTGTGGGCAAAGGCGCAGGTTGGACCGAGGAGCGGACGGGGCTGCACGAGCTGGAATTTATTGAGACACGTCGGAATTGGTCCACAGATAAAACTCCACACGATACTAAGGGCACCGTAAATGTCCTGAATCTTGTGGAGGGCAGGGAAGCAATCGTGGAAAGTCCGAGCGGCGCATTTGATCCGTTTGCGGTTCACTATGCGGAAACTTTCATCGTGCCTGCGGCAGTGGGCGCGTACACGATTCGTCCCGGCGGAGAATCCGCGGGATCAAAGTGCGGCACGATTAAAGCCTTCGTACGATCGGGACAGATGTGATCTCGTAAATGCAACTTCACAATTGTCGAAACGACTTCAGCGTGATCTCAAGTACAAAGGTTTGTAGGAGAATGCATGCATGTCCCGGCCGCAACTGTGAACGCTGAGGTTGGGCAAGCAAAAGCCCAGTCGCTGAGCTATGTCGTGCTCCTGGCTGCGACCACTGCAATTTCCGGATTTCTTTTCGGCTTCGACACTGCCGTCATTAACGGAGTCCTCCTTCTACTTCGTCGCCAATTTGCGCTTTCGAACCTGCAGACTGAGATCGCGGCAAGTTCGCTCCTGCTAGGTTGTCTGCTCGGTGCTGCCGGCGCAAGTATGATCGGCGACCGCTACGGTCGGCGGAAATCGCTGATTGCTTCGGCGTTGTTGTTTGCATTTTCCTCCATCAGCGCGGCGCTGGCCAGCACAGTCATGATCTTTTCCGCAGCCCGACTCTCTGGGGGGCTGGCAATCGGCCTTGCCTCTGTACTCACGCCGGTCTATATTGCGGAAATTTCGCCTTCAAATAATCGAGGAACGCTCGTCTCGTTGAATCAATTGGCGATCGTCGTTGGAATTCTCACGGCATATCTGGTCAATTGGCAGGTCGCTCGCCTCGGAGAGAGCAGCTGGCGGTGGATGTTAGCCGTCGCAGCAATTCCATCAATCGCGTTTCTGTTTGGGCTGCTTCTGATTCCCGAGAGTCCACGCTGGCTGATCAGCATAGGCCGCCTCGACCAAGGTGAACGCGTTCTGGCCCGAATCTTCGGCGAGCAGACCGCAAAGCAACAGGTCGAGGCGGTTGAACAAGCGGCAGCGGGCGAGGAGGGTTCATGGCATGAGGTACTTTCTCCGAACATGCGCAAGCGTCTTGCAGTTGGAATGTTGCTCGCGCTTTTCTCGCAGATTACCGGAATCAACACCGTGCTTTACTACGGCTCAATCATCGTTAGCGAGCACTTCCCAGGACAATCGACGAGCATGGCGCTGGTCGCAAACGTGATTGTCGGAGCGGTGAATTTATTATTGACCATTGTCGCCATGATCTTTCTCGACCGTTGGGGCAGGCGCGCGATTTTGATGATCTCGAGCGGAGGAATGGGAGTCGCGCTCACATTTCTGGTGATCGGTTTGATTTACGGCGTGTCGCCACTACTGATGCTGGCCAGCATTCTGCTTTATGTCGCCTTTTTCGCTCTTGGCATGGGCCCGGGCCCTTGGCTGATCATTTCCGAGATCTTTCCCACAAAGGTGCGAAGTCGCGCCGCCTCGCTCGCGACGTCGACTCTTTGGTCGGGCACACTTCTGGTCACGTTCACATTTCTCAGCTTGGTGAAGATTCTGAACCTTTGGGGAACACTTGCGATCTACGGCGCGCTTTCCGGTCTGTGCTGTATTTTCGTCTGGAAGATGGTTCCTGAAACGAAAGGCCGCACGCTCGAACAGATTCAACAGGCGTGGAGCAAGTAGAACTGAATATTGGTCGAACTGAATTATTCAATCTATTAACAGTATGCGCTGTTCAGTCCACCTCATAACTGAGATGAAAGTCTTGGAAAGTGTACTGCCATTCAACTGCGGCCGTTTGTTCGCCGCAACCGGATCGTATAAGTGCGCAAGGTTCAAGCAGCGAACGATAGCGCGAGGAGTCATTTTTAGGTGAAAGTCTTGGCTATTGATTTTGGCGGAACACATGTAACGTGTGGCTTGGTCGAGGATCGTGTCCTCCTTGCGCATGAAACGATTGATACAGATTGCGCGAAGAGTCTCCAGGCAGTGCTGCCACGGATTCGGGATGTATGCCTTGAACTCATGCAAGCACCTTCATCCCGTGACGTTGCGGGCGTAGCAATCGGATTTGCCGCGCTTGTTGATTCTCGGGTGAACCGAATCCTTTCAACTGACGGCAAGTACGAGGACGTCAAAGACATCGATCTCGCGAAATGGGTCCGCGAAAATATTGGCTTGCCGACACGAATTGAGAACGATGCGCGCATGGCGCTGTTGGGAGAATCGTACGCTGGCGCGGCGCTTGGTTTTACTGATGTCGTGATGATGACGTTAGGCACTGGCATTGGCGGCGTGGCAATGATCGAAGGCAAGTTGCTTCGCGGCAAGCATGCGCAAGCAGGTTGTTTGGGGGGGCACATTCCGGCAGTATTCAATGGCCGGCCATGCACCCGGAGGAGACCCCCTCAAGAAGTCCCCAAAGTGAAATCGAGGCCACAAGCCGCAGGAAAACGGCATGACTCACATCAACGCGTCACAACTAGGGCGGGATCGGCATCTGGCCCTGACAAATTCAACGAAGCCACGATCCTGCAACTGCAGGCACGCATGGCCGCAGGAACTTTGAGCTCGGTAGCGACGTTGCTGGCCCCCCAAGCGCCGGCGCATCCGGCAAGTCTTGACAACCAAGCTGGGTTGGGAGTAACGTCCGCTCCGACTCGGCGCCAAGTGGACCCGCTCCGCGGATAGCGGAGCGGCAACAGGCCCCGTACCTTCGACCCGACGCCAGCACTTCCGAGCACGGCAAAGCCACTTTCTAACTTGGCGCCTAACCTCTCAGCGGGGGAGCCCCGCCCCCCTGTTGAGCTACTGAGGAGACAATCGCATGTCATCAGAACCCAAAGACGCTCGCCCAACACAGGAGTCCACCGAGGACGCCCCTTCAACCTCTGCGGACGTCAGCCGTAGAGATTTCGTCAAGCTGGGAACGCTGGCTGGAGCGAGTGCTTCGCTGGCCCCGTTTCTCACCGTACCCTCGGCTCACGCGGCCACCTCCGGGTCGGCATCTGGCCCCGACCAATTCAACGAAGCCACGATCCTGCAACTGCAGGCGGTAAGCGCGGTAGAACTCGTCAACTTTTATCTCACACGTATCCAGGTATTGGACAAGGGCGGTCCCAACGTCAACTCGATCATCGAAGTCAATCCTGATGCCTTTGCCATCGCGCGCCAGCTCGACGCCGAGCGGAGAGCAGGCATCGTCCGCAGCGCATTGGATGGCATTCCAGTTGTGCTTAAGGACAACATCGATACCCACGACAAGATGCAGACGGCGGCAGGCTCGCTCGGCCTGGTCGGAACTCCGGCGCTCCAGGACTCCACGGTGGCTGCGAAACTGCGGGCGGCTGGGGCTGTGATCCTGGGCAAGACCACTCTGAGCGAATGGGCGAACTTTCGGTCGTTCTTTTCTTCGAGCGGCTGGTCGGGTCGCGGCGGGCAATGCAACAACCCGTACGCCATCGATCGTAACCCCTGTGGCTCCAGTTCGGGTTCGGGCGCCGCGGCTTCGGCCAACTTCACTGCAGTTTCCATCGGCACCGAGACCGACGGCAGCATCGTGTGCCCGGCCAATAACAACGGCGTGGTTGGAATCAAGCCCACAGTGGGACTAGTCAGCCGCGCCGGTGTCGTGCCCATCTCGCACACCCAGGACACGGTGGGCCCTCACGCACGTTCTGTGGCCGACGCAGCGGCGGTCCTCAATGTAATCGTCAGCCGAGTGCCGGATCCGCGTGATCCTGCAACCGGCGTTAGCCCGCTGGGCAAGCTTGGAGAACCGCGGCCGAACCTCCTGAACATTGATTACACAAGCTTCCTCAATCCGGCCGGCCTCAGCGGTGCCGGAATTGGGGTGGCTCGCCAGTTTGAAGGCTTCAGCCCCAAGTTAGACGCCGTATTCGAAGAAGCACTTGCAGCGATGCAGAGCGCTGGAGCAACCCTGGTGGACGTAACGTTTCCGCACTTCGACGAGATCTTCGCCGGCATCCCCGAGTTCACCGTGCTCCTGTTCGACTTCAAGGTCGACCTGCAGAACTACCTGGCAACCCGGGCTGGCGTTCCCCTGGCGGGCAAGACCCTGGCCGACGCGATTGCCTTCAACAACGCAAATGCCGCTCAGGAACTGCAGTTCTTCGGCCAGGAGATCTTCGAACTGGCGGAGACCTTCGACGTCACCAGCACCACCGTGGTCCAGCCGCTGGGGATCTCCTACGCCGACGCGCTCGCTGCAGATCGCCTCTTCGGAGCCACCGAGGGTATCGACAAGATACTCAGCGACAATAACCTCGACGCGATCGTCGCCCCCACAGACAATCCACCGTGGCCAACCGACTTGATCAACGGTGACCACTTTGTCATCGGAACCTCGTCGCCCGCGGCCATCGTGGGCTACCCCATTATCAACGTGCCGATGGGGTTTGTATTCGGAGTGCCTGTAGGCATCAGCTTCATGGGTACGGCCTTCAGCGAAGGCAAGCTGATCACGCTGGCGTCGGGATTTGAGCACGTGACGCAAGCGCGGAAACCACCGCAGTTCCTGCCCACGCTGCCGTTCAATACCGCCGGCCTATCCCCTGTGCGTGGACGGCGATCAGTCAGATCAAGTATGCCCAGGAATCTCTGACTTTCGGGAAGAGCGATTGCGGGGCGGCCAAGCGCCGCCCCTTTTCTTTGGATCAATGCCGGAGGCGCACACCGGTGAATACCCTCGCCCGCCACTCGATCCACTCGATCCACGCGATCGGACGCGATTTCACGCTGTGCGGTGCGAGAACTGCTCGCGCGGAATGCGGCTCTCCTTGTTGGCATTGGCCTCGATGAAACTGCCATCCACCGACAGGTTGTCCCCTTGCACTGTCAATGCATAGGAGAGAAACGCGGGGAACACATGGCAGATCCTTTTGGATCTTCCAGGTTTGGAGATTTTCGGGAGGAAACTATAGCCTTGCCTGGAGGCGCATACTCGATGGTTTGCGGTTCGATTTCCTCCCGGGCGGGGAAATCCGAATAGGATGACGGGGCTGTCCGCGACGAGCCCCACACAGAACGCCATGATCCTGTGACATCTTTGTTGAGACCCTTCCGCGCCGCGGCTATCGTTTCATCGGACCAGTGGACAAGCGGAGAAGGCAACATTTGGGCGCGCAGATGGTGCCTATTGTTCCGAAATCAGCGCCCGACCCGATTCCAGCTAAAGAACCGAAAGATGCGTGGAAGGTTGTGGCAGGAATTGGCGCGTGCCTGCTCGCGGTCGGGCTAGGAGTGCTCGCGGCTTTGGGCGGAGCGAGTGCGTCCTTGGATTCTGGTCCTGGTAGGCCATCCGCATGATTCTGATGATTAAGTAATTTTTATAATTCGTTCTGTCCCGACCCGTAGAAGAGTGCCGCGACAAATTGGGTCGGTAGCCACGCGGGGCTTTGCCGGATGCTGCTGGAAATCGTTTGCCAGCTTCGCCACCGGCAAGCGGCCCAGCGGCGATCGCCGGCAGTCACTAATTTCTCGCTTGGCTTTGGGGTAAGCCGATCCGCCTCAGCAGGGAAACAAAACGTGGGTCGGATCGCAGCTCATCAAACATCGGGTTAACCGCCAGGTAAGTTATTCCATAGCATCGCGCCTCAACGGCCTTCTCAAGCGATCGCAGCGCCATGTCGGCATCCCCGGCATATGCATAACCCACAGCTGCATCAAAGGGTTCTAGGTTTCCGTTGGCGACGTTTTCGGGCAGAAACGGGGTCAGTGCTTTCCAATAACCTTTTAGCCCAGAGTCCCTCGCACCCGTCTTGGCGGCTGCAATCATGCCAGGTGGAGCGCCCCCCAGTTGCATAGCTTGCAGAAACGTCGACACGGCTTCCGAATTCATTCCTTTAGCTGCGTAGACATCTCCGATGAACCAAAGTGCACGCACGGAGTTCGGGTCCAAATCCAGGTTTGCTTTGCACTGGGCGAGCGCCTCGTCATACCGGCGCGCGAAAAACAACATCGTGCAGAGGTCGGAGTTCACTATCGAGGCTAGCGGGTCCAGCTCTCGGGCGCGTTCCACTTCCAGGACGGATTCCTGTAGCTGGCCCATGGTAGCGTAGTAGTCCCCCAGTCCCTGATGGCCTTCAACTCCATTCGGGTTCAGCTCAACTGCACGTTTGAGTTCCGCGCCAGCCGTGGCAAAATCCAGTTCGTACAGTAGCAAGCTCCAGCCCCGTACGGCGTGTGCCGCGGCGAATTGGGGATCGAGTTCAAGAGCCTTAGCTACGAGGACCTTAGCCTTTGGATATGCCACTTTTTTGGGGATGGCACCCATGCCTGCCAGGATTTGATAGCAGCCAGCCAACTTGCTGTACGCAGGGGCATAGTTAGGATCTTTCTCGATTGCCTGTTGGAAGTAATCGGCGGCCTTGCGTATCGAATCGGGTGTGAACCTGTTCAGAAAGTACTCGCCCTTCAGGTACGACTCGTAAACCTCAGGGCTGGTCGGCCGCCCGCTCCCCAACCGTATCTGCGGCGGAGCCAGCGTGCTTCCGACGTGCTTCGCTATTGCATTTGCGATTTCGCGCTGCAACCCGAGCACATCCTTCAAGTCTCTCTCGTAGCTTTGGGCCCAGAGATGTTTGTCAGCGGACGCCTGGATCAACTGAGCCGTAATACGTACCTGCCCACCGGAACGCACGACCGTCCCTTCGACGATAGTGTCGACATTCAACTCGCGCGCGATCTGCGGCAAGGGTTTGTGAACGCCCCGATACTGCATTACCGAGGTACGGGAAATTACGCGCAACGAACCTATCTGCCCGAGATTGGTGATTAACTCGTCGGTCATGCCGTCAGCAAAGTAGTCCTGGGAGGGATCACCGGAGAGGTTCTCCAGAGGCAGCACAGCCAAAGATTGAATGTTTGTTTGAGAATTAGTCTTGGCCAAGGAACGAGCTCGCCAATCGAGCCTCCAAACGACGAGAATGGCTGCGGCGGCAGCTAGAGCGATCAAGGACATCTTCGCTGCCTGCGGCCACGATAGCCCGCCGGCCCATGCGGGTCCAGATCTGTTAACGAAATCAACCGTCACCGGTTTTACGGTCGCAATGAACCGGTAGCCTCGTCGCGGGATGGTTTCAATGAACGTGGGACTATCGGCAGCATCTCCCAAGGCAAAACGAAGTTTCTTCAGCGCGCCGTTCAGGCTGACGTCGAAATCAACAAAAGTGTCGGCTGGCCAGAGTCGTTGGCGAAGTTCTTCCCGTGTGACCACCTCACCCGGATGCTCCAGCAGCGCCGCCAAGACTTGGAACGGCTGCTCTTGCAGTTTGACTCTAAGGCCAGCTTTGCACAGCTGCCCGGCTTGCATATCGATGTCGAACACCCCAAACCGTACCACTTTCGGCTTCGGCGCATGGGCTGACTCCGACATCGACTGGCCTCTGCGCTAGAAAGTTTACCACCCTTGGTATATTTTCATGTGCCAGTCCAGGTCATACCCCGTTCTATCCTCTTGAATTTCGGCTACTTACGAAGTCATCATTTGCCCCGATACCGATCACCCGCAGCACATTGTCAAACTCGGGCTGTTGGGAGAGAGTGCGCTCCGAAATACGAGCCGGGCACACCACCAAAGAGGTTTACCGTTGAAAACGGGTCTAATTTGCCGGACATCCCGGTCGCGTGCGTGGCCATGGAACACAGCATCCCAGTGCGCTAGGGCCGTCGCTTTGTTATTAGCACTCGGGACTCCTACCCTTTCGCAGCCCTCGAGTCGAAGAGAAATCCCCTTCGAAAATAGTCGCATGTTCGGATTGGTCCTGGTCAAGGTCGAAGTTAATGGAAGGCCAGCGGTCCTGATCGTTGACACCGGCGCGAATCAGACGATCATAAGTTCAGAGCTTGGAGAAATGCGACCGCGTACTCTGGAGAGCGCAGTCTCCGCCAGTAAGGGTTCTGGTTGGACCGGCACAGGAGTCTTCGCAACAGCCACGCTGAGGGTTGGACCCATCAGCTGGCGGAATCACAGAGTTGTGGTCATGGACACGCACGACCTTTCAAAGAGCCTCGGGCAAACAATAGACGGTCTGCTGGGCATGGATTTTTTCAAAGAGTTCGAAGTTGTGGTTGTTAACCTGAAGAATCACAAATTGATCCTCGAACCCTGAAAGCGGTCGTCCTCAACACCGCACCGGCCCGCCCGTGCGCACACGCCCGCCGATTTTGTGCTCTTGTGGTGCTCGAATCGGCGAACACTATAGTAGTGGGGCATCGTCGCCCGACTTGCAGGAAATCCGCTACTTGCACCCCGGGCTGCTAGGTAGGTAGGTAGCATTGTCGCTCCAGCTTCCAAATGCAGGGTTGACCCAGCTCGTTTTCCGGAGTTGAAAAAGGGTAACCCGCCCATTACACAGCATGTTCGCTTTCGCCGTAAGTCTCGGTTGCGCCCTGTGGCTTTTTCCCAGTGCGCTCACGGACCTTGTCGCTGAAGTCCGAAACCTTGTCCGCGAGATTGGCTCGCGTTTTGTCACCACTGGCCGGTGCGACCAGCAGGCCGACTCCCGCGCCGATGCCCAGTCCGGTCAGCAGAGCACCGATTTTCCCGAATGTTTGCGAATCTTCTTTGCCGCGAAGAACGTTAGTGGCGCGACTGACGCGGCCGGACGCGATGTCATACGTATCCCTGAGTCTGCTTTTAATGCTGTCCATGTTGTCTGGCAGACGCTCACGCAGCTTATAAAGCAGATAAATGCCGGTGCCGAGCAGGATGTTAAAAAGTGGTTCTCGCTTTTTGAATCTCATGTGTGTGTCTCCCCGACGATAGTTTCGCTGATATGGAGATGCAGAAACAGAGTGAGATGTTGGAAGTGCTGGTCACCCAGGGCTAGAATTCCGTAGGTCGGGACTCGGAGGGGTGGGTCGAATGTCCTGATATAACTTCGGGATCCCGAAGGGCCGGCCGTTCAGACGGATCGCTAGTTGCCGAAGCGATTCTTTTGCACGGATCACTAAAATAAAAGGATCAGCAAGAGCATCGTATCGCCAACCGCCAACTGAAATTTCTAGTGAACTAGATGCCGGACGGTGGCGTCTGGCAATTATACGGAGAGAACGGATGCAGGAACTGGCCCTGATCCGGCCCGGTCGCACGGCGGATACCGAGTTGGTCCTTGAACTGGATAAGACCGCTCTGAAACGGGAGTTCGAAGAGCGTTTGGCAGAGTGTGGGACATTGGCCTTTCGGGTGGCGCGTGGTGTTTTGCGCAACGGCGCCGATGCCGAAGACGTGGCGCAAGAGGCCATGCTGCAAGCCTACCGGCGCTTCGAACGTCTTCGTGATCGGTCCCGGTTCCGGGCATGGCTGGTTAGGATTACGTTTCGCCTCGCATTGGACCAAGCGCGTCGCCGGTGCGGAGCACGTACCGGGCGCGCCGCACCCTCTTGATGCGACCTTGGCCATGGCGTATCCCCACTAAGCGCATCTACCAAGATCTGCTGCCCGCCTGACGATCTTTGCTGAGCGTCCCCACCTCCTTAATCGGAGCCGGAAAATTCTGTCGCTACGGGCTGCAACAAGTTGCAATAATTTGCATATTGACACTCGTACAGGTTGGGAGCACACTTGCCGCCTCGTTTCCGGCAAAACCCGCGTCTGGTAAGGCTTGCACTTCGCATGATTTAGTGGTGATTTTTCTCACAGGGGCTGATGCGGTCAGCCTCCAAACAGGGAGGTTTCACAATGAAGAGCCAGTTTCGTTTTTTACCCGTGCTTGTAGTTCTGGTGGGGCTCAGTCTGTTGTTCGTGTTGGTGCCCACTCAGACACGCCGACAGGTTCGTGGGATTGCGGCGAACTCAGAGGTCGCTGCAAACTCGCAGTTCACGACGAACCTAGAGTTTGCCCCCCTGATCGTCCTCGCGCCGGACGATAATCAAACACCGACGGCGGGACCGTTCGCTTGCGTTGACCCCGATGGGCATCCACGGTCGACTGTTTTCCACTGCTATACGCCCGCCGACATTTACGCGGCTTATGGGGTGGACGCGCTGCACGCTGAAGGCACGACCGGCAAGGGGCAGACGATTGTGATTGTGGATTCGTACGGCAGCCCTACGGTTCAAGCAGACCTCGACCGTTTCAGCGATACCTTTGGCTTGCCCCGGACGACCATCCAGATTATCCATCCGAATGGCACGCCACCGTTTAACAACAGTGTGCACGGGTCGCCGGTGGGCTGGGCATTTGAGACCAGTCTCGACGTGCAGTGGGCGCATGCCATCGCACCCGATGCGCACATCGTACTTGTGGCAGCCAATCCCGCCGAGACCGAGGGTGTGCAGGGTTTCCCAGGCATCTTCTTGGGCGAGCAGATGGCGATTAATCAATTCCCCGGCGCCGTGCTGAGCCAGAGCTTTGCCGTCACCGAGCAGTCGTTCCACTCTGCCGCGAATGTGCAGGTCGCCTTGTTCGACAACATCTATAAACAGGCCAAGGCGAACCACGTTACAGTGCTGGGCTCTAGCGGCGATTCGGGCACAGCCAATGTTGACAAGCAAGGCAGGGTCTATCCGTTCCCGACCGTCACCTGGCCCTCGTCGGACCCGCTGGTCACGTCGGCGGGCGGCACCTGGTTGCAGTACGGCTGGACGTGGAATCCCTCTTCGCCAACTGATGTGAGTTATTTGACCACGCCCGGCTCGCGGACCGAGCCGGTGTGGAATGAGCCATTCATTCAAGCTGCCACCGGCGGTGGTCGCAGCGTGCTGTTCTCAACGCCGAATTTCCAGTCAGGCATATCGCAGAGCGTCTTGCAAGGCGCGCGCGGTGCGCCCGACCTTTCGTGGAATGCGGCCGTAGATGGCGGCGTGCTGGTCTATACCAGCTTCCCCGGCGTGCGCGTCGGCTGGCACATCGTCGGCGGTACGAGCGCCGCCTCGCCGCAGTTGGCTGCCCTCGTCGCACTGACGAACCAACTGGCTGATGGGAGCAGCAAGGCGCATGTGGGCTACCTCAATCCACTTTTGTACACGCTGCCCGCAAGCGACTTTAACGATACGGTTCCGCAGACCTTTGGTCCCGGTGCGGTGACGCTCGCCGATAACAGCGAATTTGGCTCGGGGATCGCTGGTATGCCGGTCACGGCGGGTTTCGACCTGAGCACCGGCTGGGGCAGTCCGAAAGCCTTTAACTTTGTGCATGATCTGGCAAATGCCCTGCCTTGAGCCAGCGGGGCCTCGAAATGAACAACGCAGCGAGCGAACGCCGGTGCAGTCTGGTACGCCAAGGCAACGCAAGAATCGGAGGGAAGAACGGTAAAAGCGGCTAAAGACCGTGTCGTTTGACCGCCTCGCCGGGACGTTCGAGCTGTCGGGCAAGAGTTGGACGGTGGTGCTGCACGGAGAGAAAGTCGTGCGTCGCTTTTTATTCGAAGACTAAGAGTACGGAAGGGCGGGCACACCCTCGGAACAACCGAAAAACCGGGGTCGGATCTTGGTATCCCCTTCGGTCATCGTCTGGCCCACAAGTTAACGAACGTGCTGCACCAATTATTGTGTGCATGGGTTGTGGCTCAGTTCTGCAACGCGCCGGGTTAGCGCGGAAATCTCAGTCTAAGCAGAACGCCTTATTCTGCAGCACATCGGAATGTTCTTCTAACTCTGAACACCCGTCGGTGTCTCCGCTTCTTTCTTTCCGGCAGAAAGCTTCCAAAACCTTCTTTCCCAATCCGCGATAAAATAATTCCCTCCCAACTTTTCCCAATCGGGCTCCATATCTCCCGTGTACAGCACATGCCAGAAGCGCCGACAATTCCGCCGGAGGACATATCCCAGTAGCGCAAGCGCAACAACGATGATGATGGTTATTAACATACGCGACCAACTATTTAATTTACAAATCCTTCGGTGGCGGGAGACCGGTTCTCAAGAAGTACCTGGACGACTGGTCTGGCGGCGACCTACCAGCAGGTCAACGCGCAGGCGGTAACCGGACAGTTCCACATGGCCTCACCGGCGACGAATCGGCCTGAAAACCTGAAAAGTCCGCATGTTCGTTCCTTCGGCGGCGCCCCCAGGAGTTTCCCATCGGCGGAGTAAGTTGCCCGCCGGGCGACGCGCAAACGCAGAAAAAGCCCAGCGGTTGGTAGGTTCGGCTTGTTGCCTCCTCTTTTGCAGGGCTAAAACGTGACGGCGCGTCACCACCGCAGAAGTCGCGGCCCAAGCAGCGCGCCGATGAAAGCGCAGAGTGCGACCATGGCGCCGTACCATATTGCGATGAAGGGCATCGAATCGTCACCACAGTGAAACGCGTAAGCGGTTGCACCTAGTGCACCCGCAACAAGTCCCGCGATTGCTCCGGTGCGCTTCAAATCGGTGGGGGCTCCTTTACGCAGAACCCAGATCAAGGCCACGAACGGAATAACGGCAAAGAGAGGGATACAGAATAGGCAAGTCGCCCAGTTCATTCCAAGAACCATCCTGCCCCATTCCATCGGGCGTTCCAGAGCGAGCGCAGCGGCGCCCGCGAGCCCGATCACTACAAATGGAAGCAATGTCAGGTTGAACAATCGTCGTCCGTCTCGACCCGGCCGCACTAGTCGCAACAGTAAGGCTGTTCCCATGCCGATTAGGCTCAGCGTGAACAGAAGTTTGAGACCCAAGAAGCTCAGGTGAGATGTATCGCGCGGTTCGGTCCGTAAGCCGACCGTGGTCAGCATCACGCAAAACGCGGCTGCGCCGCCAACGACGAGTGCCCAAGCCAATGTTTTTCCGACCTGGCCACGTTTGACGGGCTCAAGGTTCGTGCTCAGCATATCGATGAGTTGGTCTGTCTTCACGATCGCCTCTCCTTATTTACGAACGTTGCCAGTGCCTTTAGACCACGATGCACAGATACCTTCACTGCGGCCTCCGACATCCCTGACTTTGCAGCTGCCTCCCTTACGCTCAACCCGTCCAACTTCACATACTGGATCGCCTGTCTCGCCTTGGGCGGTACTTCGGCCAGCAGCCTCTCCAAGTCGAGACTGCTTTCGACGTGTGCACTGTCGTCATGCACCGTTATCTCTTCAGCGAGGTCGAGCGGCACATCGCTGGTCGATGCCTTGGTTCGGCGCAGGTAATCGAGAAATTTGTAACGCGCAATGGCGTATACCCACGGGGTGAACGGCTGGGACCGGTCATAGGTGTGCCGACGCGTGTGAATGGCGAGTAAAGCTTCCTGCACGAGATCCTCGGCCTCGACTGGACCACGGTTGATGCGGATTAAGTGTCCTTTGAAGTAAGCGCGCAACTGGCGGCTCAGCCTTTCCAGTAGTGATCGGTGCGAGGCGGCGTCGCCATCAAGCCCCGCGACCATGAGGCTACGGAGTTCGGGCTCAGTTGACCTCACATCCATTAGTTCGCAACCTTGGAGGATTTGGTTACACTCGCGGTGTGCACAGGTTTCCTACCCCGCCTGGGTCATCCTTAAACGCAGGCCATTCTAACCCACCACAATATTGCTCTTTTCCTGCCGGCGATGTAACCGAACAGGCCTCTGTTGCGAACTCATAGATAAGAGAGCGGCAATTGCTGAGAAGCAATCGCCAATCTCGCGACGTTCGAAGTAGCCGAATCTAGAGGAGGACATATGCGTAACAATAGGATTGCAAGGTCATTAGCCAAGCTTGTGGTTTCGCTCGCCGCAACCCTGGCGCCGGCGTGGGCTCAAATTCCAGCTAGTCCGGTCCCTGCCCAGAATCTTGGATCCGAAAGGACGTTGACTGGAATCGTCAGTGATTCGTATTGCAAGGGACAACAGTTGCAGAAGGGACAGACACAGTTTTCATGCACGCTGAAATGTGTTCACGAAGAAGGCCGTGATTATGTACTCGTCGTGGGCAGTGAAATCTATGTCCTGGATGGTCCACGCGCTGAGATCGACAAGTTCGCCGGCGGGCGCGCCAAGATCAGAGGACACCTGAATGGCAGCAAGCTGACAGTCGATTCGATGACGGCCACAAAGAAGGCGAAACCCGGTGAACATTCGGCGTCATGACCGGACTTGGAAGAGAAAGTGAACACCCTCACTGCATCTCAGGCGCGGAGAAGGGCTCTTCAATGAAACTTTTGGAAAGTAACTTGCGCCTCATGGACGCAGGTGGGTACACTCAAGCTGGTTGAGGCAGATGAAGAGTATCGCCAAAATCGGGATTTTAGCTCTCATCGTTATGGTCGGGGGAGCACCTTTGATGGCATGCATGCTGCCATCAAACGTCATGACAGCGCAGGAGAAGGCTTGCTGCCGGCGCATGGCTCACCGATGTGGCGATCACAGCATGCCGTCTTCGCACTCCTGTTGCAAGACCGTCAGTTCGCCTGAGCAGGTTGCAGTCGCAAGATCGGCATTCAGCCAGACGCCTCAACTCGATTTTGTTTACTTGATGCAGCCCACAGTTGCGTTCGGGAACATGGTGCACCACGCGGTTGTTCGCTCGTCTGTCCCTGGCCACTCCCCGCCTGAGAGTCCTCCCTCATCCTCTAACATTTTGAGAATCTAAACGGGCTTTCGTTTTCCGCGTAGCGGACTCGTACGTGTGCGCCGAAGTGTGTTTCGCACGGAGGAAACATGAAAGCTCTACGCGCATTTGCGCGCATGCTCGAATCTTCATTTCGCTTGATCGGTGTCTTAACGCTCGCTGTTGGTGTTGCTGCGGGGCAGCAAACGACGCAGGAAGCAGCGCCGGAAGAGAAATCGACGACTACTATGCAGCCCCCGGCCGGTTCGCCAGTGACCTTGGAGGAGTTGATTCGGGAAGTTGAACAGCGCAACCCGGACATTGCTGCCGCACAGCTGGGCTATCAGGCTGCGACACACGTTGCGGGGCAGGTGTCTGCATTCCCGGACACTCAGGTCATGGTCCAGCATTTCGCTGTGGGCAGTCCGCGACCATTCGCGGGCTACAGCAATAGCGAGTTCGCTTACATCGGGCTGGGTGCTTCACAGGAGATCCCTTATCCGGGCAAGCGAGGGCTGCGCGCCCAAGTCGCAAACCAGGAAGCAGAAGCGCGGCGATTCCAGGCGGATTCATCACGTCGAAGTGTGGTTGACCAGCTAAAGGGGATTTATTTCCGACTGGCTTACTTGCAGGAAACGCTGGGAGTACTTGAGCGCAATGATGAAGTGCTCCGAGATGTCCAAAAAATCACGGAATCCCGATACAGCGTGGGTCAGGGCAATCAACAGGAAGTACTCAAGGCCCAACTACAGCACACGAAAATCCTGCAAGAGATCACCATGCACCATCGCGAAGTCGGGCAGATGCAGGCGCAACTGAAACAGCTCCTGAACCGAGTTCAGGACAACCCCAACATACAGACAGTGCCCCTGACACTGCGATCGATTCCATACACCGCTTCGCAATTGATGGAACTGGTCAAACAGCAGAACCCCGACATCAAGGCACAGCAGCAAATGGTGAAACAGAGTGAATCGCAGGTCGAGCTGTCGCGCAAGGAATTTCGCCCTGACTTCAATGTGCAGTACATTTGGCAGCACACCAATGGAGATACGCGCGACTACTACATGGCGACGTTCGGAATCAATCTTCCAAACCGTGGACGACGCAAGGCTGAGCTTGCGCAAGCTGAAGCCAACCGCGAGCAGGCCAAACGGATGCTCGAAGGCGAACAGCAGCGTCGGTTGGCCGAGGTACAAGACCAGTTTGTGGTGGCCGAGACCTCGGCTGAACAGCTCAAGATTTACAAAGAAGGGCTAATTCCACAATCCGAGGCAACGTTACGCTCCGCGCAAGCAGCGTATCAGTCTGGCAAGCAGGATTTCGAAACCCTCCTCAACTCCTTTCTCGATGTGCTCGGCCTGCAAATCGAATACCAGCGCGAACTCGCCGACCACGAAACGGCGTTGGCCCGCCTCGAAGCGCTTACGGGGGTGGATCTGCGATGAACGAACGCAACTTCAGAACCAACGTAAATGAGGGCTCAGACATGCTTCGTCCAGAAGATAACAGCTATCGCCGGGCGTTTTGGATCGCGGCGACCGCAACTGTGGTTCTCGCGATTGTGGCGGCAGTCTTGTGGTGGCGGTTGGGCCATGCCGGAACTGTGTCGCAACGCGGCAGCAGTTCCACAAGCGAGTCCATGGCAAGGATGGCACAAAGCTCATCCGCCAATGCCTCAGATTCCGGGCCGGGCTCGGCGAGGGAGGAGCAGAGCGGCAACATGCGGGAGACTCCGCTTGCGCCGATTCAACTCACGCCTCAGCGGATGCAGAGTATCGGCATTGTGCTGGGGAAGGTTGAATCCAAGTCGGTCAATGCAGAGCTGCGATTCTATGGCAATGTGCAAGTCAATGAGCGGCGGCAGGCCTACGTGCAGATTCGCTTTGCCGGATGGATTCGCAAAGTGTACGCGGACGCAACCGGCAACTTCATCGGTAAAGGTCAGCCACTGTTCACGATTTACAGCCCTGACCTGGTGACGACCGAGCAGGAGTATTTGTTGGCGAAGAAGAACCAACAAACACTGCAAAGTAGTTCCGTTTCGGGGGTGTCCGGTGGCGCCGACTCGCTGTTTGCGGCGGCGCGTCAACGCCTGGATCAATGGGAAGTGCCGAAGAGCGAAATTGAGAAGCTCGATTCGACGGGTAAGGTGATCAACGAGCTTATGTTCAATTCTCCCGCCTCCGGTTACATCACGCAGAAAAATGTGCTGCCCAATATGTACGTCCAGCCCGAAACCATGCTGTACACAATAGCTGACCTTTCCGATGTTTGGGTACTCGCCCAGGTATTCCAAAGCGACGCGGGCAAGATCAAGCCGGGTGATCCGGCGGAGGTCACGGTCGATGCCTATCCCGGCCGAGTCTTCAGCGGGCGAGTGGATTACATCCTTCCCCAGTTGGACATGAACACGCGCACGCTTCCGGTGCGACTTGTGTTCCCGAATCCCGGTCTGAAGTTGCGGCCTGGCATGTACGTCAATGTTCGCGCGAAGCTCCCGATGGGGCGGCAGTTGGTCGTTCCTGCCAGTGCAGCCTTTCGTTCTGGAACAAAGAACTTGGTGTTCGTCCATAGCGGCGAAGGCAGCATTGAGCCGCGCACGGTCGAGCTCGGGCCGCAGGCGGGTGATGAGATCGTAGTCACCAAAGGCCTGAAGGCTGAGGAACAGATTGTTACCTCGGCAAACTTCCTGATCGATTCTGAGGCGCAATTGCAGGCTGCCGCTGGCGCGTTTGTGCCTCCACCTCCAGGCGCTGGTCAGGCGGCTTCCATGAATGCTCCGTCCCAAGCGCAAGCCAATGTGGAGCTCACAACCGATCCCAACCCTCCGCACAAGGGCAGCAACACCGTTCGCGTCAAGTTAACCGGACACGATGGGAAACCGATCACCGGAGCCAACGTGACCGTGACGTTCTACATGGCGGCGATGCCGGCAATGGGAATGGCGGCGATGAAAACCGTGGTCGATGCCACGGATAAAGGCGGCGGGATGTATGAAGGCAAAGGCGATCTCGGATCCGGCGGCACCTGGCAGGTCACCATCCGGGCGCAACTAAACGGCCAGACCATTGCCAACAAGCAGCTCACGGTGAATGCCACGGGAGGTATGTAATCGTGATCTCGCGAATCATCGAGTGGTGCGCACACAATCGATTCCTGGTCTTTACCGGCGTGCTTCTGCTCACGCTGGCTGGAATCTGGTCCATGGGTCACATTCCGCTGGACGCCCTGCCGGACATTTCAGACGTGCAGGTCATCATTCATACCAACTGGGAGGGCGAGCCCCCCAACATTATTGAAGATCAGGTCACGTACCCGATCGTGACGGCCCTGCTGGCCGCACCGCGGGTGAAAGCGGTACGCGCGCAGACCATGTTCAATGACTCCTATGTCTTCGTTGTCTTCGAAGACGGGACCGATATCTATTGGGCCCGCTCTCGGGTTGTGGAGTATCTGCAAACCATCGCCGGACGGCTTCCGGCAAATGTACATCCTGCCATCGGTCCCGATGCCACGGGCGCCGGTTGGGTCTATGAGTATGTGCTGGTCGATCACAGTCACAAGCAGAGCCTGGCGGACCTGCGAAGCCTTCAGGATTGGCACCTACGCTATCAGCTAGCAACCGTTCCGGGTGTCGCAGAAGTCGCCAGCATCGGTGGGTTCGTGCGGCAGTACCAGGTCAACGTCGATCCCAACAAGTTGCTTGCATACGGCATTCCTCTGTCGACGGTTATCGACCGCGTTAAGTCGAGTACGAATGAAGTCGGTGGCCGCGTCTTGGAGTTGAGCGGCACGCGCTACATGGTTCGCGGGCTGGGCTACCTGAAATCGCTGGACGACCTGGCGAACGTGCCAGTGATGGCAAAGAACGGAACGCCAGTATTGATCAAGGACCTCGGCACGGTTTCCTTCGGCCCGGACATCCGCGAAGGCGTCGCGGAATGGAACGGCGAAGGCGAAACCGTAGGCGGCATTGTCGTCATGCGCTACGGGCTGAATGCTCTCAACGTAATTGATGGCGTCAAAAAGAAGCTGGCTGAGATCAAAGGATCGCTGCCGCCGGGAGTCGAGGTCGTCTCCGGCTACGACCGCGGAGGATTGATCAGCGAATCGATCAACACCTTGAAACACAGCCTGATCGAGGAAGCCATCATCGTTTCGCTAGTCATCATTGTGTTTTTGTTTCACTTTCGTTCGGCGCTGATTCCGATTCTCACCTTACCGATCGCCCTCGCGATCTCTTTCATTCCCATGTACTACCTGAACGTCAGCTCGAACATCATGTCGTTGGGCGGACTTGCATTGGCGATTGGTGTTTTGGTGGACGCCGCCATTGTGATGGTGGAAAACGGCTATCGGCATCTTTCCGAGCGCCCCGCACCGGGGGAAGAAGCAATCGGAGAGATGAATGTTTCGAATGGACCGGTCCTTCACGAACGGACAGACGCGAATGCGGCTAAGTCGACGAAGAAGGCCGCTGAACGAGAGCGGGTGCGGATTCTTATCGGCGCCGCGAAGCAAGTTGGGCCCGCGCTGTTCTTTTCGCTCCTTATTATTGTGGTTTCGTTCCTCCCGGTATTTCTGCTGGAAGCGCAAGAGGGACGCATGTTCCGTCCGCTGGCGTGGACGAAGACCTTGGCTGTGGGCTTCTCGTCGCTGTTGGCAATCACTCTGGTTCCCATCCTCATGGTCATTTTCATTCGAGGGAAGCTGCGGCCCGAATCGGAGAATCCGATTTCAAGAATTACTCAGGCACTCTATTTGCCGGTCTTACGACTCTGCTTAAGGTTCCGCAAGACAACGTTGCTCCTCAATCTGGCATTCCTGGTGGTGACGTTTCCTTTGATGTTCAAGCTGGGCAGTCAGTTCATGCCGCCGTTGTTTGAAGGTTCTTCGCTGTACATGCCGACTGCGCTTCCTGGTATTTCCATCACGCAAGCCTCGCAGCTCTTGCAGGAGCAGGACCGGATTGTCAAGTCTTTTTCGGAGGTTGAGACCGTGTTTGGGGCAGTCGGCCGGTCGGATAGTGCCACCGACAACGCTCCGCTCGATATGTATGACACGACCGTGATGCTCAAACCGCGTGAGAAGTGGCGGGCGGGGATGACCTACGAAAAGCTCATTCAAGAAATGGACACAAAGCTTCAGTTCCCAGGGTTGACGAACACCTGGACGATGCCCGTGCAAAACCGGCTCGACATGGCACTGACCGGGATCAAGACACCAGTGGGAATGAAACTACAGGGCACGAACCTGGAACAGATGCAGCAACTCGGAGCACAGATCCAGCAGATCCTGTCAGGGTTGCCGCAGGTTCGATCGGTTTTTGCCGAGCGGGTTTCCCAGGGCTTTTACATCAATGTCGACGTGAACCGTCCCGAAGCGGCGAAGTACGGCTTGACCATTGCCGACGTGCAACAGGCTGTGGAGTCCGGCATTGGCGGTATGAACGTTGCCGAGAACATCGAAGGACGGCGGCGTTATCCGATCAACGTCCGCTATCAGCGCGATTTCCGCGACAACGTCGAAGAGCTTAGCCGGGTTTTAATCGCGACGCCTTCTGGCGCGCAGATTCCTATTTCCGAAGTTGCCAAGATTTCCTTCTCACGCGGTCCGGCGATGATCCGCGATGAAGATGGCCAGCTCACGGGCTACGTCTACATTGATCTCAACACCACCGACTACGGAGGCTTCGTAGACCAAGCCAGCAACATGCTTCGGCAGAAGCTGCAATTGCCAGCGGGATACACCTATCAGTGGTCGGGCGAATACGAATTCCAGCTTCGGGCGAAGGAGCGACTGAAGCTGATTTTACCCGTGGTGTTTTTCGTGATTTTCATGCTCTTGTACATGGTTTTCCACTCTCTGACTGAGGCGATGGTCCTGATCTTCCCCACGTTCTATGCGATGACGGGCGGGCTGATCTTGCAGTGGCTGCTTGGCTACAACTTCAGCGTGGCCGTATGGGTCGGGTATATCGCGTTGTTTGGCATCGCGGTCGAGACCGGCGTCGTGATGGTCGTCTATCTGCACGAATCGCTCGACAAGCGCATCGCTTCAGGTCGCCCGCTGAGGGACGCCGATATTCAGGAAGCAGCAATTGAGGGTGCTGTGCAGCGGCTCCGGCCAAAGCTAATGACAGTCTGTGCAGTCCTGGCCAGCCTGATTCCGATCCTGTGGGCGACTGGTATTGGCTCTGACGTGATGAAACCGATTGCCGCGCCCATGGTTGGCGGAATGATTACATCCACGATTCACGTGTTGATTCTGGTTCCGGTGTTCTTCGTGTTGATGAAAGAGCGGGCTCTGCGGCATGGCACATTGAGGCCGGAGACTGACGAACAGGAGTAGACGCGATGAAGACACACAAAATCCGCAAAACAAAGACAGCTGATTGGCGATTCTTCGCCGCGCTTGTCGGTGTGGCTCTTGTCTTCAGCGGCGGCATATTGTATTACGCCGTCCGGATGCAGACGCCACCGCCCCAGCAGTCCGAGAACAATGATCCGACGCCCCCATATTTTCTGAGCACGGCATCGGCTCGGCCATTGCCTAAGACCGACAAACCGTCATCGTTCACCAACAAGTTCGTGGTGGCCGCTTACAGCGCGGCAAACGAAATACCAGTAGTCCTGGCGCAGCAACCTTGTTATTGCTACTGCAAGCGCCGCGGTCATCGTAGTTTGCTGGATTGCTTTGCGACCAAACATGCCGCTGATTGCGACATTTGCGTGCGCGAGGCAATTTTCGCGCTGCAAGAGCACAAGCAGGGCAAATCAGCAGAACAGATTCGCACCGAAATTATGGATGGTGCGTGGAAGTCAATTCAAGTAACCAACTAGAAAAGGAGAACTTTCAAATGAAGAAGCTGTCATCGTTAACCATAATTGCCGTAATTGCCGTCGTGTTGGCGTCTGCAAGCGCATTCGCTCAGACCTCCGCTAAAACTGCTGCCGGGAGAGCCTAACGGGTGTGGTGAGCGACAGCATGTGTGGCGCCAAGCACATGGCCAAAGACAAGAGTGCAGCCGAATGTACGCGAGAGTGTGTGAAAGCTGGCTCCGACTATGCCCTCTTCGTGGGCGACAAGATCTACCCACTCAAAGGCGACAAAACTGAGATCGACAAGTACGCGGGACAACGAGCAACTGTGAAAGGAACGCTCGACGGCAACAACATTAACGTTCAATCCATAACCGCTGCAAAAAAGGCGGCCGTTACTGCTGGAAAGATGGGTTCCGATCACATGAAGATGGACGACATGAAAGGCATGGGAGAACCGGAAAACAACCAACGCAGGAATAAGGGGTGGCAAGGCGGTCAAAAGAATGAGGCTCAAAAGTGTTGCTATCGAAGGACCGCCTGATCGCATCCTTAACGTTTTCGATTTCCTGTTCTTGGGGTCAAGAATGAATCACCAAATGATGCACCCAGCCCACGGAAAAACGACCGGCCCGCATGCCGGACATAATATGCCCGAGATCCACACGGCTCATGACCGACATGCTGGCCACTCCGTGGCCATGTTTCGCGACAAGTTTTGGCTCAGTTTCGCTCTCACCCTTCCAGTGGTTTTCTGGTCAAGCGACGTCCAACACTGGCTTGGTTACAGAGCGCCTTCCTTTCCTGGCTCAAACTTAATTGCTCCAGTTCTCGGAACAGTGGTGTTCGTTTACGGCGGTCTTGTTTTCGTCCGTGGGGCATGGGGCGAAGTAGCGGACCGTAAGCCGGGCATGATGACCCTCATCAGCCTGGCGATCACGGTTGCCTTCGGCACATCGGTCGCAGCAACATTCGGCCTCATCGAGATCGAGGTTTGGTGGGAGCTCGCATCCCTGATCACCGTCATGCTTCTGGGTCACTGGCTCGAAATGCGAGCTATTTCTCAGGCTCGCGGCGCGCTCAATGCACTCGCCGCGCTACTGCCGGACACTGCCGAACGTGTACGCGATACGGAGACTGAAACGGTTCCAATCTCTGAGTTGCTCGTGGGAGATATTGTCCTCGTCCGGCCCGGAACCCGAGTCCCGGCGGACGGTACAGTCGTTGACGGGCTTGCCGATGTTGACGAGTCGATGATTACCGGCGAATCCCGGCCCGTTCCGAAGGGGCCCGGTGCCGCAGTTATCGCAGGGACGGTCGCCAGTGGCGGAAGCCTTAGAGTCCGTGTCACGGCGGTCGGCGAGCAGACCGCCCTGTCCGGCATCATGCGGCTTGTCGCTGTTGCGCAAGCTTCTGGATCGCGCACGCAAGCCCTCGCTGACCGTGCCGCTGCGATCCTCTTTTACGTTGCGGTCGCGGCTGGCGCGATCACTCTCACCTACTGGTGGCTTTCGGGAGACAAAGAACACGCTTTAATCAGGACGGCGACCGTCCTCATCATCGCCTGTCCTCACGCCCTGGGACTTGCGATTCCTCTCGTAATCGCAATCTCGACGGCACTCGCGGCCCAGAACGGCCTTCTGATCAAGGACAGACTTGCACTTGAGGGCGCTCGCAATCTGGACATGGTGATTTTCGATAAGACCGGAACGCTCACCCGTGGCTCGCCTGTGTTGGCGGGAATTGTGGCTGCGCCCGGCAACAACGAGAACGACTTGCTCGCCCATGCTGCAGCCGTCGAGACCAACTCGGAACATCCTCTCGCTAAAGCAATTGTGGCTGAAGCCAAGCGCCGAAAACTGTTCGCGTTGCAAGTTGCCGACTTCGAAGCGTTAGCGGGTCGAGGCGCGCGCGCACGCGTAAATGGCAAAAGCGTCATGATCGGCGGGCCGCGTCTGCTGACCGAAGGCAAAGTAACAACACCGCCAGAAGTTGAGAGATTGACAACTGCCTGGGCCTCTGAGGGAAAGACGGTTCTGTTTGCCATCGCCGAGGGGCAATTGCTTGGGGCTTTTGCCCTGGAAGATGAAATTCGTCCGGAATCCAAGGAAGCGGTGAGTGAACTTCATCGGCTCGGCATCCAGGTGGCAATGATCACCGGAGACTCTAAGAAGGTGGCAGATTCGGTCGCCCAGCGTATCGGAATAGACGAGGTTGCTGCCGAGGTCCTTCCGGCAGACAAGGCATCCGCAGTTGCTAGATTTCAGGCTAGCGGCAAGAGAGTTGCGATGGTTGGCGATGGTGTGAACGATGCACCAGCGTTGGCAACCGCAGATGTTGGAATTGCAATCGGCGCAGGAACAGACGTGGCAATAGAGTCGGCTGGAATTGTACTGGTGCGTAGTGATCCGCGCGACGTTGTGGGAGCAATCGAGCTATCTAGGGCGACCTACCGAAAGATGGTTCAAAATCTCGTTTGGGCGACTGCCTACAACCTCGTTGCCATACCTGTTGCGGGCGGCCTTCTTGTTCGATGGGGGGTCGATTTTCCAATGAGTGTTGGTGCAGTCGCAATGAACCTCTCAACCATCATCGTCGCTGCGAATGCACAGTTGCTTCGCGGACTAAAACTGCAACGCATGGCCACGTAAAGTGCTGGCCGCGCGAGGTCTGCCTTTGACTCTAAGTGCCTGCTAGTGGCAATCAGCGCAGGTGTCGCCCTTGAGGGCCTCACGCCCTTCCTGCGCAATGATGGGAACCATCACCAGCGCAGCAACAGGGTCAGCCCACCACCATCCGGCGACAGCATTCAACAGCAGTCCGCCGAGCAGAATCGCGGAGAGATAGGCGCAGATTGAGGTTTGCCGGGAATCGGCGTGCAAGGCTGCGCTGTTTAAGTCCGAGGCGGTTCGCCTCTTCGCTCTGGCCAATAGTGGCATGACGAGTAGCGACGCCAGGGAAAGAGCGATGCCAACAACGCTACGTCGCGACGCTTCCCTTAAGAGCAGCGTACTGATTGAGTCGAATGCAACATATGCTGCAAGTAGTAAGAAGCCGATTCCCACCAATTTGAGCGCCGTCTTTTCGAGCCTCTCAATGTTTTCGCCGTTTCGTTCCGCATGCAAGCGCCAGAGTAGAACCGCGCCCGAGGAACTTTCAATTGCAGAGTCTAGACCGAAGCCGACAAGGGCGACGCTTCCAGCGATACTGCCAGCGACAATGGCGATCGCTCCTTCCAGAACGTTCCAGCCGACTGTCAGATATTCGAGACGAATCCCGCGCTGCACGTCTCGTTTCCTTTGAACAACATCCATCGGCATAAAATGATACTAGCAGTACGAGCGGACGAATTGCCTGCATGCCGCTCTCAAAGCTACCTAGAGGCAAGCAACGCGGGTGCCGAATGCTATACACGCCGGACAAATGGCAACTTGAGGGTAAAGATATGCGTAAACTCGCCTTGTTCCTCATCCTCTTCGTTCCGGCCCTCAATCGCTCTTTGCTTCAATGCTTCAATCCTTGTATCGATAGCCGACATCGAAATACGATACTAATGGCATGCCTCGAACCACCCCATATAGCTGTCCACAAATAGCCATTGTCCATTACTAATGGACATGACACAATAAGGAAGCTGATGGCTACTACTGAATCCAAACTTGCCCCCTTGTGGTGCGCAAAAACTAATAGGGGACTTGCAAAGTGCAGAAAACCGACGGTTTTTCCGATTCGTGCCCGGCGTTCGACCGGTGTCTTTTCCGTTCCAATCCCGCTGCCCATTCGGTAGAATCCCGCTGCTATGCGGCGGGTGATATCTCTGATTGCGGTCCTCTTCGGTTTCGCTTCTGACCTCGGCCAATTCCTGCGGTCGGCTTTTCAGTCTCGAACTGCCCTCGTGGCCGAAAACCTGTTTCTGCGGAAGCAGCTCGCCTTCTATCGCGAGCACAAAGTGAGACCTCGGCGGATGACCGATGTCGCGCGGCTGAGCCTGGTTTTATTGTCCCAGCTATTCGACTGGAAGAAGGCTCTCGTGATCGTCAAACCCGACACCCTCATCGACTGGCATCGTAAAGGGTTCAAGCTGTTCTGGCGCTGGAAGTCTCGCCCTGGCAGGCCAGCGCTACCCTTGAAGATTCGCGAATTGATTGCCCGCATGGCGCGCGAAAACCCGACGTGGGGTCAGGGACGAGTCGCCGCCGAACTCGGGCTCAAACTCGGAATTTTCCTGTCGCCCCGCACTGTGCGCAAGTACTGGCCATGGGAGCCAAGTGATTGCCGCGGGAGAAGGATCTCTTCACAACAATGGACAATATTCGTGCGCAATCACGCCAACGCGATAATCGCCAGCGACTTCCTGGTGGCGGTGACCGTGCGCTTCCAGTTTCTCTATGTACTCGTCATCCTGGAACTGGGTTCGCGACGGATTCTGCACTGCAATGTGACTGCCCACCCCACGGCAGAATGGACCGCACAACAGTTCCGGGAGGCGATCCCGAGCGAGCACCGATATCGGTTTCTCATTCATGATCGGGACTCGATCTTCTCCGCTGAGTTCGACCACGAGCTGGCGCAAGGATTTGGGCTGACGGTGTTGCGAACGCCGCCCCAATCACCCCAGGCCAATGCCCATTGCGAACGACTCGTTGGCACGGTACGGCGCGAGTGCTTGGATTTCCTGATCCCTCTCACGGAGAGGCATCTCCGTCGGCTACTTCGCGAATGGGTCCACCACTACAATGGCGGCCGTCCGCACCGCAGTCTCGGACCCGGCATCCCTGACCAAGGGCGAGGGCCAACCAAAACGACTGGGAGCAATCGCCACTCGATCACAACGGCTTCACAAGTGAGTGCTCGCTGCGTTCTTGGTGGGTTGCACCACGAATATGCTTGGGACAGGATTGCCGCATGAAGAGACGGGCGACAAGCTTGATCAAGTCGCCGCTGGATTGGCATATGGCGGCCGCTCCGGTCCCACGTCCTGCCATTCCGGTGCTTCCCGAGCGTGGCGGCACGCAGCTCAGAACACCGCGTCCGACTGTGCTGGTGGACACGCGAGAAGCAGAACCCGTTCGACTTCTCGCGATTTGACGGCTGGTTTGCCGGCGTCGAGAAGAAAACCTTGAAGCTAGGGGACTACTCGATCGCGACCCTGGAGGACTCATGTGTGGTGGAGCGCAAAGATCTGTCTGACCTCGTGCACTCTTTGACCGCCGAGCGCCCGGTGTTCGTTCAGCGCCTGCGCCTGATGAGCGCATATCCTCAGCGGCTGCTGGTCATCACGGCTGCCCTGAGCACCGTGAAGTCCTCGTACGCGTTCTCGGAGGTGAACCCCAATCGCATCATGCAGTCGCTGATCGCCGCACTAGCTGGCTGGAACCTACCGTTTGTGTGCACGGAGACACATGAACTCGGGCGAGGAGATCATCGCCTCTTACTTGTACCAGGTCCATCTCTACCGCTGGCTGGACTCGAATGGTTGTGGCCGGTATTTGGCCGACAATGATTTGTAGTAGCAAATGACTCTCGACTGCCGTTTTGTCCCGATTGAGTTTTTGCGCACCACAACGGCATCTGCTTGAGGCAGAACCCGTAACTCGACCTTTCAATGTTGATAGCTCGACCACGCACAGAATCGCCGCCGGCAAAGCCGCCTGACGAGCCTCAATGCGAAAATGCGAGCCAAGTGGCTCGCATTTCTTTTATCCCAGAAGCATTTTAGTTACTTGGCCTCTTGAAGATTTCATGGAAAATTGTCACAAAATTGTTGCGAAGGGCACTTTCGGCGCTCCATTCTCCAGCTGCCTACCCCGCGTCCCAAGCGGAAGTGCCTGCTCAAGACAACATCAAGAGGTACATTCATGTCGAGACGCATGATTTGGGCTGAGGATAAAAGACTCACAGGCTGGTGCTGTTCTCACTGCAGTTCGGGCCTCATCGCCCCTCGCCTCGAGATCACCGACGCGGCGCTTGCATTTAACCGGGTTGCTCAAGAAAGCTTCGAGAAGCACGCCTGCGGACACAGCTCCGAATCGTAGTCGCACACATCTCTTCCTAACGACCAACGCACCACAAAGGCGCGCTCCGGCGCGCCTTTTCCCTTCAAACCCCACGCAAAATCCGTGACCCACCTCCCGAGACATTCCGCCCTTGACGGTAGAGAATTGTGCCGTTGGCCATGCTGGTCCCGGCACCCGGACACCCACCCGCCTAGACCTGTCGCTCGCGGGTGAAGCACCTTGG
>WNFE01000341.1_pt1 | contig 32695 bp, 25 predicted proteins | sample 5400451 | NCBI WGS metagenome assembly WNFE01 (sample SAMN13153344, study PRJNA577476) | soil metagenome | isolation source: 200 cm saprolite under Douglas fir tree site 2 hole 2 | place: USA:California | collected 2015-04-18
GGCGCGCTGCCAGGACGGGAGGCCGTGCGGTTGCTCCTAGATCATGAGCCGCAGCGGCCCGGAGAGGATGAAGTGGAAACCGCCCTGCGTTTATTGGCGCGCGTGATTTCCGCCTATCCACGGGCCTTCGATTTGGTGCTCGCCGACGCGCTTTACGCCAAGGCACCGTTTTTCAACTTTTTGCTCGCTCGCGGCAAACACGCTCTGGTGGTTCTCAAAGAGGAACGCCGCAATCTCTATCAGGACGTGGTTGGATTATTCGACCATGTGGCGCCGCAACCAGGTAGCTATCGATCCCGCTTGTGCCGCTGGTGGGATTTTCCAGACTTACTCTCCTGGCCACAGGTGCAGGCCCCGGTGCGCGTCGTTCGTTCTCTGGAGACCTACACGGTTCGCCGACAACTCGACAAGCAGGACGATCCACAAACCAGTGACTGGATCTGGGCGACCACGCTACCGCCTGTCCAAGTTCCCCTCCATCGCATCGTCCATTTGGGGCACCAGCGATGGGATATCGAGAATTATGGCTTCAACGAGTTGGCCAACGAATGGCACTCCGATCATGTGTTCAAGCATGATCCCGACGCCATCGAATGCTTTTTGCTGGTGGCCTTCCTGGCTTACAACATTTTTCATGTTTTCCTGGCACGTAATGTGAAGCCCTCCGTACGCCAGGGTAAGACGCAAATTTTCTGGGCCAGACTCATCGCTGCTGAACTCTACAGTGAGGTAGCCCCCGCCGGCATGTCGCCCTGAGGTTTTCCCGCACCAGCTCGTCCGAACTTTGGCTCGTCCCCGGAATGCGCATCGCGGTCTTCCTGCCGATGGACTCCTCGAAATGGCCCGGTGGACCCGTTATTCGCCCTCAAAAAGCTATGCGAATTGCCCTAACCATCCGTCTCTTGACCAGAAACGCTTCAACGCTGCTCTAAACCTACCTAATTCCCACCTCAGCTAACCCTCGTTGCGGAATCGTTGGCGTGCAAGTCCGAATGTTCTCTATCCTAGTGAACGAGGGTATAATGGCCTGCGTGAGGCCAGCAGGCTCGGCCCCACACCCACCCTGGGCCCGCCGATTCGGTACTCCTTCATCCCCGGCTATTGAAGGTCGCTCCGAAAATTTGAAAAGCCTCTCGAGGAATATGGATTTCGATCGACGCCGAAAGATCAGAAACGTGCCGGACCAATTTGCATTCATACAATTGGAGCGGGATGACGGTGGGGCGGTACTCGATATCTCCGAAGCGGGCCTACGCTTTGAGACGTTTGCTCCCGTGTACCAGGAGGGACCGGTTCATTTTTGGTTTTCTCTGAATCTACGCGACCGGATCGAAGCGTGGGGTGAAGTGGTCTGGACCAATGCGGCAAGAAGGAGCGGGGGACTGAGGTTTCTGCGCCTCTCCGAGGAAGATCGCGCGCAGATTCGCAAGTGGACGGCGGAATTCTCCGCGCGGGATGTTTCTGACGAAAAGTTCGCACCCCAGGCCGGCGCTGATGGAACGCGCGGCGAGATCAGAGCCAACAAACACGACGCCGCCACTGAATTCGTTGCGAAAGCCCGGTCGCGGCGTTCTTCTCTTTTGGCCGGGGGAGAAGGCTTTGGCGACTCCACTTTGCCATCCCTGACTTTTCAAGAAGCGGCGGAGCAAGCATCGGAGCTGGTTCCCGTGCAGAGGCATCTCGCCGCAAAGCAAAAACAGCTGATTTTCGGACTATTACTGGGCATTTGCGTCACCGCCACGTTCGCCATGGCTGCGTTCAAGTATTCGAATCATCGGCGCCAAACCGCGGACACAGAAAAGCTGGCAGGACAATCCCTCGGCGTCGAAGTTGGACCGGAAGTCCAACCGCCGGCACTCGCAACGCCAACGATGCCCAAACCGGCTTATGGGGATGTTTTTTCCAGCAAGCAGAGAGGGATGTCTTCGGGCCACAACTTGAATAGTCCGTTGGCAGCGGCCACGTTCTCTCCTCAACCGCATTCGATCGAGAATACGAGTCAAAGACAGCCCGCGAAGACCCCATCGCAACTTTGGGCTTCCGTACAAGCCGGTAACAGCAAGGCGGCCGTGGAGCTGGCCGAACTCTACATAGAGGGTGAAGGCGTCCCCCAGAATTGTGCGCAGGCGCGCGTGCTGTTATTGGTGGCATCCGAGAAGCGGAACGCCGGAGCCATCAAGAGGCTGCGGGAGCTGGACAAGACGGGATGCCCTGGTGAGTAGCCGCGGAAACGCGACGCGACACCGTTCCATCAAAAGCGATCAGACCGGGCGGCGAATGCCGAGCTTGCGCATGCGGGCCTGAAGCGTGGTGCGCTTCATGCCAAGCAGCACAGCCGCGCCTTTGGGGCCGGCGATGCGCCATTGCGTTTGCTTCAGCGCGCGGAGGATGTGCTGGCGCTCGGCTTCTTCCAGAGTGGAAATGGAGGAGATTAAAGAGGTAGAGGAAGCTAAGGACGTAAGGGAGGAAGAGGAGTCGGCGCCCGCGCCCGCGGCAGCTGCGAGGGTTGCTGATTTGAGCTCGGAAAGCGGAACACGGAGCTCCTTGCCGGGGGATAGAATCACCGCGCGCTCCAGCAGGTTTTCGAGTTCACGGATGTTGCCGGGCCAGGAATAGTTCGAAAGCGCGTCCATGGCGTCGGCGGGAATGTACTCGACCTCTTTATTGAGGCTGCGGCTGAATCTTTGAACGAAATAGCGGACGAGAAGAGGAATGTCTTCCGGGCGCTCGCGTAGCGCGGGGATTTGAATGGGAAAAACATTGAGACGGTAGTAGAGGTCGCTGCGAAAGGCGCGCTCGGCGACCAGTTTCGAAAGATCGGAGTTGGTGGCGGCGACCACACGGACATCCACGCGAGTCGTTCGCGTGCCTCCGAGGCGTTCGAATTCCTGCTCCTGCAAAACGCGCAGAAGCTTAGGCTGCAGTTCGAGCGGCAGGTCGCCGACTTCATCGAGAAAAAGCGTACCGCGGTCGGCGAGTTCGAAGCGGCCAACTTTTTGAGCGATGGCGCCGGTGAACGCGCCCTTCTCATGCCCGAAGAGCTCCGATTCGAGTAACCCGCTCGGAATGGCGGCGCAATTGATTTTGACAAAAGTGCGATCGCGTCGCGGACTGAGGTTGTGGATGGCGCGCGCGAAAAGTTCCTTGCCGGTGCCGGTTTCGCCGAGGAGAAGGACGGTCGTGCCCGCGGGCGCGGCAAGCTCCACCTGGGCAAGAGCGCGCTTGAGCACGGGGCTTTCGCCGACAATTTCCTCGAAATTGAACTCGCTGCGAATTTCTTCCTCGAGGTAGAGCTTTTCGACCGCCAGCTTGTTTTTGAGGGCGTCGATTTCCTTGAACGCCAGCGCGTTTTCCACGGCGATGGCGATTTGCGCTCCAACGGGTTGAAGCAGCTCGACGTCCTGAGCGGTGAAAGCATCGATGCGGCGGCTCGCGAGATTGAGCGTTCCGAAGGTGCTGCCGTGATGGGTCAGCGGAGTGCAGCAAACGGCTTGCAAGCCTTCGGCGCGGAGAACGCGGATGATTTCAGAGTGGTATTGGTCGAGTTCGGAGCCGCGTGCGACGAGCGGTCGGCCGGTGGCGATGGCACGGCCGGCGGGCGAGTTGTCTCGCGGTACGGTCGTTTCCGGTTTGAAGATGCTCTGGTTGCCGGGAAAATCGAGGGCGTGAATGCGAAGCAAGCCGGTGGTGGGATCGAGAAGAGCAAGGCTGGTGTAGTCATGATGAATGACGCGCTCCAGAGTGGCGACGATGCCGCGGAAGAGTTCGGGAAGCTCGCGCGTGGTAATGAGAACGTTGTTGACCTCGAGGAGGACCTGGAGACGGTCGCGTTCACGTGCAAGTTGTGTTTGATAGGCCTGGGAACTCTGGAAGTTGAGCGCGTTGTCCACCGCGACGGCCACCTGGCTGGCCACGCGCTGCATGAATTGCAGCTCGGTGTCCGTGATGCACTGCGGCACCAAGCGGCCGAAGCCCATGGCGCCCAGGCGGCGCTGCGCCGTCGTCAGCGGGATGATCGCGAGGGAGCGGACGTTATGCTCGCGGAAGCGCTTCAAGAATTCGGGGAAGCGCGTTTCTTCCTCGACGTCGCTGACGACGAAGGACTCTTGCGTTTGCCAGACCCAGCCGGAAGGATTGTTCTCAACGGGAGCTTCCGTGCCCGTAGGCTTTTCGCTGGGGATGCGTGTTTCGAGAACGTGAAGGCGCATCACGTTCCGCGCGGGATCGTGCAGGACGAGCGTGAGGAAATCGAACTCGATGACGGAGTGCAGCCGCGCGGCAAGGTCGTGAAACAGCGCGGGCAGATCGCGCTGCTGGGCGATGGCCTCGCTGACTTCCAGCAAGGCTTCAAGCTGACGCCGGGAGTGTTCCAGCGGGGAGGTGAACGCCACTTCCGGCGGAGAAACAACGGGGTCCGCCATAGAAGGTCAGGATAACATCCGCGTCGGTGGAGGCTCAACCTAACGCGTGCGAGTGTAATGGATTGAAATGCCCTAGTATCGTAGTCTATTCCACTCAACGAGGTTCATCGTGAAGCCACTCTCCTTGCGTGTTCTGCGATTATTCAGAGAAATGGGAGAAGATCAATTGGACCTGCATGTACTCTTCGAGGCAGGAGGCAACCAGCCTGAAGAACGGCTGCTTGTGCTTGATGTCCTCGATGAGTTGGTACAGGCGGGAATGCTGGACGCACGCAGCGGCGACTTCTACGCACTAACAGAGAAGGGTAAAAGTGCCAGCGCTCAGTCTTGAGTAACAAGGTGGCGCGCCTTGTAGTTGTTGACGAATCCTTAAAGACAGGGATGCCTGCTGCGGAATGCGAGCTTCCGGGAAATTCGACTAAGTCAGACTGGATATGCCGTAAGAGGAGGAGTGGCGAGCGCCTGTTGTCATGAGGCGCTCGATGTTTTCTACGGGCTTGATGCTGCCGCGTGCGCCGACTCCCGTGCAGTTCAGCGCGGCGGCGGCGCAGGCGAATTCGAGTTGCTGCTGCAGCGGCCAACCTTGCAGCAGTGCGTAGATGAATCCCGCATGAAAAATGTCGCCCGCTCCCGTGGTGTCCACGGGCTGCACACAAAAGGCTGGAGCGTAGTGGAACTGCGTGCCATCCCAGGCCAGCACACCTTCCTCGCCCAAAGTTGCAGCAGCGAGCCGGCAGCCAAACCGGCTGCGAACCGTGGGCAGCGACTTGCGCAAATCGCTTTCTCCGGCAAGCCGGCCCGGAATGTCTCTGCTGGTGATCAGGTAATCGACATTTTTCAATAGCGCTTCGACGCCGGGATAGAGTTCATCCAAGTCTGCGATCACGGGAATGCCGGTGGCGCGGGCCCAGTCCGCGGCGGCTGTGGCGGCAAGGGTATCGTGTCCATCCACGTGAAGCGCGCGCGCCGTGATGATCCATTCGCGCTGGAGTTCTTCGGGGCGAAGCGTCAAGCGGTCGTCCCGTTTCCAGAGCACGGTGCGCTCGCCGTTGTCGTCCACAAGAATGAACGCTTGCTGGCTGGCGCAGCCCGGTGCGGTAAGGAGATGCGCCTCCACGCCGGTTCGCGCAAATTCCGAGCGGTGCAGCGCGGCGGCGCTGTCGTCCCCGACTTTGCCGACGTAGCGCGTGCGCAGTCCCCACTGCTGGCACGCGATGATCGCGCTGGCCACCTGGCCGCCGGGCAGCAAATTGGCGGAACGAAACTCCACTTTTGATCCGCGCGCGGGATAGTGCGCGACGGGAATCAACGTGTCCGTAGCGTTGAGTCCGACGCCGACAACGTCAACCTTGGAAGGATTCGACATTTTTCCTGGGCCACTGTAGACGAAGCCGTGGAATTTGCAAAGGCAGAGCCGCCGGCTCAGTGAAAATGCGTCGTTCGCCAGAGCTTCGTGCCGCAGACCAGGAGAAGCACGAGCGTTGCGGCAATCAAGAGCGCGGCGGGTCCCCAGCGGAGAGACATCTGCGGCACGCGGGCCATCGTCGCCAGCACCACAAAAATGCAGGTTGCCCCGGCAACCAGAAGCCAGTCCAGTGCGCTGCGTGAAGGTTTTGCTTCATTGGCGGCTTGCCGCCCGTCCATGCGCGCTTCCACGTAGTCCTGCGCGACGTCGTAGCGCTCGCCTTCGCGCCGCGCGGCTTCCTTCCACCGCGATTGCTCCTTGCCGGTCGCCGAAGAAAAGGCAATTGCGGCCACTCCCAGCATCATGAGGAGCGAGCCGCCGATGACTTGCACATAAAGGGAAGCGGCGCGGCCGTGCAGCTCGCCAAAAACGAGAATGCCCCAGAGCAATCCCCAGAGCTGGTTGGTATTCGAAAGCGGGATGCCGCGGCTGATGCCCACGTACTTCGCGGCGTATTGCTGAAAGAGATCTCCGACGACCCAGATGAAGCCTCCAAGCATCAGCCAGAAAAGGACGTCTCGCGCGCCCATCAATTCGTGCCACAGCGGAGCGAGCCCGAGATAACTGACCGCCAGCGCCGACATCATTCCCAATTCGCCGAAGGTGAAAAATGTGACGAACGAAAGCGGGTTCATTCCTGTCAAGTAGGCCTTGCGGTACGGAATGTACATCGTGCCCCAAAGAACGCCCGCGCCGAGGGCCGCCCAAACGCCGCGCATCGAATGCGCCGCGGGAGCTTCCGAGGAAGAGGCGATTGCCAGGAAGGCCGCGCCAACGCACATCACCAGCGCTCCGCCCAGTACGCCGGCCCAACGCCGCCAGCCCGCCTGGCGCAATTCATTGAAGAAAAGAAATCCCCAGAGGATGCCGAGAAGACTGTTCGAATTCCAGAGCGGAAACGCGATGCTCAAACCAATGTCGCGAATGGCGAAGATGGTCAACGTGTTGGCCACCGCCCAAAGACAACCGGCGAGAAGCGCCCAAATAATAAGGTGCGGCGCGCGGCGGACGTCGGCGCGGACAGACGAAGTGCCGAGGATCAAAGCGGGGAGGCTCCAGCGCGCCAAAAAAACGCCGACGACCATGATGAGCGAAATCACCATCGGGGAGACTCCGATGGAGACGAGCTTCGTTGGCGCTTCCGCCGCGCCCAGCCAGGCGCCCGCGGTGAAGCCGGAAAGGATGCCGAGCACTTGCAGCTTTCGCGCGCGCGACGTGTCTTGGACTGCTGTTGGATTCTGGGGCGTCAATGCGGATTCCATGGGCCTCCGGCCGAATACTCAGTGAATGAACCGCAGAAGGAGAAGACCGCCGATCAGCACTGCGACGGGAACCCAGAAATGAATGTCGGTGAGCACGATCGCCACCCAGTTCCGCGTCTGATCCGTTCTGCCGTTTTCCTGCATCCAGATTCCTCCGAAGCGCCAGATAGTCGAACGCCTGGCGGCTTTGCCGCGCACGATACTATCGGAAAGGCTGGAATCCTGTTACGCGAAAAAGATTATCCCTGACGATGCGAAGGAGCGAATCTCGCCCCAGAGAACGAAGACGAAATAGACGGAGAGCAGAAGAAGCTCCGGCTCGATGGCGTGGCGATATTTGGCGACCGGATAGACAAAATAATAAGGAATGGGATAGACGAGCAGCGCGGCGGCGAAGAGAATCCAGCCACGTGGCCGGCGTGTCACGAGAAACAAGAAACCGAGCCAGCCGCCGACCGACAACGGCCAGAACTTCCACGGCTTCCACCATTCCCGGCCTTGATAATGCAGCGGCGTGCCGTCCCAGAACCACCATGCGCGATGGAGTGTCAGTTCGCGGAATTCCGCCGGGGATTCCCGGACGAAACGCAAACCGTCTTGTTTCCAATAGTCGATGTACCTCAGCTCTCCCCATTCCGCGTATTTCCGCAATTCCGCGGGGTTGGCGCCGGGATGCTTGCCGGCGTAGCCCAGGCCGTTGCTGAAGTGGTAGTTGCCAAGATGAAATTCGAACCAGAAATTGTCGCGAAAAAAAACCGGCCGGCCGAAAACACGTTCGTTTCGAATCAGCCACGGAGAAACTAGGGCAGCGAAAAGCACTCCGGCGAGGGCCAGAGAGGCGAACCAAGGTCGCACTGCGCGATAATTCACGAAAATTGCATAGAGAAACGTGAAAGGCATGATGCTGAGCAACGCTGGATTGGTCAGCGCGATCACCGCCCACAGCGCTCCGAGCCTCAGCCAAAGTCTTCTGCTGTTCTTCTCCGCCACATCGAGTGTGATGATGAAAACAACGGAAAGTAGAAACGCGCTGACGGCAAAATCCCAAATCCAGGAAACGGCCCAGCGGAAAAAGATGGGGCTGAGTGCCCAGATCCAGGCGGCCCACATTCCAATCTGCGGACCGAGCGTGCGCCGGCTCAGCGCGTGAATGGTGATGCCGGTTGCCGCGGCGATCGCGCATTGAATGCTGAGTAACACGACCGCAGAGGCTGAGGAATAGCTGCCGAAAATTCGAAAGATTAATGAAACAAAGTAGGGATAAAGAGGAGCGATCCAGGCGGTCGGGCCGGTGTCCTGGTGAAATGGCGAACTGAATCCCTGTCCGCGAACGATATGGTCCGCAATGCTGCAAATCTCCGCGCCGAAAGGAACATTATCGTTCGGGGAGCCGACGTAGGTTTTCTTCCAGAGCACAAATCCGAAGCGCAGGAGGAATCCGCAAACAAAAAGCAAGAAATACAAATTGCGATAGGACTTGGTCTCGCCCGGTGAGTAGGGAACTGCAGGAGCTTCCGGCGCGATGTCGGGCATAGACGTTATTGTGAGATAGAATCTCGCGCGTGAGCAAGATTCAGTTCGAGGAGCACATTCCTATCCGGCACTCCTTCCTATCCGGAATTGTTCGTCTAACGGCAATTAAGTGTTGCGGTGCGGGGCACACGCCGCGGGCGGAGCTCGGGGAATTCGTTAGACTGGAGGAGAATCTTGCGAGACGGATCCGCGCTCTCGCTCAACCGCAAACGTGAGGAATCTTCTCTTTGCATCCTGACAAGCCTTACACGCTGATAGCGCTTTTTGTTTTCTCCATCTTGTCCATTTTGCCGTTACTTTCCGGTTTTGAGGCTCTGGGCCGGGCAGAGAAAACCTTTGTGCGTTTTACGGAAAGGCGAATTCTTTCCGCTTGGGTGCTGTTCTTTGCAGTTATCGGATTTCGCCTCCTGTTGCTGCCCGCACTTCCAGTTCCAGTCCCCGGCATCCATGACGAATTCAGCTACCTGCTGATGAGCGACACATTCGCGCACGGGCGGCTGACAAATCCGACGCATCCGATGTGGGTCAGCTTCGAGACCATGCACGTCAATTGGAATCCGACCTACTCTTCGATGTATCCGCCCGCGCAGGGCTTCGTGCTGGCGATAGGACAGCTCCTGGGGCAGCCGTGGGTCGGCGTTCTTCTGAGCAATGCTGCGATGTGCGCGTTAATCGTGTGGATGCTGCAGGCGTGGATCCCGCCACGGTGGGCGTTTCTGGGTGGAGTTATCGCCGCTTTGCAGTTGAGTTTTGCAACATACTGGATGAACAGCTATTGGGGCGGCGCGGTTGCGGCCGCAGGCGGAGCGCTAGTGCTCGGAGCGCTGGGAAGAATCCCTCGCACGACACGCGTGCGCGATGCGCTGCTGCTAGGACTCGGCATCGGCATATTGGCAAACAGCCGGCCGTATGAAGGATTCCTATTTTGCATTCCAAGCGCTGGGTATCTCCTGTGGTGGATGAGCGGGAAGATCAAAACAAGAATCGAGCTCCATGCGCGGATCCGCAGAATTTTCCTTCCTTTGTTGGGGTCGGTGCTGCTACTCGGCATGTTCATGGCGTATTACAACTGGCGGCTGACGGGCAATCCTCTGCTGCTACCGCACGTCTTAAACACCGAAACTCATCTCACGGCGCCCATGTTCCTCTGGCAGCATGCCAAGCCTCCGCTGCACTACCGAAACGCGCAGTTCGAGAATTTTTACAACGCTTGGGAGCGCGCGTATTACCGCACAACATGGGAGGACGCTCGCCGCGTAACGTTGGAGAAACTCGATTGGATGGGTGGCCTCTTCTTCTGGCGGGCCGAGTTGTTGCTCCTGCCGTTCGTGTTTTTTCTCTTCCGAGACCGGAAAGTGCGACTGCCGCTCGCTATTTTTCTCCTGGTCACGCTCGGCATCTTTGCGGTGGTGTGGGGAGGACCACACTATGCCGCCCCGCTGGTGTGTGTGCTGGTTCTTCTGGTGGTTCAGATGCTGCGGCATATGAACACGATGGAAGTAAAGGGCCGGCGGCTTGGAGCCATGGTGGTGCGCGTGATCGTGGTGATTCTGCTCGTCCAGACTGCCGGCCGCGCGCTGAACCATGAGTGCGATCAATTGGAGAGGACGTGCGGAGGAATCACGGAACGCGCCGAGATAGCCAACCAACTTCGCAACACACCGGGCAAACACCTTGTCATGGTGCGGTATGCAAAATTTCACAGCATCCACTATGAGTGGGTCTATAACGGCGCGGAGATTGATTCGGCCAAGGTCTTGTGGGCGCGGGACATCGATTCGTCGCAAAACGAAAAGCTACTCGCCCATTTCAAGGATCGTCAAATCTGGCTTGTGGAGCCCGACGAACGAGACCGAGAAGCGAGGCAACTTAAGCCTTTTGCCCGCACTGTCACGCAATCCGTGCCTTGACCTCAGCCATGAACAGCCAATCAATGTCTGGAGCGGGCCTTCTTGCTTTGCGAGAAAACCCAGAGGCTCTCGTCGGCGCGGAAAGTCAACGGGCGGCGCCGAGTGTGCCGATGTGCGTTGCAATTTCGTTGAAGGCGCTCTTAGAACTGGAGATGACTTCGTTGGCGCCGAGGCTCTCAAGGATTTCCGTGAATTCGTCGAGATAGCAACGGACGACGATGGCGGCTTCCTTGTTGCGCTCGCGGGCGCGCTTGGTGACAAGGAGAGCGGTCTCGATATTGTTGGAGGTGATGACGACGAGATTGGCGCGGTCGACGCCGGCGTCGAGAAGTGTGCTTTCCTGCTTGGCGTCATCCACGACGACAGGTTCGCCGGCGCGAACCAAGTCGTCGACCGCCGCAGGATCTTTATCGATCAGCACGTAGGCGCGAGCGCTTTGCGGGAGGTGCACGACGAGGCGCGCGCCCAGATGGCTGTGGCCGACGACAATCACGTGATCTTTCATTTCGCTGGCAAGCATGCGGCATCCTTCCTGCGGATTGTAGCGCTGCAGCGCTTGGAGAATGAAAATGGAAATGACGATCCCGAACAAAACGCATTGGCCCCAGAACGCATAGAGTACCCACAGCGATCCCGGCTGCACGCGAAGATAGAGGGCGTTCAAAAGCGCATCGCGAAGAGAAAGCCTTTCGAAACTGTAAAAGATGATAGTTCCGAGAGCGAACCAGAGCGCGAGCAGCGCAAAACCCCAGCGGCTTTGACGGAGAAAGATCGAGAGCCGTATCCAAAAGAAGCGGCGCATGGCCATCTACCTCTGCTTCACCGGGAGCATGGTACACGAAGCTGGAGAATTTGTTCCTGGTGTGCGGGAGCGGCTCCGTTTTGACGCGTCTCTCGTGCTAAACTTTATGGATTCTAGGCCCGTAGCTCAGTTGGTTAGAGCGCTACCTTGACACGGTAGAGGTCTGGGGTTCGAGTCCCCACGGGCCTACCATCGTTTTCAGGAGCTATGGCTGGAGGTTCAGGAGTTTGCGCACGGCACCGAAGTCCGGGCGGATTCCGGGTTGATACGCGCCTTCGTCGGCCCGGCGTTCCCAATCCAGGAGCAGGGACTCCACGATTTCCCTGCCATCGGGATCGCCAATAGCTTGCAACGGTGTGCGACCGCCAAGAGCCGGAATTTTCTGATGAACCCAGTCCTCGACTTGTTTCTGGATCATTTCCTGAATTTGATTTCTCGCCTCCGGATCCCGAAGAAGGTGTTCGACGAATTCGTCGTCCTTCTTCGCCTGTGCATTGATCCGTTTGGGAGTTTTGGCGAGCATCTCGTCGGGACTCTGAGTGGTCGTACTTTGGTGAGTAGCGGAACCGCCGAGTCGTTTTTCGATTTCTGCGCGAAGGCGTTTTGCGCGATTCTCGGAATTCACCTCGGCTACCAGAGTGCGACCGGAAATCTTGATATTCCCGAGGATCGTGTTATCCCAGCTTGGAATCTTCGCGTTTCCTTTCTTGCGCCAATCAAGAACAACACTGTGTAGCTTTCCGTCCTTGCCGAATTCCGCATCGTCCAAAAGCTCTTCGTTCGATTGCCCGAGGGCCAGCGGCGCGAGAACCTCGAACGCTTTTTCGGTCGATTCAATGCGGAACTTCAAGGAGTAGAACACGAGCGGGTCTCCATCGGTGTTCGCGAGTTGTGGCCGCCTGTTCAGCCCTTCCCGAATCGTCAGGTACGTGAGGCGAATTGCATTCGCATACCTCACCAGGTCTTCGGCAGCCAGTTCCCGGTTTTGTTTGGCGATCTTCGTTCGCAGCTTCTTGCGAAGTCCGATCACCTCTCCCTTCCAACTGGGTAGGATGCAGATTAGGGCCATGCAACCTAAGATGGAAAGCATCCGCAAGTTCCATATCTGGCCGTAAACGATGTCGCCCTTCTGCAACGTCCGGGACGCCGAGCGTTCGACGACCTCCGTCTCCATGCCGATCAGGATGTCGCGCAGTCCAATTCGCTCGCCGGCCTCGCTCCAGAGGACTTCAAAGAAACTGAGTGGCTGCGTGATTGCCTGCTCAAGAAGCAACCGTTCCATGTCCGACAGCTTGCCGCCTTTCTCCAGCTCATACCATCGAGTGACAATGCCACCTCTCCGGCTTGCTCCCTTTCCGGTGCGTGGTCTTTGAGGGTCCCAATGGAACAGAAAGTACGACATGAAAAGGTCGTGCTCACGGGAGTATTTCTCGAAGGGTACAGGCAGGTTGGTCATATTGAAATCTTGCCAAGCCACTTGAATCTGGTCGCTGAACTTGCGCTCGGCGAACCTCAATATATCCCGCGTTAGCTCGTCGGATGCGTTCCGTTGTTGCGCCCAAAAAGTGTAGGAAGCATATTGCTTTGCCAAACAGCAACGCTTGTACTTCTTGCCGCTACCGCAGGGGCACGGGTCATTTCTGCCGATCTTTGCGCTCACGTGAAAGGCCATAAACCTCGTGACATTACCGCGTGGAATTCGGGAAAACAAGTCGAACTTGAGCGCATTTTACGGAGCGGGCGTCATACTCGGTGCACCTCTCTACGAAAGGAGATTTAAGGCATCGTTGGCGGGGGCTATTTCCTCGATCATCAAGTCGCAACCATCAATAACGGTCAGTAGGTCCTCGAGGTCGTGATTGCCTGCCTAATCTCCACGGCATCTGCCTGTAATGTCTCAAGCTTTGTGGCAATGAAATAGGGGGAGGTGAGCACGCGAATGCAAGGGCCCGGTTCTAGTTTTGTCTCTTCTGCTGTGTCCATTTGTAAAATTGTTCATCTGCCTGAATTACGGAAACTCTGATATACTGACATACGGAGATTTCAATGGAAGCAGTAAAAGTCGGCAAGCGCGGCACGATTATCGTTCCAGCCAAGCTGCGGAAACGCTATGGCATTGAGGAAGGCACGCTCGTCACCACCCAGCCCTGCGGAGACGGTGTCCTGATTCGCCCAGCAGTTGTCGTGCCCGTGGAAAGATATACCCCAGAGCGCAAGGCGGAGTTTCTCCTCTCCACTGCTACAACTGAAAAAGACTATCGCCGCGCACGGAAGGAAGTGAAACGACTCGGCCTCGATCCCGACGCCGTCCCGCATCGGCAGCCCGAATAGATGGACCGCCTCTTTCTCGACGCCAACGTTCTTTTCTCTGCCGCCTACCGGCAAGGCGCAGACCTCCTGCGCTTCTGGAACCTGAAGAACGTGATTCTATGCTCCTCACACTATGCCCTCGAAGAGGCAAGAATCAACCTATCTGATGACGCTCAAAGGGGCAGGCTTGCGAGATTGGCTAGAAAGATTCAACTTTTCGACTCAACAGCTCATCAACTGCCTGCAGGTGTCTCCTTGCCCGAAAAAGATCGGCCGATATTGCTTGCCGCGATGGACGCGCGGACAACACATCTCATCACCGGCGACCTTCGGCACTTTGGGCCGTATTTCGGGAAGAAAATCGAAGGGATTCTGATTGTAACACCATCGCAGTATCTGAAAACTCACCAGCCGCACTAACCAACCACTGTGACCGAGGCTGGATTTACCGAATATGCCGTCGGGCCTGAAAACGCAGAGGTAACTGTGATTTGTAGGGTCATGGTTGCTACTACGATGAGCCCTCTGTTCAATGCTCTTTTCGCTTTCGCCGCCTCCACTGTTTGGACCCGTGGCGCCCTCCAAGCGGAGATTCTCGCCCTTCGACAGCCACTGGCCGTTCTTTAAAACAATTCACCCCGACACCTGCATCGCAAACCCTCCGGACAACGGTTGTGGGTTTTGTTTTCGCCATTCTTCTCGGATTGACCCGGCGGCCAGCGGATCGCTCAAAGCGGCACGGTCTTCGTTCGGTACCGGAGAGCCTTCCCCTGATATTGGACAAGAAATCGCCGATGCTTAACTTTTCGAGAAACATGGAGGTTATCTTCCAACCCACAACCCAACCCACGAAAAGTATGTCTTAGATGAACTTCCGCGTACTTTGGCAGTCCCCGCGGTCTTGTAAGTCATTGTAAAACCTATCCTTGATACCTTGACACGGTAGAGGTCTGGGGTTCGAGTCCCCACGGGCCTACCATTCTCCGTTTTCAAAGCCTCAGCAATGCATCGCTTGCGATAGAATCCGCCAGGAAAGCGCGGAATCTGGAACACGGGAGTTCCCACAAGTGATCGTGAAAATCGATGGCGCCTTGAAGAAGAAATGTCCGCGGACGGCGCTTGGCTGCGTGACCGCGCAGGTAGAGGCGGGCGCGTCACCTGCGGCGCTGACGGCAGAGCTGAAAACGCGGGAGGCGGAAATTCAGAAATTGCCGTTTCCGCGCGGCGTGCTGGCGTCGCCACAAGTGGAAGCGACGCGCGCAGCCTACAAAGCGCTGGGAAAAGATCCGGCGCGCTACCGCGGCTCCGCGGAAGCGTTGCTGCGGCGCGTGGTCGGCGGTAAGGGTTTGCCGGAAATCAACGCAGTCGTGGACGTGATCAATCTTGTTTCAGTGGAGAGCCGCTTGCCGGTGGGATTGTATGACCTGGGACACGTTGTGGGAGAAATCGTTTTTCGCGCGGGAAAATCCGGAGAAACGTACAAGGGCATCGGCAAGTACGATTTGAATCTGGAAGGATTGCCGCTCTTCGCCGATACTGCCGGGCCGCATGGCAGCGCGACGAGCGATTCCGAGCGGACGATGGTGACGGCAAAGACGAAAGAAGTTCTTGCGGTGATCGTTTCTTTTGGGGGCGCGGAAAATCTGGAGCGCTGGACGCAAAGACTCGGAGCCCTTCTGCAGCAGTACGCCGCGGGAAACGAAATCATCACCAATATCGTGGTTTGACGCTGATTCTCTAGAACTGATTTGGCTATAAAGCTGAATCCATCCCCCTCGCTCAGAAAATACTTGCCGAACTTACAGGTTCCGACTAACTTCCCGAACAGCGATGCCAAGCGTTTATCAACTGAAGCCGGCGTTTCAGGGCTTGTTGCGGCCGATCGTGAATTGGCTGGCGCGAATCGGCGTCACCGCGAATCAAGTGACCATTGCGGCGCTGCTGCTTTCGCTCAGCACTGGACATGTGATCGCGCGGGCGCATGGTGGACCATCATTATTGCTGCTGCCCGTCGTTCTGTTCGTGCGCATGGCCCTCAACGCGATGGATGGAATGCTGGCGCGCGAGCACAACCAGAAGAGCGCGCTGGGCGCGATATTGAATGAACTCGGCGACGTGGTCGCGGACGTGGGGTTGTATCTCCCATTAGCCGTTGTGCCGGGATTCGAACCGTGGCTGGTGGTTGGCGCCGTGATTCTTTCCATTTTCACGGAAATGACCGGCGTAATTGGCGTGCAGATCGGCGCTTCGCGGCGTTACGACGGTCCACTGGGAAAAAGTGATCGCGCATTTCTTTTTGGATCGATGGGACTCTTGCTGGGGCTTCGGGTTCCGGTCGATCGAGCGATTCCTTATCTGCTTTTTGCGATGATCCTCCTGAGTGTCCTCACCATTCTGAATCGCGCGCGGCACGCCTTGCTGGAGCTGAAGAACACCGCGGCGAAGAAATGAGCGGCGGCGTGCATCCACTGGCCGGAATCATCGCGGGGTTCGCGCGGGCGGTCAGCGGCGTGCAGGTGCGCTGGTCCGACGGTTTTTCTGATACGGCGCGGCAGCGAATCTATTTTGCAAATCACACGAGCCATCTCGATTTTGTCGTGCTGTGGTCGGCGCTGCCTGCCGAAGTGCGCAGGCGGACGCGCCCGGTGGCGGCGAAGGATTATTGGGAGAGCGGCGTGAAAGCGTATCTGGCGCAGAACGTTTTTCGCGCCGTACTGGTGCAGCGCGGCGCAGCGGCGCAAGCGCCAAGCGAAGAGGAAGCGCGGGCTGCGGGCCGCGCCACCATCGAGCAACTTGCAGAAGCGCTAGGCGAAACGGATTCATTAATTTTGTTTCCTGAGGGGACGCGAGGAACGGGAGAATCCGTCGCTCCGTTCCGAAGCGGCCTCTTCCATCTTGCGAAACGCAAGCCGGATGCCGAGCTGGTGCCCGTGTATTTGGAAAACCTGAACCGGATTTTGCCGAAGGGGGAATTCCTGCCGGTGCCGTTGATCAGCGTGCTGACGTTTGGGGCGCCGATGCTCGTGGAAGAGAGAGAAAGCAAAGAAGCGTTTCTGGAACGGGCGCGCGCGGCGGTCTGCGGATTGCGGCGCGGAGAGAATGCGCAATGAGCGATCCTCTCGAATCGGCCGAGCACGCATTCCTCGAACTTGATGGTAGCTCCGGGAACACGCAACTCATGTGGCTCTTTGGTGGCGTGCTGGGCATTCTCGTTTTGGCGAGCGCGATCGGAGTTGTACTCAAGCGCACGGCGAAGAGCGATGCGGCGCGGGCCACGATTGACAACCTGAATGCGAGGACGCGCGCGTGGTGGAAGATGTGCGCGATCTTCGCGCTGACGCTGCTGATCGGGCGCGCCGGGTCGCTGGTTTTGTTTGGGCTGCTCTCGCTCCTGGCGTTGCGCGAATACATCACTCTGGTGCCAACGCGACGCGGGGATCACCGGACACTGCTGTGGAGCTTCTTCATCATCACGCCGCTGCAGTACTACCTGATCGGAATCGCCTGGTATGGATTTTTTGCGATCATGATTCCGGTGTTCGCGTTTGTATTCGTGCCGACGCGGATCGCCATGTCCGGCGACACGGAGCATTTCCTGGAGCGCGCGGCGAAAATCCAATTCGGGTTGATGATTTGCGCGTTTTGCCTGAGCCATGCGCCGGCGCTGCTGATTCTCAAGATTCCCGGGTTCGCGGGCCGCAACGCGCAGCTGCTGCTCTACCTTGTTCTGGTGGACCAGATGAGCGACGTCTTGCAATACGTCTGGGGAAAGCTCGCGGGAAAACACAAGATCGCGCCAAGCGTCAGCCCGAACAAAACGTGGGAGGGATTCCTCGGCGGCGTGGCGACGGCGACGTTGCTGGGCGCGGCGCTGTGGTGGGCGACGCCGTTCACGCCGCTGCAGGCCGCCGGGATGTCGCTCGTGATTACGCTGCTCGGTTTCGCAGGCGGATTGGTGATGAGCGCCATCAAGCGCGATGCCGGCGTAAAAGATTTCGGCGCAGTGATCGAGGGTCATGGCGGCATCCTCGACCGCATTGATTCGCTGTGCTTCGCGGCGCCGATTTTCTTTCACCTGGTGCGGTATTTCTTTACGCCGTGAGGCAAGGGGATTACCGACTCCGCAAAACGCGGGCGGGCGCACCCCCCATACACCCCCCATCCGATGCATGAATGTCAAAACAAGTAAGTGGTTTGCCTGCTGCGGGATAGCAGGGTGTCCATACAAGTTGGCACGTGGAGAGTGCTGCTTGAGTATGAATAATATGCGGGCCGCTTAGCCGACCATCCGGGACCTAGGTAAACGTTAGGGCGTTGCATAAGAAGCGGGATCGGTTCTTCAGCCATCCGTAGCAGACGAACTACTTGGTCACGCGAGCCAGGGCGGCATCCAAGACAGGATCCTTGTTCGAGAAGTAGTCAATGTGATTCACTGACACTGGGATATTTGGATCATGAGCTCGCCGCTGATCCTTCGGCGATCCCCATTCGTGATACTTAGACGCAACGAACACCCACAACTTTGAGTGAGGCAGGATGTAACGTTTTGGGTCGCCGAAGTGGTTCGGCCCCGCGCCCGCCGCCTCTCCTATGAAGATGACATTAGTATTTCGCTCCAAGGCGCTAGTGAAATTGACTGCTGCGGAAAAGGTGTGGCGGCCGATAAGGGCGTACGTCTGCCTCGCGTATTCATTGGACTTGCGTGAAGCTTCTCAATGAATTCGCCAAAAATCGAATTGTCGCCACCGCTGTTGTTTCTTAAATCGATTACCAGCGTCCGCGCATTTTGCTTGGTACAAAAATCGAGTACTCGAGCACCAAACGCTTCGAACGGCTCGTCAGACTTGTCACGCACCTGGTTGAATGCCATATAGGCGGTGCGTTGCGGCTCGAGGTATCGAAACCAATAGTTGTCCCAGGTTGACTGCCGATAGAGCGGAAGGGCTGCTTCGGACGGCTTTCGCTTCCACCGCTGCAAGGGCGCGAAGTACCAATACAGATAGGTGGTTAATGCAACCGGCTCGATATCCACTTCAGTTGGTGTGCCCTGAGGGCCCTCGATTGAAAACCGGACAGAGTCACTGTCTGGAGCGATGCCTTCGGCTTGCAATACCTCCGGGCAAAGCAGATAAAACGGGGCGCGATCCTCGATAGTTACCTCGTTGTCAGCTCCCACAAACGGTCGAAGCATGGAATAGGCTTCATCAACAGATTTCGACCCAATACGAAGTACGTGCCTCCCGACCATCCACTTGTACTTCGGCCTCGCGTCAGTGACATACCAGCCGTCAGAGAACAAGAACAGCTGCAACGGAAGCATACGAAAACCCGTCGCCGGCTGGAAAGGAAACAAAGTCGAATGACCGTCCTGAAGGATGGCAACCAAGCGCACGAGGCGCATCTCGATCTGTTGATCCGTAAGGGACGGAACCTGTGCCCGGAGATTCGCGACCTCCCGATCGTAGATGTCTTGAGAAACGTGCGCGAACGCGTTTGGATGAACTCGGACAATCAGATCGGACACGTACCTAATGTCTTGCTGCCAAGATTCTTTGGTGAGGCGACCTCGCCACAGGATACGGTTCTTCGCTGCGAGTATTCCGACCAAGAAGACGGAAAGAAGGCCCACGACTATGCAAATTACGGCTGCGACTCGCGCTAATACTCGGCGGGAGCGAAACAGCATCATCAATGCTGCTACAGCAGCGACCATCAAACCAACAGCTATAAGCACTGCGCCGGTCTGAAAGGTCAGGGCAAACGGATTGTCAGACAGCCAAGATAGCGACACCCCTAGTATCGCACCGAGAAATCCGAGCGAGAGGGCTTTGGCAACTCTCCTCGCCTGAAAAGTTGCAAGACCTAAGCCCTCTACCCGGCTTTTGGGTGGAAGGTTCCAAGTCTTATTCATCGAGTCCTTCCGGCAGCCCGCCGAGCAAAATTCGCGCCCAGTGGATTGTTGTATTACTCATTATCTTGCTCCCGTGCCAACCTTAGAACGATCCGCGATTGTAGCAATTAGCAATAAATCAGAATCGGTTGTTAAGATCTCTCTGACTTCTTTGGCAATTATTCCCGAGTGACGCGGAACCCCGAAATAATCCCAAGGTAAGAGTTTCCGACTACTCGCTCGGAATCCGTCGAACGTGAAGCCCAACGCCGGGAGTTCGACTCACTTTATGCCGCGGCTTCCAATGGTTGATCCTTTGCTCCCCTAATCAAAAGCCACAAGATAATCGCTGGTTCGCCCAGCGTTAGCGGGATGTCCGCGATTCGGCCCACGAGGTTCGCGTAACTCGGCAGAAGCAACGGCGTAAGACTATCCGCCAAGTAGCCGAAACACGCCGCGATCAGCAGTACGCCTAGGATGCGGGGAAGGAAACCCGACTTAAATACAAGCAGCCCGAAGAAGAAAAGCCAGGGGCCAAAGATCCAGCCGATAACGTACCCGTAGCGATGCAAATCGAGGAACAGCATGGCCATGGCTTCGCGTTGGGGCTGGCCCAATACCGACAGAAAGTCCGCACCGCGCAAAAGAGTCAGGGCAGCGATCTCGTTTAGCACATTCACGCACATAATGGGAACAAAGGCCAGACCCAGAATCACCATCAGCGAAGCATGCGTCTTGTTCACCCCGCCGAGTAATCGGTACAGAACCCAGAGCAGGAAGATAAATTCGACCGCACAGATCAGTTCGGAGACGATGCCGAGGCGGAAAAGCCTCTCGGAAACGAGGATGTTTTGGGCGGTTGCAGACGCGTTACCAGATACCATCAGTCTGTGGGGGACATAGATGATGCCGAAGAAGCCAGTCACCCCGTTCACTAGGTACAGCACCCCCGCGATCCTCGCTGTCTGTTTGGTTGAGTTCATACCTGCTCTCCTTGTGCACATGACTCTTGCCTGAGAGACGGCCCTTCGCTGCAACCTGCTCTACTATGTCACGTCCGGGGGTCGATACAGCTTCGGTCATAATGTTAGCCATTTCAATTTTCCAAGAATTTCAACTCTCCCGACGCTGGTCAGCCCTAAGGGTCACGAAGCCACGTGCCATGGGCATGAGCCAGAAGCCAACACCGTTTCCTCCCGTATGACGGGCCACTCGGAAGTAATGCACTTGTCTAAATGACGCGGTAACCGGTAACTGAGCCGCTGCCGAATATGAAAGCGATCCTAGCTGCCTCGGCCTCGATGACCAAGAAAACGCGGTGTTCAGCGGGAGACGGGTTCGGCGAGTTGGGAGTCGCTCGGGGCGACGCGGCGTGTGAGGAAGCCGCGGGCGGCGAGGAGCTCGGCGTTGAGCAAGGCGGCGCCGGCGGCGCCACGGACGAGGTTGTGGGAGAGCAAGGTCAGCTTGACGTCGAGGAGGGGGCATTCGCGGACGCGGCCGACGACGGCGGCCATGCCGTTTCCGGCGTGGAGGTCGCGGCGGGGCTGGGGGCGATTTTCTTCCTCGAGGACGACGATGGGATTGCGCACCGCGGTGGGGAGCGCGGCCAGCTCGGCGCCGACTTCAAAACTGCGCAAAGCCTCGCGGACTTCGCCGAGCGAGGCGATTTTCTTCAGGCCGACAGAGACGCATTCGAGGTGGCCGTCTACCACCGGCACGCGATTGCAGTGGGCGCTGAGGCCGAGGCCGGCATCCACGAAGCGTGAGCCGTCCCATTTGCCGAGCAGTTTCTGCGGCTCGGCTTCCATTTTTTCTTCTTCGCCGCTGATGAACGGGACGACGTTGCCCTGGATGTCCATGGAGGCGACGCCGGGATAGCCCGCGCCGGAAATGGCCTGGAGCGTGACGACGAAGATTTTTTCGAGGCCAAAGGCATCAGCTAAGGGCTTGAGGACAAGGACGAGGCCGGCGGTGGAACAATTGGGATTGGTGACGATGAAGCCGGTGTCATAGCCGCGATTCTTTTGCTGGAGGGGAATGGCGTCGAGATGCGCGGCGTTGACTTCGGGAATCAGCAGCGGAACGTCGGGGTCCATGCGGTGGTTGCGCGAATTACTGACCACGGGGTAGCCGGCGCGGGCGAAATCTTCCTCGGCAGGGCCGGCGACGGAAGAATCGAGCGCGGAAAAGACAAAATCGCAGTCGAGGGAGGGGTCGAGGCCCTTCACGACGAGATCGCTCGCGGCTGCGGGAACCGGAGTTTCGAGATGCCAGTGAACGGCTTCGGCGTACGTCTTGCCGGAGGAACGCTCGGAGGCGGCGACTTCGGTAAGCTCAAACCAGGGATGATCCGCGAGGAGATGAACGAGGCGCTGGCCGACCATGCCGGTGGCGCCGAGGACGCCGGCGCGAATCTTTTTTCCATCGCTCCGGACCGGGACGGCGGCGAGATTTGACAGCGGCGAGTGCGCGCTCATGTCAATTCCTCCTGTTGAACGGGGCCGATACGAGTGCCGCGGGCCTGCGGATTGAAGGTGTTGCGGACCCAAACGACCATTTCGGTTTCCGCGGCGAGCGGCAAGACTTTGGCATGAAGCACTTTCGCGCCGCCGGCCGCCAAGGCGTGGGCTTCGTCGTAACTCAGCTCGTGGAGAAGCCGCGCTTCCGCGGATTCGTTGGGATTTGCGGTGTAGATGCCGTCCACGTCGGTCCAGATGACAAGTTCTTCGGCGTCCACGACGTGGGCGATGATGGCTCCGGAAAAATCGGAACTGTTGCGGCCGAGCGTGGTGATGCGGCCGTCGGGCGTGGCGCCGATGAAGCCGGTGACGACGGGGACGATGCCGTCTTCAAGCAGCGGGAGAAGAACGGCACGGCCGCGTTGCCTAGTTTGCTCGAGATGCGGCTGGGCGTCGCGGAAATTGTCGCAGGTGAGGACGAAATCCGAAGACGCGACGGGTACGGCGGCGATTCCGGATTTTTCGAGCCCGGCGGCAAAGAGGCGCGCGCTGAGGCGTTCTCCAAAGGAAGCGAGGCGATCGAATAGCTCGGCGCTGGCGGTGAGGCGGCCCTCGGCCGGAACTTCGTGAAGCAGATCGGCGCCGAGAAGCTTGAGTTCACGGCGGATGCGGAGATCGTCGTCTTCCTCAAGCTGCAAATCGCGCAAGACATCGAGGTGGAGCGCCAGGAGGTCTTCGACTTCGCGGCGGGCGTGAGCGAGATTTCCATCGGCGAGAGCGTGAGCGATGGAAAGAAGATGATCGGTGACGCCTTTCATGGCGGAGACGATGACGGTGACGTTAGTGGCGGCCGCGGCGGTGCGGACGAGACTTGCGGCGTGGAGCATGCGCTCCGCACCGAGAAGAGAGCTGCCGCCGAATTTGAAGGCGACGACGTTCAGCGGCCGCCTGCTGACCCCGCCGGCGCGGGCGGCGCTTTCGCTCAACGCGGCGGGGCTGCGTTCCGCTGGTGCTTCTTCGTGCACATTTTCGAGGCTCATGACCTGCGCTCCTTGTTAAGCGTGACCGCTAAGCGGTCAACGTTCCGCTGGAGCGTCTCTGGAGGGGGCTTAAAAGAAGAAACCCACCGCCAGGTTCGCTTCCGGCGGTGGGTTGGAAACTTTTTGCTAGTTTGCTAGCTGTTTCTCCACGCGCCCGAAGCGGAAATAGTCGTCTTAGTCGTAGTCGAGGTAGTCGACATGGACGACTTGGACGTAATTCGCTTCGTGGCGATGGACAACATATCAAGAAAAGCGTAGCACAGGAGCGAAGAGGTGGAAAGCGAAAAAATTGCGAAAGGAAATGGAGTGCTGGAAGAGTTATGGGGCCGAAAAGGTGACGCCGGAATTCCACTCCTAAATCGGAAGATGTTCAAAAAGCAAGCTGGAGCAGGTGAGGCCGGATTCGGCTTTTTGGAGTTCGGAGATGTCAATTGGCGTGACGTGGAAACCTTGAGCTTCGAGACGGGCACGTGTGCGCGGGAAGGAAGCAGGGAAAATGATGGTGCCGCCGAAGGCGAGTGCATTAGAGGCGTGGGGCTCAGCGGGATCGACGTCGATCCAGTCGTAGGCGGCAAACGGGATGGCGTCAAACCAGGCGCGATTGGCGAGCAGCGTGTTGCCACCGATGTGGGTGACGGCAGATTTGAGGTGCAGGCAGCCGGTTACGGGGACGGCGATGACTTCGTACTTGTGCGGAGCGAGGATGGCGGCGAGCTGGCGAAGGCCCTCGGCGTTGCTGCGCCGGGTGAGGCCGGCAAAAAGTTTGCGGCCGATGCGAAGGACGTCGCCACCTTCCAGGGTGCCGGGGAGCTTGACGTAGGCGAGCTTTCGAAAGGCAGAAAGAGCCTTGGCGAGAGAGGCTGCTTCGGGGCGGCGCGACGCGGTGCCTAACGGCAGGATGACGGCCAGCTCGTCGAGGACGATGGCGGGGTCTTCGACAAACATGGAATCCGGAAGCGTTGGCTCAGCGGGAAGAGAGAGGACGCGGGCGCCCAATTTTTCGAGGAGCGTTTCGTAGGAGTGGTGCTGGTCTTGCGCGATTGCAAGATCGATGGGCTTGCGATCGATAAAAGAGATTTCGCAATGGACAACGGCGGGACTGACAGCGCGCGTGATGGCGGTGAGCATGGCGAGTAATGGAGTCTACACGAGAATTTCTTGAGAGACAGCGGCGGAGTGTATACACTCGCGGCGGAATTTGGGCGAGGGAGCAAATCGTATGGCGATTTGGAACAAGGTGTTCAGCGGGGTTCTGGCGTGCGTGCTGGCGTTTGGCGGGTTGCGCGCGGCCAATGGGATTGCCGACGACGAAAAAAAGACCGCGGCAGTGGACGAGGTTTTCGCCGACCTGACGAAAGCGGGATCGCCAGGATGCGCGCTGGGGGTCTACCGCGACGGGAGGATCATCTATTCGAAAGGATATGGGCTGGCGAATCTCGAAGAGAGCGTGCCGATCACACCGCAGAGCGTGTTCGACATGGGCTCGACGTCGAAACAATTTTCGGCCGCGAGCATCCTGCTGCTGGAAAAACAGGGAAGGCTTTCGGTCAACGACGACGTCCGAAAATACATTCCCGAGCTTCCGGATTACGGGCAGAAAATCACGATCCTGCATTTGCTGAACCACACCAGCGGACTGCGCGATTACCTGACGCTGATGGAGCTGGCTGGAATCAATACGGACAGCGTGACGACCGACGAAGATGCGTTGCAAATGATCTTCCAGCAGAAGGCGCTGAATTTTGCGCCGGGAAACGACTGGCTCTACAGCAACACAGGATTTTTCCTGCTGTCGGTGATCGTGAAGCGGGTGAGCGGGAAAACGCTGCGGGAATTCGCGGCAGAGAATATTTTTGTACCGCTGGAGATGACTCACACTCAGTATCGCGACGACCATACTTCGCTGATTGCGAACCGCGCGATGGCCTACGATGCGAAGGAGAAAGGCGGAGGTTACAGCCTGAATGTCTCCTACTTCGAGCAGACTGGCGATGGCGCGGTGCACACGTCGGTCGAAGATTTGCTCAAGTGGGATGAGAATTTCTACAGCGGACAAATTGGCGGGAAAGCGTTCCTCGCGGAGATCCAGGAGCAAGGCAAGCTAAACAGCGGCAAGGTGCTGGATTACGCCAAGGGTTTACGCATCGCAGACTACCGCGGATTGCGGACCGTGAGCCATGGCGGTTCGTGGGGCGGATACCGGGCCGAATTGTTGCGGTTTCCGGAGCAGCACTTTTCGGTGGCGTGCCTGTGCAACCTGGGAAGCGCGCGCCCGTCGAATCGTACACAACGGGTTGCGGACATCTATTTGGCCGGCGTGATGAGGCCGAAGGAAGAAAAGAAAAAGGAATCCGAGGAAGACGACCGGAAAAAAGGAGAAATGCGAATCGCGGAAGAGCAACTCCGCGATTACCTGGGTGACTATTACAGTGCTGAGCTGCGGGTGTCCTATCGGCTCGAAGCAGCCGAAGGCAAGTTGAAACTCACAATAGGGCTGCCATCCGGTGCGTTCGGCAGTCTCGGGAACAATCCGCATGATTATCTCCGCGCAACAGGGACGGACGAATTCGAATTCGGCAACACCGGGATTGCGATTCATTTTCAGCGCGACGCAGAACATCATGTGACAGGTTTCACGCTGGATGCGGGGCGGACGCGTGGACTGATTTTTGTGCGGACACTGCCCGGCAAGTATTAAAGGAAGAGTCTGGCGGCTAAGGACGACAGGAGAATGGACAGACGATAAGGGGCGATCGGTGCTGCGTGATTGATCCAGAGCCGCGTGATTCCCGCGCCGAGCAGCATCCCAGCGAGGATCAAGCCAATCACTCCGGCGATAATCCAGAAGTCCGACTTCGAAAACTCAATGGTGTTCGTTGTTCGCGCCGCACTTTTTGCGGTGTCGACGGACGCATCCGTGTGCAAGAAAAGAGATGTAGTGGACTTGTCAGAGACTTCCGGAAGGACGAGCAGGCAATATCCTTTGCGCGGGATGGTCTCAATATAGAGTGGCTTATCGGAGGAGTCGCCGAGAGCCTGGCGCAATTTATTGACGGTGGTGTTGACGTTGGCGTCGTAATTGACGTGCGTGTCCGCAGGCCACAGCCGGACGCGCAATTCTTCACGGGTGACGACTTCACCGGGTTTTTCGAGCAGGGTGAGCAGGACCTGATAGACCTTGCCTTGGAGCTTCAACCGGGAGCCATTCCGCGTCACTTCCTGACGCTGCTGATCAATCTGGAACGGCCCGAAATGGATATAACGACCGGACGAAAGGGCTAACCGGTCCGAAGCCGCTGGCTCAGCCGGCTCTTGCATGGAGATCACTTCCGGCGACATAGACGCCCACCCTTGCCCTGTATAGACGCGAAAACTGCGCAAGTGTTTTCCATAGTTACGAAGAATATCGACGATAGTTCCGCCGGAAAATGGAATAAGTTCCTGACAATGCGAGGCATAGCCCGGGTAGCGGGCAGATGTGTGTCGATGCGTAGTCAAACCCGCTCAATTTAGATGAAATTTATATGGATTATGGGAAGGTTTCGATGGATCCCGGAAGCATTGCTGTGGAGCCGAACGTCTAAGTCCGACAGCCGGGGGAGTCCAGCTCAAAAAGGGGTGGAAGGTGAATCGTTCCAGGGCATGGCGGATCGGAATCGCGCTGTTGTTTCTTGGGGCGGGCGCGCGCACGGCGGCCGGGCAACCGCAACCAACCTCTGCAGTTTCTCAAACAGCCAGGGACGCAGCGACGGCTTATGACGGGAAGGACTGGGCGAAGTCCGCAAAGCTATACGCGCAGATTCTGCAGGCGGCGCCGAACCCGCGAGCGTGGTACCGGCTAGGGGTTTCGTTGAACAAGATTGGAGAAAACGACAAAGCCATCGAGGCGTTTGAAAAGGGCCGGGCGCTGGGATTGCCCCCGCAATTCGCGGAGTACGGAATTGCGGTCGCTTTCGTGTCGAAGAAGGATAAGGATAGGGCCTTCGAGCACCTGGAAAGGGCAGCACAAAACGGATTCAGCCAGCCGGATCAATTGTCGGCCGACCCCGATCTGGCGGATTTGAAGTCGGATACGCGCTTCGCAAAGATCCTCGAAGAGGTGAAGCGCAACCAAAAACCCTGCGCCACTACAACTGAAAATCGCCAGTTTGATTTCTGGCTGGGCGAATGGCGCGTGGTCACCACGCAGGGAGAGACCCCGGCGGGAGACAGCAAAATCGAGCTGATTCTGGGGGATTGCGTAATTCAGGAAAACTGGACGAGCGGAGGAAACGTCGGATACTCCGGCAAGAGCTACAACATCTACAACGCGGCGCTCAAGCGGTGGGAACAATACTGGGTGGACAACGCCGGAGGGAATATTTTCTTCTACGGCGGATTGAAGGACGGCGTGATGGATTACTGGACCGATGAAATCCCGCAACCCGACGGAAAAAAGCTGAAGCGGCACCTCCAGTTCATCAAGTTGAATCCCGACACGGTCCGTCAATTCAGCCGCGGTTCGAACGACGACGGGAAAGACGTGGTTCGTGGAGTACGACTTCACCTACAACCGGAAGAAGTAGCAGTCGAGGGCTGCGGGAAGCCGGCGCATTTTTCCCTTGACACTATGGCGTGGCACGATATAGCGTATGACGACAGAATACTGCTGCTTCGGAGCCGACACTTGAGTCCTGCGCAACACCATGACGAACCGATCGGGCCGCTGACGCCGGCGATGTTCCACGTGCTGCTGGCACTGGCCGGCGATGATCTGCACGGCTACGCGATATTGAAAGAAGTGGAGTTGCGCACGAGCGGGAAAGTGAAGCTGAGCACGGGAACGCTCTATGGAATCATCAAACGGCTGCTTGCCGACGGACTGATTGTGGAGCGGCGCTCCCGGCCCGCGGAAGCGGACGATGACGAGCGCCGGCGCTATTACCGGATGACAGAAAAGGGCCGGGAAGTGGCCGCGGCGGAGGCCGAGCGCATGGACGAAGTGCTTTCCATCGCTCGTGCGAGGAATTTGCTGAAGAAGACGCATACGGCATAACGAGATTTCCCGAAGCCGGGCACACCGGCATCGGATACAACGAGAGGTCCGAAGCGTGGCGTTGTGGTGGCGCCGCGGGAGGACATCATGGCATCAGCGGATTCACGGGCACTGCGCTTTTATCGAGCACTGTTGCGAGTACTCCCCTTCGATTTTCGCGGCGATTTCGGGCCGGAGATGGAAACAGTATTCCACGAACAACATAAGGAAGCAGGACGCCGCGGCGGAGTCGCGGGCGTTTTGCGGCTGTGGTGGGAAACCATTGTAGGAATTTTCAAGACCGCTCCCGGCGAGCATGTTGCGATGTTTGCGCAGGATGCGAGTTTCGCGTTGCGCATGATGCGCAAGAATCCTGGGTTCACGCTGGCCGCGGTTCTCACGCTGGGGCTGGGAATTGGCGCCAATTCGGCGATCTTCAGTGTAGTCAACGCAGTCCTGCTGAAGCCCTTGCCGTATGGGCACGGCGACCGCCTGGTAACGCTGCAACAGCAAGCGCCACGCGCGGGAATGCTGGGTCAACCCTTCTCCGTGGCTGAGACCAACGACTACAGGGCGCAAAGCCATTCCCTCGACGGCCTGGTCGAATACCACCACATGAATTTCATATTGCTTGGGCGAGGCGAACCGGAACGCGTGGAGACGGGTGTGGTCTCCTGGAATTATTTCGATATATTTGGATTGAAACCGCTGTTCGGCCGGAATTTCCGGACGATGAGCAACCGGGCGCCCCTGCGGTGCTGATGCTCAGTTATGAATACTGGATTCGCAGCTTTGGCGGCGATCCTACAGTGGTGAACAAGACCTTCACGATGAACGACAAGCTGCATACCGTCATCGGCATTCTGCCGCCCGTGCCGCAATATCCAGACGAAAACGATGTGTACATGCCGACGACGGCGTGTCCGTTCCGTTCGCGTCCCACGTTCATCGTCAACCGTCAATCGCGCATGATGCGGGTGTTCGGCCGCATGAAGCCGGGAATTACCGTGAGCCAGGCGCGGGCGGATTTGAACGGCGTCGCGTCCAATTTGCAGAAAGCCTACCCCAACGTTTACGCGCCATCCTTGGACTATTCGATCCGGACGTCGGCTCTGGAGGAGGAGCTTACGCACAACGCACGCCCGACGATGCTGGTGCTGCTGGGTGCGGCGGGATTCGTGCTGCTCATCGCATGCGCCAACGTGGCGAACCTGAACCTCGCGCGCATGGTGCGCCGGGAGCGGGAGCTGGCGGTCCGCGCAGCCCTCGGCGCGGGACGCGTGCGGATGTTCCGCCAATTGCTGACGGAGAGTTTCTTGCTGGCGTTGATTGGCGGTGGATTCGGCCTGCTGGTTTCCTGGGGTGGATTGAACCTGCTGATTAGTTTTGCCGCGCGGTTCACTCCCCGGGCGCGGGAAATTCACATGGACGGCACCGTGCTGCTCTTCACGCTGGCGGTGGCGGTGCTGACCAGCGTGCTTTCCGGAACAGCACCCGCGCTGGCGGCACGCGATACGGTCGTGGACAGCCTGAAGGAGGGCGGCGTGCAATCGACGATCGGAGTCGGCCGGCGGAGACTGCGCAGCCTGCTGATCGTTGCCCAAGTGGCGGTCTCGTTTCTGCTTCTGATTGGCGCGGGATTGATGCTGCGAAGTTTCCAGAAACTCCAGCATGTGGATCCGGGATTCCAGCCGGAGAACGTGTTGACGATGCAGATTGGCCTGGATTTCACCAAGTACAATACGGGCGACAAGCAGCGCGCTTTCTTTGAATCGTTCCTCGACAAAATCCAGACGCAGAGCGGAGTGAAGTCGGCTGCCGCTTCGATGATGATCCCTTTGAACGGCACCATGCGCATGACCGGCGATTTCCAACTAGAGGGGCAGACCCCCGTTCCCGGGCAAAAGCTTCCTGTCGCGGATTTTCGGGTGGTCAGCGAAAGCTACTTCGACACACTTCATATTCCGATTTTGCAGGGACGGGGGTTTACGCGCGCCGACCGTCCCGGCGTTCCCGATGTGGCGGTTGTGAATCGCAGGGCGGCGCGGCACTACTGGGGCATGCAGGATCCCGTCGGAAAACGATTCTCGGCGGACAACGGGCAGACTTGGACGCAAATCGTCGGAGTCGTGGGAGACGTAAAGCAGTACGGATTGGACAAAGACGCGGCCGACGAGATTTACGTGTCGATGGCGCAGAACCCGTTGATGGACGCGATTCTCGTGGTCAAGACGGAAGCTGAACCGATGAGCGTCGCGCGCGGGATTATCGAATTGCTGTACGCCGTGGATCCCAACCAGCCCGCGGCACGCGTGCAATCGCTCGAGCAAGTACGCGCCGAGTCGGTAGCGGCGCCGCGGTTGACGGCGAATTTGCTGAGTCTTTTCGCGTTATTGGCGCTGACGATTGCGGCGACCGGAATCGGCGGGGTGATGGCACTGGCCGTGGGTCAGCGAAGGCATGAGATCGGCGTACGCATGGCTATCGGCGCGCGACCGGGAGAAATCCTGCGCATGGTGCTCGGGCAGGGCATGGTGCTGGCGCTCTTTGGAGTTGCGCTCGGGCTCGTTGGGGCGTTGGGGCTCACTCGGCTGCTGCAAAGGCTGCTCTTTGAAGTGGAGCCGACGGATCCTGTCACGTTTGTGGGTGTGGCCGCGGTGCTTGGCGTGGCTACGCTCGTGGCGTGCTACGTGCCGGCGCGGCGTGCGGCGCGCGTCGATCCGATCATCGCGCTGCGCGTGGAATAGCGGGTAGGACAGACATTCCTGTCTGTCCTTTTCGATGAAAAGCTAAAAGTAAGAGGACAGGCAGGAATGCCTGTCCTACTTTTCTGGTCGCATGGGTGCGAGTCTGCTAAACTATAAGTTGCTCGACCGCACCTGAGAATTGGGGGAAGTTGCTCCGGGCTGCTGGTTGTTTCAGCAGCTATTTTTGTCTTTAGAGGATTTGACCCGGATAGGGGTTATAAGAAGCAGAGACTATGAGTCAAGAGATTCGCAACATCGCCATCATCGCGCACGTGGACCACGGCAAAACGACGCTGGTGGACGCCATGCTGCGGCAAAGCGGGATTTTCCGCGCCAACGAAGCACTCGTCGAGCGCGTGATGGATTCGAACGACCTGGAACGCGAGCGCGGCATCACCATTCTCGCGAAGAACACCGCGCTTTTTTTCCACAATACAAAGATCAACATCGTGGATACGCCGGGCCACAGCGACTTCGGCGGCGAAGTGGAACGCGCGCTGCGGATGGTGGATGGCGTCGTGGTGCTGGTGGACGCCAGCGAAGGGCCGCTGCCGCAAACGCGCTACGTGCTGCAGAAGGCGCTGGCGGCGAAGCTTCCCCCGGTGATCGTGCTGAACAAGATAGACCGAACGGACGCACGGCCGAAGGAAGTTCTCGACGAGATCTACGATTTGTTTATCGACCTCGACGCGACGGAAGACCAGCTGGAATTTCCGGTGATTTATACGAATGCGCGCGATGGTTACGCTATGAATTCTCCGGACGGCAATTCCAAAGACTTGCTGCCGCTCTTTGAGGCGATCGTGAAACACATTCCTGCGCCGCCTGGCGATCCGGAAGGCGTGCTGCAGATTCAGGTGATGAACCTGGACTACAGCGAATTCCTGGGACGCATCGCGATCGGGCGCGTGTTCAACGGCACGCTGAAGCGCGGCGCCGACGTGGGCATCGTCAAGCTCGACGGCAGGCTGACGCCGACGCGCATCACGAAGTTGTACACGTTTCGCGGCCTGGAACGCGATGAAGCGGAAGCCGTGCCCGCGGGCGATCTCGTGGCGATTGCCGGCGTCGAGGGCATCAACATCGGGGAAAGCATCACCGATCTGGCTAACCCGATGCCGCTGGAGCCGCTGCTGATCGACGAGCCGACGCTGGCGATGATTTTCACAGTGAACAGCAGTCCCCTTTCCGGCAAGGAAGGAAGTTACCTCACTTCGCGCGACCTGCGCGACCGCTTGCAAAAAGAACTTCTGACCAACGTTTCCATCCGCGTGGAAGACACGGACACGCCGGAATCGTTTCGCGTGCTGGGGCGCGGCGAACTGCAGCTCGCGATCCTGATTGAGACGATGCGGCGCGAAGGATTCGAACTGATGGTGGGCAAACCGGAAATCGTTACGCGCACGGAGAACGGCAAGAAACTGGAGCCGCTCGAGCGGCTGGTGATCGATGTGCCTGAGAATTTTATCGGCATCATCATGGAAACGATCGGCAGCCGGCGAGGCGAGATGCTCAAGATGAGCAATCACGGCTCGGGGCGCGTGCGATTGGACTTCAAAATCCCTTCGCGCGGATTGATCGGGCTTCGCAGCCAGTTGTTGACGGACACGCGCGGTACGGCGCTGATTCATTCCATTTTCGAAGGCTGGATGGAATATGGCGGGGAGATGGCGCTACGCCCAACAGGCGCTTTGGTGGCGGATCGGAGCGGTCCATCGACGGCATTTGCGCTGTGGAATATTCAAGAACGCGGGGAATTGTTCATCGGGCCGACGATCGAAGTCTACGAAGGCATGATCGTGGGCGAAAATTCGCGCGAGCAGGACATGGACGTCAACGTCA
>WNFE01000345.1_pt1 | contig 32529 bp, 36 predicted proteins | sample 5400451 | NCBI WGS metagenome assembly WNFE01 (sample SAMN13153344, study PRJNA577476) | soil metagenome | isolation source: 200 cm saprolite under Douglas fir tree site 2 hole 2 | place: USA:California | collected 2015-04-18
TATCCTGTGAGCCTTTGCGTAGTTCACCGCGTCAAACGCAACCGCCGCAGGGTCGGCTCCATACTGATGTTTGATTACTCGTACTCCGATACGTCGAGCATGCTCCTCGAGTTGTTCAATGGATCCTGAGCGGTAAGTGTCGCTGGCCGCCAGAATTACAGTTCGACCCTTTTTCTGAAGGACATGAGCGAGTTTTGCTATGCTCGTTGTCTTTCCTGTACCATTGATTCCTATGAAGACTAGGACTGCGGGTTCTCCGGCGCTCTTCTTCTTGTCGATTAGCGCGAATATGTCAAGCTGGCCTGCTCTCTGAAGAAGTGAGAGTAGGACCTCTTGAAGGATAACTTTTACTCTTGTCCGAGGGTCGGCGAATCGGGCGAACTGAATGTCCTTCAGTTTCTCTCTTAGTTCGTTGCTGATGAAGTCGGCGGCGGATACTGCGACGTCGTTCTCGATCAGCGATAGCTGAAACTCATCCAAGACGTTGTCGAGATCTTTACCCTTCAGTCCGGTTTTCGCGATTCGATCATAGAAGGTTGAGAATTGTGCTCTGAGTCTGTCAAACAATCTCTACCGGTCCACCGCCCCTCTTCCTTGCCATGTCACTGAGGTGTGCTCGATAGTCTTCTACTTGGTTTAGGACCTGGCTGAGCTGTTGGGTCACGCTGACTCTTGCCTTCTCGAGTTCGCTTGATCTCAGTCTGAGGTCCTTCATCGAATCTTCGAGAGGCTTCTCGATGCAGACCCCGGCACCTACTCCGATGATAATATTCTGAGAATCCGCCAGCTTCGCTTTTACAAAGCTGCCGGACCCGATAGGCAGCAGGGTCTCAGTATCGACAGATTTGCCCCTCGTTCCCTCAAGTGTGGATATTGCCGTGAGGGTCTCGGAAAGCGCGGCGGTTACAATATCAAGCCTTGACTGGAGGACGCGTGCAGAGTTTTCTAGATACCGTATTTCCATAAGCACCTGACGCATTTGGTCGTCAATGCTAGGTGCCTGAGGAGGCTGTCTCGGCGGTGCGATCTGTCGCGGAGAGGTTTGCCTTCTGGCGGTAGCCACTAGCCGCTTTCTCCAGGTTCAGTGATCTCTTCGACTGTTTTGATCGTGATATCGAACTTTCTGGCTTTGTGCCTGCTTCCCATGTCGGCGTAGAGGCTCTGAAGAGCATGTTCCTTCTTGAGGGCTCTGATTTGTTTCGTGAAGTGGAGCTTCTCGCCTCTCTTTCGGAGATCGCCTGTGATCTTGTACAGCTTCACTTCGCTCATGGATGACCTCTCGTTGGAAACGAGACGACTGGGATGCTCGGCCGTACTTAACCTAATCCGTCTGGAAAACACTGCTGAGAGCTAGAAGTTCTGCGCCGAGGGTATGTGAGCCTACTACGGCGCCTTTTGAGTTTACGACGATCCCGGACCTTGGGTAGGGTACTCCTGAGTTGACGGTTCCGACCGAGACCGGGACGCCGAGAACTTCGTAGATATGTTTCTTTTCGGATTCGTCGATTATTGGATTTGCCAAGACTCCTTTGTTTGAAGCTGTGGCGAGAGACCCTATCTGTGGGAGTCCTCCGATAGTTCCAGGTTTCGCTGGTACTTTCAGAGCCTTCTCAATCGCCGACACTGTCCGCGGTTTCAGACGTGGATCCACGACTGCTCCGTGGTCGTTGCAGAGGATGATGTTTCCGAGGGCTGTCCGTTTCTCTTCAATTATCGTGACTCGGGCGCCTGTTGAACGCAGTTTGGAGATTTCCTCTTTGGTTGCAATGTACGGTAGCAGGATGGAGTTAGAGTTGCCGCTCAGGTAGATTCCTACGAGTCTCGAATCAGCGATTCCTATGCCGTATGCCTCGATCCCGAGCGCTTCTTTGAAGCTGGCAAGCTTCGCCGCAGCGGTTCCGGCTGGTAGGACGGCGATTTTCTCGTTAGCGAAGGAGAATATCCCTACGTTAGGATCTCCGAAGATATCAGACAGAATCACTGGCACGACTCTTTCCCTCGCCCGGAAAGACTATGACTCTCCCCTCCTTGTCCTTCACGACTCTGATTCGGATTTTCCGGGGAGGCTTGCTTATTCCTCGCTGCCAGAGCATACTGTTCGTCTCCTCGCTGAGGGAGACTTCAGTGGTCTTCATCCTTTGAGCCACAAACTCGCGTAGGAATCGGACGGCTCTTGGAGTCCTCTTCTCGCGTGGAGCGTTCCATATTCGTCGGAGATTGAGATCATAGAATTTTTCTTCGACTATCTCCAGCTCTTCTTCCTCGGGCTCTTCAGGTTCAGCAGGGGCTTCCGGCGCTTCTGGAGCTTTGATGTCCTCCTGTGCGATCTCGGAGATGTCCTCTGGCTTCTCTTCGATTTCCTCTTTCTCAGCTGAGACCTCTTCTGGCTTCTCGGCCAGAGAATCGTCTTTCTTTTTTGAAGCCTTGACCGCTTCTTTCTTTGAAGTGGCCTTTGCCTTTTTCTTTGGTTTCTTCTCTTTGCTCGTGGGCGTCTACACCTTGATCTTTGTCTTTCTCCAGTGTCTCTGTTTGGGTGTTCGTCGAACTTTGCCCGAAGTCTTTGCTACGACCCATGAGGGTACGGGTTGGGCCTGTTTGAGTGCATGGGACAGATGTTTCTTCTTCCCTGAAGGCTTGTGGCGTGCCATCGTTAGGCTCTCCTGATCTTGATCTCTTTCTTCTGGCCTTGGAGTTGGACCAGGGTCTTCTTTAGCTGTTCGTCAGTTACTTGGCTCTGAAGCCTTCCCGATTGCGCTAGTTGTATGAGCTGCATTTCGAGCTCTTCCGCGAACTCAGGTTTTACCATTCTGATGTTTGTAAGACGTTGTCTTGCTTCGGGGGTGAGAATCTTTCGGATTATTGCTTGTTTCTGTCTCTCTACTTGTTGCTGGGCTTGAGACCGGCGTTGATCATCAGAGGCGGCTCGTTGCATCTGGGCCATTCTGCGCCGGCGCAGTTCTTCGAGTTCTTCGTCGGAGTAGTCGTCCCCGGACATTTAGCTCGGGGCCTCTCGCGGCCTAGCCTTCAATCCTTTCGCTACCTCAGTGGAAGTCCGATTCAATAATGTGAGTCCCTGCTTCGTCAGCTTTCGCCCTTTCCTACCATCTATCGTTACGAGCTCGGCTTTCTGAAGCTGCTGCAGCGGCTCCCTGATGGCTGAGCCTCCGGCTCGGCCGTGATGTTCGGGTGAGTTCCCTCTTCCAACATTTCCCCCATACTGCACTCGTAGACGTGACACGCCAACTGGACCGTGAACGTAGATCTTTCGTAGAAGAGAAGCGCAACGCGCGTACCACCAATCGGGATCCTGAGGCGGTCTCTCCTTGTGGGCGCCTGTCTTGGCGTATTCGGACCAAGGCGGTGGGGAGATTTCTGATACGTTCTCTTTCAGGTGCTTTGCTAGACGGTTGATTAGTTCGTTTGCTGGAACTTCGAAAGCTGTGGGCATACTAGCGCGTCCTCATAATTGCTTGAATTTTTCTTCGCGTACGGGTCGGACTGAGTAATATAAGGATTCATTGCGCAAGACCCTTACTGGCCGCGATTTTCGCGCTGAGGGGATATCTTTTCACAGCGCCACAAGACAAGCAAGAGATCACGATTCCAGTCGTATGCGCGTGTAGTCGAATCTTCGCATTATGCCCTGGGACGAGGGCTAGTCCACATCCCTTGCAGAGGTACATCTTTGATTCCCTTGAAATCCTAACTTTTGTTCTCGAGGATATCTTCCGAGCTAGGCTCACGTAGCGTCTTGACAGTTTCTCATCTGTCCGAGCCATCTGCTTGGCTTGATCTAGGAGTATCTGGAATCTTTCAGTTGCTACTGAAGCGACGGCCGCGCGAGTCTTGCCATAGTTTCGTCTGGCGTTCTTGCCTCCCATGAAGCTCATTACCTGGTCTGAAGATGAATCGCGCGTGTGATCCTCAATGCTGACACTAATTCTTGCGGAATCCTCAATCGAGCTGGTCCCTAATGAAATCACGGGCCATCCAGCCATTCTGAAGTGGGCTGAGAGGAAGAAGAAGGACCCGAGACAATTGATCTTGGATCAGAGCTATCATCACTCTGCCATTCTGGGCCTCGGGAAATCGGGAATCGGCAGGGGCCGTCCAGACATTGTTCACTTTTGTCTCCTACTCGCCCTAGGCTCGCCTTTGAACTCGGACAATCAACTAACTTGCTTCGTCCATACACGCGACGACCACGTTATCACGATCGATTCGCGCACCCGTCTTCCAAGAAACACTGACCGGTTCACCGCGCTAATCGAACAACTGTACCAGTCTTCCATGGTCCCATCCTCAGGGCCACCACTCATGAAGCTGAGGAGGGAGTCCTTGAACGATCTGTTGAGCAAGATTTCTCCCGATGGCATAGTGGCCTTGACCACGTTTGGATTACCGAAACCCATGGAGGCGGTTGCGGCGGGACTCCGAGAGGCGAAGCGGCCCGTTTTGATTGTCGGTGGATTTCCTGTTGGTCACTTCTCGGATCAAACGATGAAACTCGCATCTGGGAAATTCCGAATCGATAGAAGGAAACTGGAAGCTTGGACAGTTGTGGGACGAGCCGTCTACGATTATGAGAAGGCTATTGGAACTGAAAGATTTTAGAAACTAGCCCTTATTTAGACGGCCGACTCGATTGCCTTGAGATCTACCAGATGCCTTCCGAGATAGAGCTCCTACGCCAGAAGAGGGCTCTAGAACTACGGAAGAAAATGCTCCTTTCTCAAGAGAAGCCTACACCCATCGCAGTCGAGACTCCGAAGCTGAGTTCCCGTGAGGTTGTCCAGAAAATCCTGGCGGGGAGAGGAGTTGAGGTGTTGGAGACGGCAAGGAGATACTATCCGAAAGAGGTTGGGATAATTGAGGAGAATCTTGCGCGGCTCGTCGATTCAGGCAGACTGAAGGGGCCCGTGTCCGGAGAGGAGCTCTATTCATTCCTTCGGCGGGTAGGGCTGAGCTTCAGTATGGACACGAAGATAAGGGTCAAGGAACACGGCGAACTCAAGACGCTGGAAGAGAAGTTCAGAGAAGGCGTACGTTAAGCCATTTTGGGTCTTCACCGACTATTGGTGGAGACTCCACGCGTTGTCGTAGTACTGTTCGGTTTGTTCGAGGGGCACGGAAACTATTTTTTCGATGAAGGCTTGGATGATGCGATTAGTCTTTGCGAGTCGCGGAAGGCGGCTTCGACGTTCCGTTGAAGTGCTCGCCCGAGGAATACAAGCACTTTGTCGAGCCTGCTATGCAGGAGGCTCAAAACTCCAACTTTCCTTCCGCACTAGACATTGTCGAGAATGGGCTTAACGCTCACCCCGCATCCGAAGGGCTGATGTTTCTCAAAGCTTACTTTGGCTACAAAGTTGCAGACACGATGAGCAGTGAGCTAACCTCGTTTCCAAAGGTCATACAGCCTCTCGGGAACGGAGCTTTGATGGTTGACGGAGCGATGACGAGCCAACTAATGGGAAAATTCCAGGAGATTGTCAAGATTCTCTCTGAAGCCGAGGAGTCGATCAATGAGCTATTGCAGGTGAACCCCAGCAGCCAAGAGGTTGTCGCGTTCAAAGGATACATTGACTCGAAGAAAAATCAACTCGGCCAGGAATCCGCGAACATGAAAGCCACAATCAGCAACACTCCGAACATAGCTGGCAGCTTTTGCGTCGGCTGTCGCAAGAGCATATCATACGATACACAGAAGGTTGTGTTTCAGAAATCATCAGCGTCCCAATTGGAAGCGTGGCACCTGCCCTGTTTCCAGTCGAAAGCAAAGAACTAGACGATTTTGGTTACTACCGCAGATAAGCTGGTTTCACCTGACTGTACGTTGACCTTAGTTCCTTCCTTTGCGAATTCCCTGTTAGCGTAACCCAGGCTTGCAACCCTTCCAAGTCCCGGCGAGAACGCTGCACTAGTGATGAAACCCGCGTCCCGACCGTCACTCGTCAGCTTCGAGCGAGGGGAGACTGAGTCTTTCGTCTCTACTTCTAGCCTCACTAGTTGCTTGTTGACTCTTCCGATGTGGGTTGCTCGGGCAACGACTTCCTGTCCCAAGTAGCAGCCTTTGTTGAAGTTTATCGCGTCTTTGAAGCCTGCTTCCAGGATAATCGTGTTTTCGTCAACATCAGTCGCATACTTTGGGTATCCTGCCTCCAGACGAAGAATCTCTAGGGCTTGTGAACCCACTGGATTGAGACCGATGTCTCCTCCATGCAGCAGGAATCCTTGCCAGACCGGTTCTGCCTCTAGGGTGGGTAGGATTATGTCGTAGCCTGATTGGCCTGTTCTGTCTCGGGCGATGATTGTGCTGGGTCCGAGGGTCTTCTGCTCGAGTTGTTTCAGATCTTCTGTTTGGGCTCCGAGTACATCGTTGATAGCCTGAGAACTGCGGGGACCTTGGAGGGTGAGGTGGACGAGATCTTGGGAGGAGTCCTGGATCTGGACGTCTTCAGTGATCATGAACCTGTCCAGAATTTCCTTCACGCGAGACGAAGGGGATTCGCCTGTGTCGATGAGTAGACTGTCGGGTTGCGCGTAAAGGTGGAGGTCGGCCAGGACCCGTGCTTTTGAGTTGAGAAGAGCAGAGCGCTGTCCCATATTCTCCTTCATTTGCGAAATGTCGTTTGTCAGAAGGCCATTGAGGAAGCTTATCCGGTCTTTGCCCGTAATTCTCAGACGGCCTAAGTGCGAAATATCGGCAAGTCCGACCGCTTTCTTGATCGTCCAATACTCTTGTTCGGCATTCGAGTATGCGAGAGGATTCTTGCCAGGTTCCAGCCTGGCGCCAAGTTCTTCCTGATGGAGAGTAGATCGATTCGACACGTTCAACTAACGATCAACTCTTCCTCGATTATACGTCTTCTCTCAGATTGCTAACCGGTCAATCAAGGTGAAAAACCGCAAACGGACCCGCCCTCTGTGAAGCGTTGAATGATAAGCTAGGATACATCCAGTCTCAGAATATGGAACTCGGACTGAAAGGCAAAGCTGCGCTCGTCACAGCGTCAAGCAAGGGAATAGGCTATGGTGTGGCGAAAGTTCTCGCCTCGGAAGGATGCAGAGTAGTAATCTCGTCTCGGAATATTGATTCGATCTCTCAAGCAAAGGATCAGATCGTTCGAGAGACGGGTAATCGCGAGATATACGCATTCAGTGCAGACCTCACAGTCAAAGAGGATGTCGACCGACTAGTCAGGAACGCCACCGAGAAGTTGGGCAGTGTGGATGTTCTCGCTTACAACACGGGGCCGCCTAGACCTGCAACTTTCAACGAGCTGAGTGACACTGATTGGGACAACGGAGTTGAGTTACTACTGATGAACGCTGTCTGGCTCGCAAAACGACTCCTTCCAGGCATGGAACGGAAGAAGTGGGGAAGACTCGTCTTCATAACCTCAACCACGTTACGCCAGCCTATTCCAAATCTCGTGTTGTCCAACACTGTAAGACTTAGCCTTGCGGGACTCTCCAAATCTCTAGCAATCGAATATGGAAGCAAGGGAATCACCTCTAACGGGATCATGCAAGGACACATTCTAACGAACCGTCAGAGAGAGATCGCCGAGGACGTTTCGCGGAGGACAGGAAACCCCGTTGATGATGCCATGAAACAAGCCCTCGTCGAAGTACCTCTAGGAAGATACGGAACTTCGGAAGAGGTCGGCCATCTCGTCGCCTTCCTAGCAAGCGACAAAGCGAGTTACATCAACGGTGCGATGATCCCGATCGACGGCGGCATGATCAGATCCTCGCTCTGATCGTACGACTGGTATCGGCCTTGCGCAAGAATTTGGTGCGGCCGCCGGGATTTGAACTCCCGGGCCGCTCGCAACGCGACCTCCCGGGTCGTCAGCGTTCTGCTGAACGCTGTAATGGCAGGCTGATATCATAGACCAGGCTAGACCACGGCCGCACAAGACATTCCCAATTCCCGGCTCATTTAAAGACTGGAGGCTCTGACGGATCTTGACACGCTGTCTGATGTCCGGTGATCCCACTTGGAGAGTCTAATCGCAGGGCCTATAGAAGCCAATATAACTCCCTTACGATGCGAGAGTTCGAATGCACGTTCTAGCGCCGGATGGAGTGTAGATTGCCAGTCTTCTATGTCGATGGACAGAGCATGGGAAACGAACAGAAGACGCTGCCGCGACGTGCAAAGATCGTGGTCGCGTACAAAGAGAAACCAAATTCAGCCTTCCAGATACGCTGGGAGGAGATTGGAGATAGGACGAACAACGAGGCCGAGTACGTCGCACTGTTGAAGGCTCTCGGGATAATCGAGTCGAAATGGGGAGCCGCTGGAGAAGCATCTGGGAAGGGCGCGGAGCCGATCAAGATCCATTCTGACTCCATGCTCATAGTCAACCAGGTAAAGGGCAGCTATGAAGTGACAGATGTTAAGCTACGCCAGCTCTGCGAGAATGTGAAGGGTTTGATGAAGAAGATGAGTGCTGTAAAGCTTGAATGGATCCCTCGTGAGGAGAACTATGCAGGACAGTGGCTGGAGGACCGATGGAAGGGTGGCAAGGTAGAGGTTGTGAAGGATGAGGAGCCAGGCGCCCCCGCGGCAGTCGCGAAGATGTGAACTATGCCCATCTCATTTCGGATACTAAAGACCCTTATTTTCCCAAGCGTTCTGGACGAATCTGGTGTGTAGTTCGATGGGTAACGTTCCTGAAGATGTCGCTCGCATTCTTGGCCCGGGTGAACAGGTACAGCTTTTCATTCAGCAGAAGATTTACCATCCAAAGATCAGTGTCGACTCTGTCGTCCTCACGAACGAACGGATCATTCTAAGACATCCCCACGACCTACGATTGAAGAGAGACTTTACCGACTTCTCCTATACTGACGTGGCTAACGCGGTTCTCGACAAAGGCGTGCTCCGTTCAACCGTGAGATGTCAGCTGAGATTCGGCGGAGACCCGCTGAGCTTGAATGATCTTCCCAATTCTGACGCTGAGAAAGCTTACGGAATAATCAGGTCGAACATCGCGCGATACCAGACTCCATTCTCGACAGGATACGCCGGAGTAGCCCCGACAGGCGCAATACCTACTGCGATACCATCTCCGGTCCCTGCAGCCACGGCCGGCGTGAGATGTCCGAAGTGTGGACAGATGAGTAATCAGGGCTCAAAGTTCTGCGGTGCCTGCGGCTCAAAGTTCTAGACTCGACCGTACTGGATTCAGCTCAAAATCAGGGCTTTGCCTCAGGGCACATTCGTCGGGTCCCAGTTAAGTCTCAGATCCTCATTGAGAGAATCTAGGGACCTCATGTCATCGTCCGAAATATCGAAGTCGAACACTTGGCTGTTCTCACGAATTCTCTCCTCTCTGGTAGACTTTGGTATCACGACAAATCCATGTTGAAGGCCCCATCGAATCATCAGCTGGCCGGGTGTCTTCGCGTATTTTTCCGCGAGCGAACCTATTCTTGGATGCTTCAATCTCTCTCCTCTAGCCAGCGGACTATAGGCCTCGACTTGGACTCCCTTCATTTGACAATATTCCAGTAGCTCTTTCTGATAGAGAAAGGGATGGAATTCGATCTGGTTTACTGACGGTATAACATGGCTCTCTCCGATCAGCTCTTCTAGATGTCGGATTGTGAAGTTGCTGACTCCAATCGCTTGGCACTTCCCCTTCTCGAGCAATGTCTTCATTGCCCTCCAGGACTCTTTGCGAACATCTGTGACTGGGAAGTGAACGAGATAGAGATCCAAATAGTCCAATCCTAGTCTCTTCAGACTAGCTTCACATGCTCGAAGGGTAGAATCGTAGCTCTGATCTGAGTTCCAGAGTTTCGTGGTTACAAATAAGTCACCGCGAGGAACGCCACTCTCGCGAACCGCCTCCCCCACATCTGCCTCATTGCCGTAGATGCGTGCAGTGTCAACGTGCCGATATCCAACTCTCAGGGCAAAATTCACAGCGTTTCGCGTTACTCTTCCAGGAGGACTCTGGTAGACTCCTAGGCCGAGGATTGGCATTCGCACATCATTGTTCAGCTTGACAGTCGACTGGATGTTGAGATTCGCCATAGACGTTGCCATAGGATCTCTCGATTATAGTGTCTGAAACTTAAAGGCTCAATGACTCGCTTGGCAGAGTTCCCTCATGGACAATGAAATGGCGCAGATGTCCAAGACTTCCTGGGCTCCCGAGATAGACGTTAGAGTAGCCAATCCACCACCGGCGCTTCTGAAGAAATACACTGCGAAGGAGAAGGCGTTCTTCTACGACTATGCAAACTTCGTCGTCCGCCTTATCCAAAACGAGAATGTGACTGATAGAATTCATCGCGTTATTTCTATGGAGAGAATAGTGATCGATAAGCCGGTCGACATTCGCGTGATGGTCTTTCCAGCTCGTACCTTCCGCGGGAGACAGAACAGAGTTCTGCATGGAAGCTACAGCCAGTCAGCATCCCAAATCAGCCTCTACCCTCTCAGAATTCCCCGAGAATGGATTCGCGGAGATGGGACAGATCTGTTTCGTGCAGGGCTTGAGAGCCTCTCTCAGAGAAAGCTGAAGCTTCTCTCCGAGATATCTGAGAGTGCAGTCTCGACAATGATTCACGAAATTCTGCACGTGAAGTTTCAGCAGCGAAGCATGAGCCGATATGGAGAGGAGGCTCTAGTCCAGAAGCTAGAGAGACAATTCATGCAGGGATGGGAAGAGTGGATTCTCGTCCCCGTTCAACAAGCTCTCTCGGTGATCAGTTAGCTACTCCGTCTGACCTGAGTAGATCCGCTAGCTGGCTGAGACCCCTCACCTCTGAGACTTTCCCCTTGGAATAGTCATGCGCGGGAGGAGCACCCCGTCTATTCACCCATACGGCTTTGATCCCGAGCTGCATGGCTGGCTCAATATCATGATACTGGCTAGCGGCCACATGAGTCCAGGGTCTGGCTCCTATGATTCTTCTCGCCTCTTCAAAATGGCCAGAAGCAGGCTTGTAGGATCTAACTTTCTCGGCAGTGACTTTTATCTTGAAAGGACTAGTAAAATGCTTGATGGTGCCTGCTAATAGATCGTTGTCAACGTTTGACAAGATCCCTAGAGTGTGTTCTGTCGAGAGCCTAGCTAGTGAAGGCTTAGTATCAGGAAAAGGAGTCCAAGTGGGCAACTCTTTCGCAAGGAAGGTCGACTCGGCCTCTGAAAGCTTCCAGCCAATTTTTCTAGCCACACTCAGACTAGTCTTTGACAGAACGTCGCGATACAGCAAATGCGGCCTTTCTCTCTCAATCCTACGCTCCTCCTCCTCGTAGAGCTCAAATGCCTTAGACTCAAAACCCTGACTAGCCCCCGTCCTCAACATGGCGGATCTGAATGAGTTTCTGATTCCTGTCTCCCAGTCAATGAGGGTTCCGTAGCAGTCGAAGGTTATGACCCCGGATGGTTTCAAGCTACGCTCAGTCCACGTTTCGTAATCTATCCTTGTTTACTAGTAGTCGGAACATCGTCCGGAATTTCCGCTGATTCCCGTGACTAGGGAACGGTAGTGGTTTCGTGTTTAGGATCCTGTCTCCAAGACCTGCCTCAACCAAGGATTGCCTTGCGAGCTTGAACACTGTCTTCTTCACGATCAATATTCGTGTAGGATTAAGCTCTCGCACTCTACGGGGCAGAGTCGACGCTGCTTGAATAGTGGAGATTCTCCGCTGTCTGGGCTGCAACTTGTCGACGGGAAGCTCACATGTGTCTATGAGGAAGAAGCCAATTGAACGGAACCGCCTGAGCATTGGTTGCTTGTCGCATCCCTTCCTCATTGGACGATCGGCGGGCCAAAACTCCAAGGCCTTCATAGTCTCCCTGAACAGGTGGTCTTTTCCGATCGTCGTCTCAGAATAGAAGTATCCTCCGGATGATGGAGGAGACTCGGCTATCAGAAGTACGTTGACTTTGTTCGGCTTGTACTTGTTCCTCGATACAGTATACTTGTCTTTTAGAGCTTGAGTGGTGCCGAGGGCAGGATTTGAACCTGCGAATGGGCCGATCGAGTCTTGATCGCCAACCCGGTTTCTGACAGCTGAATCTTCAGCCGGGCGCTCTCCAGAGCCTCCTCGTTCAAGGATCAGGCTGAGCTACCTCGGCAAGCCTCGGCGACTCTCCGAAAATCTGAATGATAGAATTAAGCTTTCCACTCCAGACTGCAATAGAAATTGTCTCGAAAGACGGTAAGACAAAAGCGAATAAGCCGCCTCATTACGAAAAGCGGCGAAAACCGTTGGTCAAGGGTCCGTCCTGGCTCTCAAAGCTCGGGACATTATCAATCCTCTATGTCTCGGTCTTCCTTACCAGGATTGGCTTCGGATCAATTCTGATAATTTTTCCTATCTATCTCAACATTCCGCAGACAATGTCGTCGCTGGCCGGAATCGTTATCGCTCTCTATCCGGCAGTCGAGGGTTTCAGCGCTCTACCCGTAGGGACGTTCGTTGACTTGAGAGGCAGAAGGAGGGCTTTCGTGGCTGGAATGGCAATGATTTCCATCCTGACCTTCGTAATAGGCCTCTCCAACAACTTAGTTTTGGTGGGGGGTGCCCATGCTTTGGAAGGATTGGCGGCTGCCATGGTGACCGTGGCCTCGCTGACAATGATCACGGATCTCACAGTGAAGGAGAACCGGGGAGCAGGCATGGGAGGCTTCGACCTTGCAAACCTGGCGGGCTATGGCGCCGGAATATTCCTAGGAGTCGCGTTTTCACACATCTTTGTCTCAACGTTAGGATACAGCTTTTTGGTTGTCTCCAGCGTAATGGGCGCGTCAACTGCTTTCGTGTATTTCTCCCTCCACGAGCCAGCCCACTCCTCTAGCCAACAGCAGAATCTACGCGGAATCTATAACGCCCTTACTGGCGATGTGATAGGGATCCTCCCCGTCTGGTTCTCACTGACGATGGTTCTGGGATTTTTCCTCTTCCTCCCTAGGTTGGTCAAGAATGCTGGAGTCACTGATCTCACTCAATCTGCTCCCCTCATTCTGCTTGCCCTGATTGTGCTTGGGGTCGGGTCCGTTCTGTTCGGACGACTCTCTGACAAGATCGGAAGAATGAAGACGATGACGATTGGAGCCTTGGGAGAGTTGGGTTTTCTTCTCGCTTTGCCTGATCTGTTTCAGCGATTGATAGTGATTCCCCCGGGAACCCCTCTGATCGATTCCTACACCATGGTGGGACCAATAATAATCGTTGGAGGATTATTGTTCTTTCTAGGCTCCGCCCTAATACCCTCCATTCTCGCGTTTATCGGAGACAAAGCCGCAAAAGAGTTCAGAGGTTCGGCGATGGGGCTCTATAGTCTGATGCTGAGTGGTGGAATCGCTCTTGGAACAGTTCTCGCCGGAGTTACCGACGACTTGGGAGGTGTTCAAGCAGTCTTCTACTCGGCAGCGAACATCTTCGGAGGACTTGGTCTTACGTCAGCTTGGTTGCTCCGCAAGCAACAGGTTCTGGCCAAGGGCGAAGCCAATCTGAATTCGTCTGTGAGCAAACCAATTTAACAGCCGTTGTGTTGTCCGCGTTTTCCTGTGGGCCGGTAGATCAGCCTGGTATACTGACAGTGTCAGGCCGAAGATCGCCCGCTTGGCAGGTCCGGCCACCGGACCCTGTTTGCGGGAAGGCACTAACCCTGCTCCGTAGGGCCGCGGGTTCAAATCCCGCCCGGTCCACCATGGGACGGTTGTCCATCTCAGCTTCTGGATAGGCCTCAGGGTTGGAAAATTTGCGGGATGGAGTTTCTAGGAGACAGTCGATCGAATTCAAGTTGTCGGAAAGCTGTAGTTTTCCAGTGTAGCTTATAGGAGTCCTGTGCTGAATTTTGGCTCCGAGGATGATTCTCTTGGCTGCGAAGAGAGCCAAACGATGGATTGAGACAGTAAACCCGGCTAACGGCAAGGTACTGAGAAGATTCCGAGCCTCGACCCGGACAGACGTCGAAAAATCAGTCGAGAAGGCTAGGAAAGCGTTCGAAAAATGGCACGAGCTCTCTCCCGCTAAGCGTGGCGAGTTTCTCCAGAGAGCCGCGAAGATCCTCCGGTCCCGTAAGGATCAACTTGGACGGATCATGACCCTCGAGATGGGAAAGACAATCAAAGAGTCAGTACCCGAAGTGGCAAAATGTGCCTGGGCACTGGAATACTTCGCCGAAAATGGACCACGGTTTCTCAATCCGGAAGCGGCAAAGACAGACGCGAGTGACAGCTATGTAGCGTTCGAGCCGTTGGGCGTGATAGGGTCCATCATGCCATGGAATTTTCCACTCTGGCAGTGCGTCCGCTTTGCAGCACCATCATTGATGGTGGGAAACACTGCAGTCTTCAAACCCTCGAGTGTGACCCCGCAATCCGGTCTCCAGCTTCAGGAAGTCTTCGATTCAACAGGCGCTCCTCCAGGAACCTTCAACGTGGTTCTGGGAAGCTCGGAGGTCGCATCGTACCTGATAGAAGCGAACACAGCGGCGATCTCCTTCACCGGCAGCGTTCTAGCCGGTCAGGATGTGGCAGAACAGGCTAGCAGCCGACTCAAGAAGGTCGTCCTCGAACTAGGCGGAAGTGATCCTTTCATCGTACTGGACGATGCAGATGTCGAAGCTGCATCAACCGGTGCTGTCGCGGGGCGATTCATCAACAACGGACAGAGCTGCATCTGCGCGAAACGCTTCTTCGTAGCCAAGAACATCGCAGACGATTTCCTAGACCGATTTATCTCCAAAACCAAATCCCTCAAAGTCGGAGACCCACTGAGTCCCGAAACAGACGTTGGACCGATGGTCAGGGAGGAATCCCTGCACAAGCTCGACCGACAAGTAAAAGACTCAGTAAAGATGGGCGCCAAAGTCGAGACGGGAGGAGAGCGGCTCAAGCGCAGAGGATTCTTCTACGCACCAACGATCCTAACAGCCGTAGATTCCGAGATGCCTGTTATGAAAGAAGAAACCTTCGGACCCGCAGCGCCCGTAATGATCGTTAAAGACGATGACGAGGCAGTAAGATACGCGAACAACAGCGAGTTTGGCCTTGGCTCGAGCGTGTGGAGCCGAGACATCCGCCGAGCTGAAAAAGCGGCTCGTCAATTGCAAGCTGGAATGGTTACGGTGAACAACATCGTAGTGTCTGACCCTCGAATGCCGTTCGGCGGAGTCAAGAAGAGCGGCATAGGACGAGAACTCTCAAGATATGGAATGCTAGAATTCACTAACATCAAATCAATCCGACTCTACGAAAAATCCCCCCTAGCCTTTGTACACGTAGAGTAGAGCGATAAAATCGGACGGCAAACCTCCCTGCCAGGAAAGACTGGTCTCATCTGGGACGAGAGATTCCTCGACTACAACCTCGGACCCCAACACCCTCTGAGACCCATAAGGGTCAAGCTGACCTACGAACTGATCAGATCCAAGGGAATCCTTCAACAAGGGTCCGTCCAGGTGATCAAGCCCCGCCTAGCATCCAGAGAAGAGATTCTCCTCTTCCACGAGGACGACTACGTGAGACTTGTCGAACAATACAGCAAGAAAGGCTCAAGTCTCCTCGATATGGGAGACACTCCAGCGTTCAAGGGCTGCTACGAAGCCACAAGCCTCGTTGTCGGAGCCTCCATCGTCGCAGCCGACGAGGTGATGGGTGGCAGACTCTCGCATGCGTTCAATCCTTCCGGAGGACTACACCATGCACATCCTGAGAGAGCCTCGGGATTCTGCATATTCAACGATCCCGCTGTCGTAATTGCATATCTGAAATCAAGATACAAAGTGAAACGCATCGTCTACCTCGACATAGATGCCCACCACGGCGACGGCGTCATGTACGGATACTACGATGATCCCGCGGTCCTAGACATCGATTTCCACGAAAGTGGAAAATTCCTCTTTCCAGGCACAGGATTCCCAGACGAGACCGGAAAAGGAGAAGCCCAAGGATTGAAGCTCAACATTCCACTACCACCCTCCACGGGAGATGAAGCCTACCTTGAGGCCTTTCAACAAATCGTCCCTGACACTCTGAAGAGATTCAGACCCGAAATCATTCTAGTCCAGTGCGGTGCCGACGGGCATCTTGATGATCGACTCGCACACCTCAGACTGACGACTAGGGTCTACACAGAGGTCATCAGCAAAATGCACAGTCTCGCGCATGAACTGTGCAACGGAAATCTGCTTCTGTTCGGAGGTGGAGGGTACACCCTCGCAAACGTGCCACGAGTCTGGACCGTGGCGTTCGCAACCCTTGCTGGAGCGAAGCCGAGCGACGAAATCCCCTTAGACTGGGCCAAGCAATTCGAAGAGTCAGCCCACGAAGACCCGCCTCACAAGTTGTACGACAAACCTACTTCAGATGACGAGAAGACTTTGAAAGAAGTCCGGAGGGCAGTCAACGAACTCCAAAACTTTCTGAGCCCATGATTCTCTATAGATCCCTTCAACCTAGAGACTCCAACTACTTCGAACCGGGGACGCTAACGCAAAGCTGCTCGTGATGGAACCTTTATCTTGAAACCCATTCCAGAGTGGGCGAGACTCTACCTATGACTAAAGGGACCACCTCATTCGGCAAGGCCGGGGGAAAAGGAACTCACATCCGGTGCCGGAGGTGTGGCCGCCATTCGTACCACGTTAGAAAGAAGAGGTGCGCGGCCTGCGGGTTCGGAGCGACCACTACGCTACGAAGATATTCTTGGCAGAACAAGAAGATCAACAGAACCCGCATAGTTTGACGGGATAACGTCCCCAATACAACGCCGAATTACACCCTCCCTCTGAGATGCAAGAAAATGGAGAAGGTCAAGTGCCCCCGTTGCGGTAGAGAGATGCGATGGATTCCACGATTGAAGATCTACTTCTGCGACAATGATGGCTACATTCTAAGCCTTCACGAAGCACAGCTAAATGGTCTGGCCGAAAGCGAAACGCCTGCGACTGTACAGGCTAGCCATTAGTTCTGTAACTCGAGATATTCAGAACGGTTCCAGTTTCTTATTATTCAAATTAGAGCCTCCTGACAGGAGTCATGAGGTCAATCGACTACTCCGCGCTCAGAGGGCTGAAGGTAGGAGCATTAGGCGGTCTGGTTGGGGCCGCGGTTCTAGGCCTACTAGCTGGCCTCAGCGCCTTTGTTTTGGACCAGGAGGTCTTCTATGTGACCATCGCGACGAAGCTGGGTTTCTCCTCTCCAGTCTTGACAGGCCGGGCGCTACATTTCCTGGTAGGTCTGGTAGCGGGAGGAGTGTTCATCGCAATTACGGCCTTACTCAAGAGGTTCGCCCTTGACACAACCCGAAAGAGCTTCTGGGGGCTTGCTAGGAGGGATCTCAATCTGGGTCGTCGTCTATGTGCCGGTCGCTGACCTGCTCGCGCCCACAGACTTGTCGAATCTCATGTTTGCAGGAGGGAGCTTCATCTTCCACCTGGTGTACGGAGTAGTAACCGCGCTTGTGTCCCTCTGGCTGATCCGCAGAAGCGTTAGGACACAATTGACGGCATAAGCTCTTAGAGACTCAATTCTATCCTGTACTGTATTTGTGTTGACATCAACGAAGAAAGAGTCCTATCCCTGCAGGAAACCTAGAGAATTCTCGCTAGGAGAGTCGAAACAGAGTTGGATCCCATCCTGAATCACTCAGAAATCCATGATAACGCTGGTGGGCTCGGCAGGATTTGAACCTGCGACCTTCGCCGTGTCAGGGCGACGTCCTAACCAGGCTTCGCCGACGCTGAGAAGCGTCTTAGACGACGAGCCCCGAGGACACCGCCAATCTTATTCCGTATCAAGCTTTCCTGAGAATACCCACTCATGATTCATATCGAAAGTAACAACTAACCTTTTACCAACTCCATTGCCCGTGGCGTTCTTATGAAAACGAAAAGCATACCGCTGACAGTGCTGGCAATCGGCATTCTTTCCGTAGTCATGATAACACCGATTCATGCTAACTACCAAGCCATCGCATACGGACGGACGGACAGGTCCGGCTATTTACCTGGCGACTCAGGAACGCTATTCATCACGGTACGGAATGAGGGCAGTCAAGCAGTCACAGTCAAGAACATCACGGTCGACTATCCATGGATGGCTTTCATAACTGACCACTGGGATGGAAACTTCACGGCTACAGGGATAACCCAGGCTCTAAGCCAGAACCAAAACTACAACACGCAATATACCTTTACGTTGCCTACAGATGGACGAGCGCACAGTGGCTCAGCGTCCATAACAGTTGGAACTGACGTTCCCAACGGTCCATATCAATTCTTGGAAGCCTCTGCATTCATCTCGGTCGCCGGGGCAACATACCAGCCTCTCAGTCTAACGAGTTCAGTGCTACCTATCATTGAGATAGTTCTGCTCGGCATCGCTGTTGTCATGCTCGCACTAGTCTTCATGGGAATCGGCAAACTCTCCAAGAAGTAAATTCTCCCTGCCGTCAGGTAGGGATGCCCCTCTTTTTCGTAAAGCTATTTGTACAATACCTAGTTGAGCACCGGTTCGGGCCCGTAGCTCAGCACGGACAGTAGCGTCGGCCCTCTATCAATAGAGGATAGCCGAAGGTCGAGGGTTCAAATCCCTCCGGGCCCGCTATCGCGCCGACGCGAATCAGTTCTCGCTGCTTAGAATAACGCCTTGAATCATTTTCAAGTACGGCCGCAGTACTCTCGGGAGCGCATCGTGCAGCATCGCGAAATCTCCATGATGAAACACTCGGAGCCGCCGGCTAATCCCTCCGTACAATACCGCGAATAGGCCGAAGAGGATGACCAGTTGGAAGACTGGTCTAATAGGGTGATACAGGAGGAAGAACTGATCAAGAGCCAGCAACGGCAATCCCACTCCAGCGGCCAATGGAATGGCCTTTGACAATGCGGAATCTATGTGCGTTGAGACTTCATGGCGAAGGGAAAATCTCGCAAGCGCCACAATCAGTATTGAAAGTAGGGCCCGACCGATAGCACCGGAAAGGGTTCCCAACGGGAGGGCTGCAAACCCCACGAATCCCATAAACGCGATAGTCGATACAAGCGTGACGACCAAGTATCGCCTGGTGTGACCAACAGCTTGCAGAGTTGTGACTAAAAGGACCCCTTGGGCCACGAAAATAGAAGACAACGAGAGGATCGATAACGTCAAAGCCTCACCCACGTACGTCGCGCCATATACGATGTCAAGAGCGGTTGGAGTTATTGCCGCCAGAGCAGAGCCAATCGGAAGAACCGTCAAATTGACCAGCCTGAAAGCAGTGGCTAATCTGTCCGAGACCTCTTTGGGATCGCCCGTTGAGTGAGCCGCGGACAGCGCGGGATAGATCGCCTGATTTACCGGCATCCAGAGCACTGACAAGAAATTCACACTGGACACTACAAGGTAGTAAGGTCCCAGAATGGTCGCGCCTAGGAGGAGGTAGATTATGCCTAGGTCGCCCCACTGCTGTCCCAAAGTGATCAGCGCAGATGCAAATACCGGAAGACTGAAGACCAATATGGGTCGCAGAGGATAGCTGCCCCCTTTGGGAAGCTGGCCATGCCAGAGATAGACGGACAGAAGTAAGGTCGCGATCCCTCCAACAGCCCAACCTGTTGCAATGCCAAGGACCCGTAAAGGAGCGATGCCCAAGACTCCGATACCGTAGTATGCCAGCAAGAGCCCCAGTCCCCTGCTGAGAGGAACGAACAGGGCGTTTTGATAGAGAGTCTGCGCATACCGTCCAACCCCTAGGAAGAATGCCGTGTAGAGAAGCGTTAGATCAAGGAAGAAGGAAGCAATGAATGTCACAAGCAATAAGTTGGTAGGGTCTGCGGCGCCTCGAAGGAAGCCGCTGAGATGGGGCGAGAAGAGTATAGCAAGTGCAACCACAGGCACAGCTAGTGCGAGCGACAGTCTCAAAGTCACCCTGGCTACTCCGGCAGCCGCCTGAGTATCTCCGGCAACGATGCTTCTGGATATGAAGCGGGTTGCGGCGAGAGGTAACGACCCGGAAATTAGTCCCGTCAGAAGCGCCTGAATTAGGGCAAGGACCGCGACCTCGCCTACCTCTGTCTTGTTGAGAATGCGGGCTAGCAGAACGTAGAATACTAGATAGGTAATGTAGAGGAGGACCTGCTGGCTAGTAAGATAGGCTGTGCCCCGAGGAACATTGTAAACCTCCGCAGTCTTCGTCAAGGAAATTGCGAGAACGCCTACACGCAGGCTTCTTGTGGCTTATGCTTTGGTCGAAATCGCCGGCAATACAATCACTCTCTAGAGAACCTGCTATGAGGCACCGGTGAAAGTGAAGTAAAGGAGCATTATGTTGAGCCCGATTATGAGAAGAACGAAGATTCCTGCCAAGATCGTTGTTATTCGCCGGTTTGTGAATACTCCCATCAGACTCCTATTCCGAGTAAACCACCAGAGAGGTACGAGAGGGAGAGGGAGCAGGAGGCTCAGGGCGACTTGGCTGTAGACCAGGATGATGAGCGGGTTCAATCCAAGAAGTATCGCGATAGTGGTGGGGATTGTGTTGACGAATCTCGTGACAAGGCGCCTCATCCATGGATTGATCTTCTTTCCAAGCATTCCTTCCATGATCGCTTGGCCTGCCAATGTGCCTGTTGTGGACGAGGATAATCCAGATGATAGAAGGGTTATTCCAAAGATCACTGCGGCGGGAGGACCGAAGAGTGGAAGGAGTGTCTTGTACGCTATGTCTATTGTAGGAACGGATATCTTGGGATAAAATGCCGCGGCAGCCATTATCATTATGGCCGCATTAACTAGGCCCGCCATCGTGAACATTATGATACTCTCAGCCTGATGAAGACGCAATACGTACTTCTTGACCTCCACCCTTGGATCAGTTACCCTATCGTTTGCCAGTGCAGAATGAAGGAAAACAGCGTGAGGCATGACAGTCGCTCCGATGACTCCGACCGCAAGAAGGAGTTCGGGTACTGTGCTTAGGGTTGGTATGATTGAGCCTCTCAGAATCCCTGCCGTGTTTGGAGATGTTAGGAAGATCTCGTAAAGGTATCCGAATCCTATGATTGAAACAAATAACAGAAATGCGTATTCGAGTCTTCGGGCCCTTCCCCGAGTGATACCCAGTATCAACAGTACGTCTAAGACCGAGAGAAAAGTTCCATAGATCAGGGGAACCCCAAAGAGCAGGTACAGAGCTATGACAGTTCCCAGAAACTCGGCCAGATCCGTCATTGCGGCGGCCGCCTCCGATGCGAGCCAGTAGGGGATAACATAGCGAGGGGCCTTCAGGTGCAGTCGTATCATGGCCGGCAGAGAATGCCCCGTGGCAATTCCCAGTTTTCCTGAGAGATATTGGAGAAGCATGGCCATAATGCCAGCAAGCCACACGACCCAGAGCATAGTATAACCAAAGGATGATCCTCCTACGATGTCTGTTCCGTAGTTTCCAGGGTCCATGTAGGCGACGCTTACAACAAGAGCAGGTCCGAAATACACGGCGAGGTTACGAATGAAGCTCCGGGACTTGTACTGCAGGGGAACCTCTAGTAGTTCCGTCATCCTCTAACACCCACCCACCCGGTACCGTCGATAGAACACACTTGAGAGTGTTTTAGTAGGCTCTAATAAAGCTAGACTAACCTAAGTTTTTGGGCTCAAGGACCATCAGGACCTAGCGGTAAATATCGTTTACGTGAAGTGTTCGTACCCGCGAGGCTCCACTCTCCGAGTCTTTCCACCGAAACGCGCAATGACATCTCCCAAACCATTCTTCACGCTGCCGATTCTTCTGAGCGAAGGAATCCTTTGTCTTAGGCTCTCAAATCGAATTCTCTTTACCGCTAGGACGAGCTCGTATTCTTCTCCTCCGAATAACGCGAGCTCTTCCGGGACGAGACCATGTTCTTTAGCAAATATTTTGACATCTCGCGCGACCGGAATCTTGTCCAAGACGATACCCACGTGGCTTAGACGAGCAATCTCGTGAAGGCTCCAGGCCAGACCGTCGCTCGAATCAATCGAACTGCTCACGGACCCGGTCCGAGCGAGCTTGAGACCAGTCTCCAACCTTGCCGACGGATGGAGAACCGAATAGACGAGCCTCGAGAATCTACGTGGCCAAGGCTTCTTGTTCCCCAGCAATATTCGGAGTCCGGCGCTTGTCTTTCCGAAATCCCCAGTAACTGCTACGACGTCACCTGGTTTTGCCCCGTCTCTACGGAGGATCTCTCCAGTCTCCGCAAATCCGAAGCCGATACAGTCGATAACAAGGTCATCGGTCTCACTCGTGTCCCCGCCAAGTATTCTACAATGATATTCCCTTGCGCCCCTTTTGATACCGAGCGCTATTTCATTCACAGTCGAGAGGTTTGCAGCAGGAGGAGGCAGGCCGAGAGATATCAAGAGTCCTTGAGGCTGGACACCCTTTGCTGCGAAATCGCTTACTGTGCCGACTACTGCCTTTCTTGCCGCTTGTCCAAGTGTCATGCCTGGCGGGACATCAGTGCTGCCAACAAGCATGTCAGTCTTCAACACAACGAGTCTGCGCTGGGAGATTGGGAACGAAGTTACATCCTCGTCGAACCCCATCGGCAGTTTTGGCTTTGAGTTGAAATGTCGTTTGAGGATTCCGACGATCTCGCGTTCGGTCAGACTGTTCTTGACCATGCGTCTTCTATTCTAGCTAGGAATCGTAGAGCTTTAAGTCAAGGCTGTGAACGGGGCTCGGCCGGTGCCTCGGTGGCTCAGCCTGGTAGATGCGTCTCGCAACAGAGAGCATCCGCCTCGTAAGCGGAATGGCAGAATTCTGCCCCGTAAGGTCGCGGGTTCAAACCCCGCCCGAGGCTCCAATTAGGTACTGTCTGCAGCTAATCGATTCTGAGGCTCTCCACGCCTCTCAATACGTCTGGTTCGATCTGTGATGGACAATTTACGCGTTTGTGGGATTGATGGTAACAGCATCGAAATCAAGCTCTTTCTCGCTAGTTACGGTGATGGAATTGACGACCAAGCGAAGTCTATCGATTCTTCTCTTGACACTGGCTTTGGCAGTCGGCTCAGTTGCTCTAGCTCATGCTCCTCCTTCGCAACCACCGGTGATAGGTACGCCGGTCATTAGTCCGACATCTCCCACATCCAGCAATCCTGTTACGGTCTCTGTCAATGTTACAAGCGCACGCTCCACGATCAATAATGTGACCATCACATATACCACTGACAACTGGAAATCCACGAACACCACCATAGCTGCAACCTACAACGCGACCACTACAACTGCGACCGGCCGAATACCAGCCCTTGCTTCTGGCGGTCATGTCGAGTATTACATCGTCGCATTTGACAATGCCGGGAACAGAGGGCTGAACCCTACCATTGGGAACTATTTCGCGTACGACGTGTCCGCTCCGACTTCGCTGACATCCGTTAGCACGTTAACTTACATAGCGGTAGCGGTTGGAATAGGTGCTGCGATCGCGGCAGTAGCATTCATGATTCTCAAAGCACCTCAGAGTAAATCTAAGCAAAGCAAGTCTTCATCAACACAAGACCAGAATCGGACCCGCGGCTCACCCTAAGCCATAGATCACCGAGAGAATAGATAGCCTACCCCGCATTCAATCCACTTCCGACACTTACTCCGATTTTTTTACAGGCCTGAATGCAACGACCAGCCACCACACAAGAGCCTGAGCTGCAATTGTTATCGAAGTAAGAATGAGCCCGCTGATCGCGAAAAGTGGAACGAAATAGGTCAAGATAGCCGCTGTCGGAATGCTAGCGGTTCTCCTTGGAACTTGAGAAGCTTTGTTCAGCACCGTTGACATGCTGAAAACAGCCAGCCCTGCGCTTCCCAGAGAGATCAGAAGGTCGACTAGCATCAAGCAAAACAACCCCGCTTTCTCGAACACCGTTTCAAAGAAGTTGGACGCGATCTCGAGAGCAAGGCATGCGTGATCAAGGGGCAGGAACGTTCTGCCAATGCGTCTGCTACTGTCATTATGTAACTGTAGTCCATACCGTTGTGGTAATCCACCAGCGATGTTCAATAAAAGTAGCCCCTCCAGATTCTCTTCCAAACGTCTCGTAGCCGATTATGAGTCACTTCATGAAAGGATCAATGGTAACGACCTGCAATTTGCTTACTGGTCTCATGCATCATAGGGTCCACGCGGAGGAAGGGTCAATTTCTAAGACGTTTGTTCTAGACTGTGTATCCGGGACCCGTCTGGGCGAGGGGAAGCCGAATTGACGACGTGGGAAGAGCCAAAGGAGCTGGACACTGACAACGAAGCAGTGATCAGCCTTTACGATGGTATCAGAAAGATACTCGATAACCAGTCAAAGCCGAAGCTAAAACAGGAGACGAAAATTCTTAGGGCCGCAAGACACGTCTTACAATGTGGGAGGATCTTGAAGGTAGATGTCGAGCGCAAACTCGTCGTCGTCACGGTTATGAAATCAGACGGCGAGCTCCACGAGCTTCGAATACAGGCAAATGACGATTGATCTATGCAAAGATTCCGGGCGGCGAACTCGGAACATTACACTACTTTTCGGTCGAGCACTCCCAATCTTCTCGCTCTCCTTTCAGCATACCTGAAAGCGAGAAGCCCTAACGCCAGAAGAATCGACCCTCCAATGAAACTCAGAGCCAAGTAATAGAAGTAGGAGCTGACGCTTCCCAGTGGAAGCAGGACCGCGCGAGACGCCCGAATAAACTCGGTAAACGGGAGAACATTTCCGACATCCGAGAATGGATGGGGCAGAAGACTTACTGGGAATAGTGCCTCGGAGAAGACCATCAGCAGCCCAGAAACGTAGGTTGGTAAGGCCCATTCGAATTTCGATGCAAATATGGCATACGCTCCCAGAAGGAATCCCAGTCCCATGGAAGCGAGTATGTTTACGACCAGCGCTACTCCGAACAGGGTGATCGAAAGGGGTGTGACCACGAGAGGTATCGCAACCCCGAACAGCAGCGATGAAACCACGATGGCTACCGCGAGCGACGCGATCGAAGTGACCGTGGACGAAGCGAATGCTGCAAGACATCTTCCCGCCAGATATGGAGGAGACGATTTCGGAGACACATAGACTTGGGGAAAGACGAATGTCCACTTTCCCTCCGCGATAGCCAGAGTCGGCACCCAGGAATACGCGGAAATGTGTGCGTAGAGAGTTGCGCCAATCAGGATGAATCCCAGAAGCATCGGAAACTGGCCAGGCGCGATTGCGGTCCCGTTCCTGAAACCTATGTACAGCACGGTGACCGCCGTCATCGTACTTGCGATAGGAGCGATTGTCTTCAACGAGAAACCGAGAAATGGATTCGTCCATCCGAAATCCCGAGACCATCCAACTCGAATGGACGCTATGATTGAGCTAAGATAGCTTATCTCTGTCTCACCGCGATAGTACCTGCTCGGCGACCTTTCTCTTCCAAGATTTTCAACGCCTTAGAGGCTGCGAACAGTAATGTGATCCCCATTATCGCGAGCAACAGTAGGTCTCGATAGACGGGTGCGAGATCTGTCGCTCCAGTGGAGTTCAGGCTGAACAAAGTTCGTTGAAGTGCATCCATCCCGACGGCGAGAGGAATTATGAGAACAATCGCTTGTAGAGCTGCGGGAAATGCAAGGCTCGAAGGGAAATACACTCCCGACAGAAACGAGACAGGTTCATGCAAGGCTTCGTTAACCGAGTCGGCTTCGCGACCATAGACGAGATAAAGCGACGACAGGGCCATGCCCATAGCATACAAGGAAGCGAGAGTCAGGGCAAACGTCAGGGCCACGAGCGGCCATAAGGGGGTAGCGGGTGGCGCGAAGAGAAGCCAGCCAATAATGGCGAGCGTAATTGCCGAGGGTGCGGTTCCGAGAATCCCGCCAAGCGACATTCCGATGAGGATGGCTGATATCGGTGCGGGGGAGGTGACGTAGAGTTCGAAGAGGCCCTGTTGTTTGTCCCAGTTGAACTGGGATGCCATTGACCAGAGGACATTTCCCCAAAACGACACCATGACTCCACCTAGAAATGCAAACCCTATCCCTGCTCTGAGACCGGCGCTACTGTAGAGCAGAGACAGGGCTAGGGAGGTGAAGAAGGGGAAGCCGACATTGACGGCGACCCATAGTGGTTCTCCGTAGATACTCTTGGTTCGGACCCAGGTCCGAGCGTAGACTGTTTTTAGCCAGAGGCTAGCTCGGGGATTCATGTTCCCTCTCTCTAAATCCTCGTCCTACCAAGGCGACAAAGACTTCCTCCAACGTAGTCTGCTGCCTCCAGTTCGAGATCAAATTCATCCCCGACTTTCTTGCAAAGTCTAATGCTCCGTGGGCCGATTCGTCGCTATCCACAACAACCTGGACTCTACCTACCCCTCGCTCTTCATCAATGGATGATGTGAAGCCCTTCACCCCCTCAAGTTTGCCTAGTGGTTCGAGACTCGCCGAATCGGGCGCAGGCGTCATTTCCATTACGAGAGCTGGGGCGCCAAGAGACCTTTTCAGAGCCATCGGTGTATCGCAGGCAAGAATCTTCCCCTTGTCAATTATTCCGACTCTGTTGCAGATCGCATCGACTTCAGCCATATTGTGAGTTGCCAAGAGAATTGTACGTCCGGACTCTTTCGCCTGCTTCACCAAAAATTCCCTAATCTTCAACGCAGTCATCACATCCAGCCCGATAGTGGGCTCGTCAAGGAATACGACCTTTGGATCGTTGATGAATGCTCTCACAACTGTGACGCGTTGCCGGTAGCCGGTCGAAAGGGTGTAGAATTTTCTGTCAAGATAATCCGTCAGCCCCAGCATCTCCGAAAACTCATTGATCCTTTCGTGAGCAAGCTTTGAGGGAAGCCCATAGAGTTGCGAGAAGAACCAGAGATTCCCGCGGGCAGTAATGTAATCATATCCCGCCCGCTCTGCCCCACTGGCAGTGCTGATCAAAGGCCTCACCTTCTCTGGCTGCTTAGCAACGTCCCACCCCATCACCCTAGCGGACCCAGACGAGGGCAAGAGTAAGGTCGAGAGTATCCTAATCATGGTAGTCTTGCCGGCCCCGTTCGGACCGAGAACACCGAAAACTTCGCCCTCTCTGACTTTTAGATCGACCCCATCAAGGGCCAGCACTCTACCTTCTTTGCCCTTGAATTCTCTGCGTAAATCTTCAACCTCGACGGTTGCCTTTGCGTCTCTAAAGCTCATGAACGGGGAGACTCGCCTGATTTCTAACAAGCAAAACCCGGTGTCTCATTTAACAATTCGGCCGCCCGAGCCTCTTTCTCGTGGACAGTCGAAGTTGGAATGCGGGGGAATCGCTGAGTCCCGATACGAGGGATGCCGGAGGGATTTCTGCCCCATTTGTTAGAGAATAGAAGCTGACCAGAGCTAAAATCACACGATGTTTCAAGGATCATGGGGTGAACGCTCTCGGCCAAAGAAACTGCCTTACCAAGGACATTTGAGTCTGAAATTGTACTAATCATTAAAGATGACACGGCACGTATCAGGAAAGAGTTGGCTGGCATTCGCCAGATTCTAGAGTATGACCTTAGGCCTAAGCCGCCGCTAGTCATTTACGACACATACTGCGATACACGAGAGAAATCTCTGCGACGAAGAAAGATCAGCCTCCGGACTAGAAGACTTGGTGGCACTTTATTGATCTCGACCAAGTCGGACGTCCGTAGAATCTCGGGGAATGTTATTCGGAGGAGTGAGACGGAACTGCCATGGTCATACGACTCAGTTCGTCTACTTGCGCGGACGCTCGAACTGAAAACGCCGTCAACGTCACTCTCAGGATTCCAGAGTATCCCCCTTTCTAGAACGCTCAAAGCTTTGGGTTTGCACGTAATTCAAGAAAGGCGAACGCGAAGAGAGGCCAGAGATGTAGTCGGGCAAAGCGAGAACCCAGTTTCAACATTGGCCGAACTGGCGATTGACAGGGTAACCTACAGCTTCCAAGACGTCAAGGTAGGATTTTCAGAGGTCGAGGTTGAGGCAAAGTCTCCCGGAGCTCTGGCAATTGTTCAGGCTATCGCAAATACCCTCGTCTCAAAGTATCAACCCTTTCTACAGCAGTGGTTTCATGGAAAATTTGTGACTGGTCTTGCAATAGGGAAACTCTTGAAGATCGACGGACTCCAGAGCTACTTGGTGAAGGGCAATTTGGGACCAAAAGCATTCGAAGTGGTCGATCGGACCATACGAGAGCGAAGATTCTAGGCACCCGCGTCTAGGCTCGCGAAAGAAAGACAGGCTGACACTCCTTCGGATGAGCGAGATCGCGTTAGTTTGGCTCGAATCCAGCACAGGCCATTCCATAGTAGCTTGGGACTTGGTACGATAATAGTTGAGATCGCAGTGGAATTAGTTCGTTTATTCCAGCTAGAATCACCATCTGCCAGAGGCTATCCGGCTTTGCCTCTTCAATGAATCTGGGCTTCAGTCTCAAGATTCGTTTCAGGTTATTGTCTCGGATCGCTCTTAGCACAAGATCATCATACTTTTGGGCAGCTCGGCTGAAGCCATATGGGCCTGTACGAGAGTGCGCGTGAGCCTGGTCCGCGCTGGCAATGAAGACAAACTTCCTTTTCCGGTCCTTGTTCATGAGACGACCGAGTAGTTGGCCGAAGACGAAGTTTTTTCGAAGAGGGATCTCGCGGGACGGAGTAACTATCAAAATCTTTGGCTTCAACTTCCGTTCCTTTAAAATAAACCATAACGGGACAAGTGTCCCCCAATCCATTTGCATGTCGGAGGAGGATCCGGTTGCAGTCCCGTAATTTGCTCCGACCACAGGCAGGCCCTCTTTCTCAGCTTGTCGAACCAAGATCCTCCCAAAGTCCATATCGCATCGGGCGCGAAGGGACACTGACTGATTTGGAACGCCCTTCAAAGTTCCCGAGGCATTTTCAGAAACCACGACGGCGATTCTCGATACCAGCCTGAGATTGTGAGGACTAGCAATTACAACCGTCTGTGGATGAGTTTCCGAGATTCTCTTCGCGAGAACCCGCATCGCTGCGCGTGTTTCCTCGAACTTAGGCAGCATCGCTTTCGAAGCCAGTTCTGGAATAATTTCTCCGCCATGAGGAGCGATACAAGCGTATACGAGCGTCATGGTTAGATGACGATCTTGCCGATCGTTGGGAAAGCGGGAATTAAGCTATCGGTAGAGATGAAAGTCCAACGGACCACCCTCGATGCTTGGCGAGAGAGTGCCAGCGCGCGCCGTCAATCTCTAGATATCGTTATCTTGCAGAATATCTAAGAATGCCCTTTCGAGGGGAAAGGATTAATCAGTCGGAGTATGCGGAATCATTTCAGAACTAGGACGCTGAATAATATAGTGACAGAAAACGCTCCATTGCCTGAGTCGGCATTAGTCGAATCAGTGAGTCGAGCTCGCGCCGAGCCACGTAAGAAGATACATCTCGCATCACCAATCATCGACGCTGAGATGAAAGCAGCAGCCCTCGCCGCCCTTGAGAACGAGATGATGGTCATGGGCGAGACCGTCTTCAAATTTGAGGAAGAGTTCGCAAAGTACTGCGGCACGAAGTATGCCGTATCTACTGCCTCCGGAACCGCAGCCCTCTCAATTACATTTCAAGCCCTAAACATCGGGCATGGCAACGAAGTCATCACGACCCCCTTCTCCTTCATCGCAACAGCAAACTCAATTGTTCACGCGGGAGCGGATCCCATTTTCGCTGACATTGAAGACACTGGAATGAATTTGAGCCCTCACAAGACCCGAGCAAAGATCGGGTCCAAAACTCGCGCACTGATGCCTGTGCACCTGTACGGACACCCATCTCGAATTGATGAATTCCATGAACTTGCGGTTGAGTCAGGCGTAAGCCTGATTGAGGATGCTTGCCAGGCTCACGGCGCCGAATTCAAAGGACGAAAAATCGGCTCTATCGGTGATGCCGGATGCTTTTCGTTCTATCCCGCAAAGAACATGACCGTCGGCGGCGACGGGGGCATCATAACAACGAACAATGAGGAAATGGCCGATGCCGCACAGAGCATGAGAGATTGCGGCCGAGACAAGAACAGCAAATACTATCACGGTCGAATAGGCTTCACATCAAGGCTCAACACAGTCAACGCTGCCATTGGAAGAATCCAGCTGAAGAGGCTGGAGGCTTGGAACGAGGCAAGAAGACGGATATCCGGACAATATAGAAAAGAGCTCGAAAATGTGCGAGACATCATTCTCCCACCTTTAGAGGCGAGTTTCGAAAAGGCGGTCTACCACCTGTTCGTAATCAGGACGAAGTTCCGGGACCAAGTGAAAAAACGTCTCGCCGACAATGGAATAGAGACCGGCATACACTATCCGAGGCCGATCCACCTACAAGCACCCTACAGAGAGAAGTACGGCTATGCTGAAGGAGCGTTCCCGCTGAGCGAGTCGCTCTCAAACGAGGTCTTGAGCCTACCAATGTACCCGACCCTCGCCGAGGAAGAAGTGGTCCGGGTATGCGAGGCTCTGAAGAAATCTCTAGTAAACTAGTCCCGGAACTCTCCAAAACACGTACTCTTTTCGTAATCTGCGGAAAGATCGAGGTCTACTTCTTCCTCAACAGGGAGGATGAGATTATTATTGAGGGGAACAGGATCCCTGCACCCGCAAAGAAGATCCACTGTACGCCGAACTCCGATACAAAGCCGCCTAGAATATTGCCGATGGCCATTCCGATGCTCAGCACAACACTGTAGAGCCCATTTGCCGATCCTCGTCGCGCCTTGCCGGAAATATCACTGACGTAGCTGAGAATCGCGGGAGCGATTGCAGATGCCAAGAAGAAGAGTGGAGCGAGGATCAAAGCGTATGTCAGAAAGTACGGGAAGGACCAACCGAACAGGACTAGGAATCCGAACTCTCCGATAGCACCAAGCACCATTATCTTTGTCCGTCCCACCTTGTCGGATATGTGGCCAAAAACAATCGCGCCAAGGGCAAACAAGCCCCCAATTGCTCCGAGAAAGATCAGCATCTGCCCGGTGAGAGTAATGTTCGCGTCCTTGAACGCCTTTGGCAAGAGAAAATACATTCCAAGAATAATCGTCTGACCAAGCCATACAGGCAGAACAGGGCGAATCTTCGACCCAATCCGACGCCGACGAATCCCAGGCTGATTCAGCTCATCGCTCCTAACAGGTTCGACTAGGAACTTCGTCGCGAGAATGGACGTGAACAGAAATATTCCCGAGGTCACCCAGAAGGCATCGGACAGCCTAGATGCGAATGCCGTGACAAGAACAGACCCGACCCCGAAACCAAGCCCATATCCGCCCAAGTTGGCCAGGTCGAAGCCTCCCATCTTCTTCCCTCGATTAGTCTGTTTGGTCGCGTCACCTAGTAAGGTGAGAGATGTTACTGCAGCCATTGCGGCGGAGACACCCATTAGAGCGTGGAGTACGGAGACGCTCAACAGATTCCTTGTGAAACCTATTGCTGCGGTCAGAATTGTGATGAGTGTCATCCCCGTTAGGTGAAGCTTCTTCCTGCTCATCCGATCCGCTAGTCGACCGACAGGCATGGCAGAAACCGCCTCAGCGATAGGGTAGAGCGCCAGGATTAGACCAACCTGAAAGGCTCCAGCGGGCAAGTATAATGGAAATAGTATCGTCACCGAGCCGAATCCTATACGAGTAAGGAACACTGCCAGGTAGAGGTATAGAATCATCCGCGCGCCGATCTTCTTAGCCATGGCAGCATCCGAGGGGACAACTTGGCAAGGCGGCTCCTTCTCGTAATAGGCTAGATGGTCCAGTGAGAGGTTTGGAACGGGAACGGGCTGCTGGTCCTTTCCGCGATATCCGCGCTGGGGCTTCTAGAATTTGCGGGGCAGCTGGAGAAGGTTCAGACCGATATCTTTGTCCTTGTCCTTCATTAGTCTTCCCGGAAGCTTGGTCACGTTTACTTCAACCATGTTCGCGAGGGATTCTTCCTCGAGATGTCCTCCGATAACCGAAAAATCTCGGCGTCCCAGAGTGACGTGTGCATGAGGCAAAGCTTGTCGATTCATCGTCGAGACGTTTCCAGATAAAGTGAGGATTTCCAAGTCTTCGTCGAAGGTTTCATACTTGTAGGTCTTCGTGTCTTTGAAGTCGTAGTGGCCCAGTATGGCTTTGTACAATGAGCCTATGCCTTCAAAGAAGCATGCGTAGAGTTTTTGCGCGTTCGCGAATTCTCGCAGCGTCTTGAGTATGTCGTCGCCTTGTTCGAGGCGGAGTACAAAACCTGAGCTGACTTTCTCGTAAAGCGCGTTTCGCACCCGTTTATTGGACGATTTCTAGGAAGTCTTTCCTGAAACTCGGTTCATGCTCAGGAGACGATGGGAACGGTAGAGGACCCGTACGGGATGACGGCAACGTCCCGCTCGTACAACTTCGTGTCCATTAACCTCAGTGCGTCATCGATGGTCCTGTAGAACTTTATCCGGGTCTTGCCGAGGAATTCCTCAACCACGGTCGGTGCCTTGGGAGAGACGACTGCAAAGTCTGTCTTTGCATCGTCGATCGCTAGCCTGTTCGGTTTCTG
>WNFE01001514.1_pt1 | contig 32500 bp, 23 predicted proteins | sample 5400451 | NCBI WGS metagenome assembly WNFE01 (sample SAMN13153344, study PRJNA577476) | soil metagenome | isolation source: 200 cm saprolite under Douglas fir tree site 2 hole 2 | place: USA:California | collected 2015-04-18
TCGCCTCGGGAAGAACGCCATCGACCGCGAACTCAAGAAACTCCGCGATACCGTGGGTGGCCACGCGGCGCTCGCATTCGTCGCCGATGAAAGCAAGACCATCGGCGGCTTTGGACGCAACGACCGGTTCTCCTACGTGCAACGCTTCGGCGGCCCCGGCGAAGTTGCCAATCGCGTCCTTCTCGAAGCAGGCACCGCCAGCGGCCGCGAACCGGCCGGCATCGTCCAACTGCGCTCCTATCTGGGACAGTTCCTCGAGGAAACGCACACCTCACTGGGCGCGGAGGATGAGGGCCGATTTCCGCTCCGTCTCCTGCATTTCCGTCGCACCTTCGTCGAAAAAATGTTTGCCATCCACAGCAAAGTCGAACTGCTCAAACGTGACGGGCGTCCACTCGGAACCTATGCAAGGCACTACTACGACCTGTTTCAACTTGCGGCGCAGGCGGAAGTGATCACCATGCTGAAATCCGCCGAGTACGCGGCCATCAAAGCCGACTATGACGAAATCAGCCGGACCCATTTTGCGGAAAGCTATTTCTATCCCGAAGTGATGAGCTTTGCCAACAGCGATGCCCTCTTTCCCCCTCCGGAACTGGTCAAGGTCATCAGCGTCGAATACGAGGCACAATGCAAGATGCTCTGTTATGGGCCCTATCCGTCATGGGAGGAGGTCCAGGCGCGCCTTTTGGAGATTCGAGATCTCTTGTAGCCTCGCCAGAGAAGGGCAGTCATGACATCAGATGGAAACATGCCGACGAGAGGATTCACCGAACAACGGACGGCATTTTTCCAATATCTATATTGTGGTCCGGCGACTCGTAGACCCGCATTTCGCAAGCGGAAAGAACCGCTTTGTTCCACGTTATGCGTGTGAATCCAAGTCCCGGCCAATGCCATGCGTCGCCAATGGATTACCGTCAACAGCCTGGAAATTACAGGGTCTCTCAAATTTTTCGCTTGACATTCCTTAAGCTATCGACAACACTGTTGCAGATGGCTACCTTTTCTACTCGTGATGCTGCCAAGCAACTGGGTCTAGATGTATCCACGCTCAGCCGCTACATCGCCGCAAAGAAAGTACCAGCGCCTAAAACGCTCACGACCGGCGGCATTACAGTTCATATCTGGACCCAACGCGACATCGAACGCGTTCGGAAGCTGTTGCCAAAGATCAAGAACGGCAGGAAGCGCAGGTACAAAAAGGCCAAGGAGAAAACGTAGAACATCAGAAGCGGGACGCGCCAGTGCTCTAACACCGACGCGGCCCTTACCAAAGTCGCTCACTGGAGGAGCAACAAATGGCTGATACAGAAGGTATCCGTTCCCCTATTCCCACGCAACAGTCCGCACGTTCCCCGAAGCTGCGCATCTACGAAAGCCTTTTCCTGTGGAACCACGGTGTCGATCATGTCGTCGCCATCTTGCGCGGCATGGAGAAGTTTCCGTTTGCCGACAAGGAGTCGTTGCAGTCCGCCGTAGTCGAGATCGAACAAATTCGCGCCGACATCAACGTGGAGTTCACCGAGCACCTGGCTGATCGCGAACGCTTGAACGAAGGCCGCTTCTGGAAGCAGCGCCGCGCGTTCGAGAAGAAGTGGCGAGACCCCGACGACGTGTATATCGACGTCCAGCGCCGCGAAGAAGAACGCAAAAAGCAGGGATTGCCGCCTCGGCTCGGCATTATCCCTCATGAAGCAATAACTGCTGAAGAGACTCGTTTGGAAGCAGCACAAGGGCGCAAGAAAAAGCGTAGCAGGAAAGCCCGACAGTTGGGGGTCCAATGAAAGAGTCGAATACACAGATTGAACTGGACATGCCTCACGGTTTCCGTGCTGGAACACAGTCAGTGTCTCTCGATCGATTTGATTCGGTGTCGTCCGCGAGCAGCTGTCCAATTCAGTCCGTTGAACTGCTTCTCGATTGCGCAGCCGCTGCCGCCGTCCCCGGGGACCTTCATCCGAAGACTGTCGAGCGCTGAGCACGCGGGGGGCGCATACCCGCCTATCATTATTTCCGGCAATGGAAATTCCGCGCTTCCGAGCTGGAACTCTGGATGCTCTCTCATGTAAATTCACTTTGCCATCCGTGCCGCTTAAAACAGGAGGAATCGGATGGAACATAAGCGGCAACGGGTTCAGTTTGGTTGGCTTGATTTGAAAAAGAGAAGGAATGGCCCGGAGGTTTGGGTCCTGCGTTATCGGGAAACTTTAGCGGACAGCTCAAAACGTATGCCAAGTGTGATCGTCGGGTCAATCGAAGAATACCCAACAGAATCACGGGCGCGCACAGCGAGCATGTCCTTATTGCCTTCGATCAACCAGGAAAAACCAGAGGGAGTTCCTGTACCGTTCGGCGCAGTGATTGAGCGTTATCTCGCGCAAGAGCTTCCGGAAAGGAACTCGACCGCGTCTCGCTATAGATCATGGCTCAAGAATTACATAAAGCCAAGATGGGCGGAGTGCTCGCTCGACCAGATCAAACCGCTTGCGGTCGAAGACTGGTTGAAGAGGCTCTCCCTAGCGCCGAAGAGCAAGTCCCATCTCAAGAATCTGATGCGCGTCTTGTTTAACGCCGCGATGCGCTGGGATGATCCTATATCAACTCAATCCCATGAGCCTCGTGCGCATAAAAGACGGTTCGAAACGAAAACGAGAGCCAAAAACTCTTTCGGCGGAAGAATTTCGGCAGATGTCGGAATACATCCCCGAACTGTTTCGAACGATGTGCATCGTTGCAATGTGCATCGGACTTCGGGTTAGCGTACTCGGCCGGAAGTGGTGCGATATCGATTGGGAAGGCATGCGACTGGGCATACGCCAGTCATATGTTTGCGGAATACCAGGCGTTGTAAAGACGCCGACTTCCCAGCGATGGATGCCACTAGACCGTTCTCTGGCGGAAAGGTTACGTCAGCACCAATTGAGGTCTGCTTCGCCAGTGAACACAGAAGGCTGGGTCTTTGCAAATCCGGCTACAGGAAAGCCGTACTGGCCCGGACGCATTCAGGAGAACTGGCTTGTTCCCGCCGCGGAAAAGGTGGGATTAGGCCGGGTCGGCTGGCATACGTTTCGTCACAGCCATTCTTCTCTGCTACACGCGTTAGGCGTTGATCTCAAGGTCCAGCAGGAACTACTGCGCCATGCCGATATTCGCACGACGATGAATATCTACATGCATGCAGTTCCCGCCGCTTTGAGAGAAGCAAACAGCAAAGTAGTTCGTCTGGTGCTGCCCGCGCAGGTAGCGTGAGCTTAATGCTCCCTTAAGCTCCCTCGCAAGTCTGCAACTGATTGTTAGAAAAGGAAATATTGGTAGGGGCGGTGGGGATCGAAAGCTAGCCTACTCAAATAAGCCCCACTGTTTCATGGCGTTGCAACCGCCCTCCAGGAACAATCGGTACAAATAGTACAAGGCAACCGGTTCATCATGTCGCTGCTTTCGCAATGAACTTGCTTCGGAATCAGTGAGCCAGATGCAGCCTGATGCAGCCTGATGCAGCCTTTGAATCAATTGATTCTGCGGGACTCCAAGCGCTACAATTTTAATGAGGTGTGCAACGATGACTCGGATATCTTTTTTCTCGATCGTACTTGCATTTCTCTTCGTCGCTTCCGCGGAAGCGAAGATCACCGGCGACTACGTTGAGACCCGCAGCGCCGATGTCTATACCGGCCAATGCTTTGCCAACGGTGAGATGGGCCTTACCGGTGATCAGGCTATCCTGGCGTGGCACATTCGTTCGGGGAGTTGGGATGGCGTGAGGCTTGATGGGTTGAGCGTCGTGGCTGCGGTGAAGGCGAACGCAACGCTAGGCGATCCTTACGCTGACCCTTATCCGGCGAAATCGGTGCTAATCGTTGATAGTCGTGCAAACGCTCGTGAGCGTGCTGCGCTCGCTGCCTTCGCGCGGCACATGAGCGGAAAGTTGCTCGCCAATATTGTCAATGTGGTAAATACACCAATCGACTTCCAGATAACCCAGGAGCACCACGGCAGCGCCCTTTTGCGCGCGGGCGATTTCGTCACTGTACAAACGCGCAGCATCAACGAGAATGATCACCTCTGCGGGAATGAGTCGACGTTCTATCCCCCGCTGACGCAGGTCAGCCACGCTATGGCCGCCGTCGCCATGACGGATAGTTATAGCGGCAAAGGTTTGGGAACGACCTGGACGTTACACGACAAGCGCAGCGCCTTTGTCGGTACGTTTTAACCTTAGGCAGACGCGAAGGGAGGCGCGAATCATTGTCTCCGCGCTTCGACCGTGAATCCTGTTCGAGATATATCCACCGTAAAGCTGCTCTTATTCTCCTTTTGCTCCTTGCAGCAAGTGCTCTAGCGGCACCCAAAGTGGAGACCGTGGGGCCGTGTATTGACTCGACTGTGCCTGATTCCGTCAAGAAAGCGCTCGCGCCAACGGGTTATCGCGTGACACTTGACGACGGCTCGCCTCTTGACGTCTGGCCGCCTGCCCAAGTTCAAACCAGCGACAAGCCTCGTGAGGACGCCACATATCCCCTTGCGCCTTCGCTTTTCTTCGGCATCATCCATTTCGCGAAAAACGCGCGCGACGCCCGCGGCAACGCCATTTCTGCCGGTACATACACCCTACGGTACGAGTTACAGCCCAACGATGGCAATCATCTGGGCACTTCGCCTACTCCTGACTTCTTGCTGCTTGTGCCGGTCGCGGCAGACACAAATCCGGCTCAGACCTACAGTTTCGATCAGCTCGTCCGTCTCAGTGAGCAAGTAACAGGCAAAAGGCATCCCGCTCCATTCAATCTAGTGCCCGCCGATGCAACGCAGTTTCCGTCCGTCACTACCGATCCTGATGATCACACCATTCTGTTCTTCAAGGTGAGGACCCAGTTCGGCGACCTGCCGCTCGGATTGGTAGTGAAAGGTACCACTGCGCAGTAGTGCGCCTTAGTTCGGTCATATTCTCGTTTACCGCATTCTTGACAGGGAATCTTGCCTAGAATAATGATGGACTCCTACTAAATTTCATTCCGCGGTGATTACATGACCACTAACGACGACAAAACGTCCGGCCTTTCGCGACGCGACTTCCTGAAAATCTCAAGCATTGCCGCATCGGTTCCTTTGCTAGCAGGACCGAGGGTGATCGCGGTAGAGGGACAGGAGGTTGCGGTTCACGGTCCGGGCCCGGTACCGCTCACGTTAAGCGTGAACGGGAAACGGTTCAATGCTGAACTAGAGCCGCGGGTAACCCTGCTGGACGCCTTGCGGGAGCATTTCGACGTGACCGGTCCCAAGCGCGTCTGCGATCGTGGGGAATGTGGCGCTTGTACCGTGTTGATCGACAATCGACTCGTATATTCATGCACCACACTCGCCATCGAAGCGCAGGGCCAAGAGATTGTCACGGCCGAAGGATTGGGCGGGGGCGAGCGCGCGCATCCTGTACAGTCTGCCTTCGTCAACAATGATGCGCAGCAATGCGGGTTCTGCACGCCAGGGTTTACCGTCGCCACCAAATCTTTTCTGGACAGAAATCCGCATAGCAACGAAGCAGAAATCGCCCACGGCCTCGCAGGGAACCTCTGCCGCTGCGGAACTTACCGCGGCATCCATGGCGTGGTCGCGCAGATGACCGGCCGCGAGCCCAAAGGGAACGCCGGTACCACGATGATCGCGGCTCGGGCCACTGCTTCCCCGAAAGGAGATGCGTGATGCCCGCCGAAGACAAGTACACCTACCCACCTGCAGACGAGCGCACCTATATCGGCCGCCGTATGGGGCGCATCGATGGCACTGCAAAGTCCACTGGCCACGCCAAATACACATACGACTACAACCCTAAAGGCGTGCTTTACGGCGCTTTCGTCCGCTCTCCCTATGCCCACGCGCGCATCACCAATATCGATATGAGCGAAGCCGAAAAGATGCCCGGCGTAAAGGCTGTGGAGATTGTTCAGAAGCCCGGCAGTGAGATCCATTGGGCTGGAGACGAGGTCGTAGCCATCGCTGCGGTTGACGAGCCCACCGTGCGCGACGCCGTTCGCGCCGTCAAAGTCGAGTACGAGCAACTCCCGCATCTCGTTATCGATTCGCAGGAGCCGCCTCACAATATCCCGCCAGATACCAGCCCGTTCGGCCTTGATGATCTGCAAGACATGGCCAGAAACCAAGTTCCCACCGCTCAGCTGGTGAAGGAGATCAATGAGCGCGGCATCACTTTCAAGCCCGAAGAAGCGCCACTCGACCGCATGCCGCCCGACATCGCCAATGCGGTGAAATCGGCCAAGCAGAAGCCCGCGGAAAAAAAGCCTCCGACCTGGTACAAACCAGCCGCCGCGGAAACGCAGGGTGACGCGGACGCCGCGTTCAAGGCTCCCGATGTGGTCATCTCTGAAGGCGTTTACGGATTGCCGGTAATTGTGCACTGCTGCCTCGAAACCCACGGCGCCGTTTCCGAGTGGACCGACAGCGATCACTTGCTGACGCATGTATCCACCCAATATGTCTCGGGCATCCCCGGTCAGATGGCCGAGGTCGTCGGCATTCCCGCCGCGAACATTCGCCAAGTGCAGGAAAACATCGGCGGTGGATTCGGCAGCAAGTTCGGGCCCGATCGCTGGGGCATCTATAGCGCGAAGCTCTCGAAAAAAGCCGGCGGTACTCCGGTCAAAATGATGCTCAGCCGTGCTGAGGAACTTGAGGTTGCAGGTTGCCGCCCCTCAGCTTACGCGCGCGTGCGTGTGGCCGCGAAAAAGGACGGAACGCTGACCGCATGGGATTCGTTCGGTTGGGGCACTGGCGGACCCGGCGGCGGCGGTTCACCCCCGATCCCTTATCTTATTCGCGATCGCGTTCCCAACTATCGCATTCAGTGGACCGCAGTCGTCAACAACATAGGCCCGGCACGCGCGTGGCGTGCGCCAAACCATCCTCAAGCGTGCCTGATCACTATGTCCGCGCTCGACGACCTGGCGCACAAGCTCGGCATGAACCCGCTCGAGTTTTTCAAGAAGAACATCGAGCTGACCGGGCCGCGCGCCAACATCTACATGGACGAGTTTCCTGTCGCCGACGAATTAATCGGGTGGTCCAAACGGTGGCACCCGCGTGGCGACAAAACGTCGCGGTCGATTAAGCAGGGGCTCGGCATGTCCATGCATACGTGGGGTGGGCGCGGACATCAGAGCGAGTGCGACCTCACCATCCAGCCCGACGGCTCTGTGACGATCAAGATGGGCACGCAGGATCTCGGCACAGGGACTCGGACCGCCATCCTCGCGGTCGCCGCCGATACGCTTGGCTTAACACCTCAGCAGATCACCTTGCTTTACGGTGATACGCGGTATCCCATGTCTGGTGGTTCTGGCGGCAGCACGACCATTGGCGGTGTTTCCTCCACCACGCGTCGTGCTTCGGTGGACGCACGCGATGCGCTTTTCGCGAAAGTCGCGCCAGCAGTCGGATCCACGCCCGAACAGCTCGAAGCCGTGAAGGGCCAAGTTCGCGTGAAAGGCCAGGCTTCGAAGGCTCTGAGCTGGAAGGAAGCCTGCGCGAAAATGGGCGCCGTTCCTATCAACGCCCACGGCAAAAACCTCGGCGGTCGCGATCCGCTGATGAACAGCGGTGTCGGTGGCGTGCAGATGGCCGACGTGTCCGTGGACACCGAGACGGGCATCGTCAGAATCAACAAGATGGTCGCCGTCCAGGATTGTGGCTTGATCGTTTCGCTGGAAACGGCGGAATCGCAGTGCTATGGCGCGCTGATTATGGGCATCAGTTATGCCCTCTTTGAAGAAAAAGTCATGGATCCGGCCAGCGGGCGCATGCTGAACCCCAATATGGAGTTCTATCGGCTCGCGGGTATTGGCGATATAGGCGAGCTTGTCGTTCACATGATGATCAACAAATACGACAGCCGCGGCGTTATCGGCCTCGGAGAACCGCCCGTCGTTTCGCCCGGCGCCGCCATCAGTAATGCCGTGGCGAATGCGATTGGCGTGCGCGTGCCCATGCTGCCCCTCACGCCAGCCCGCGTGCTGGCTGCGTTGGGAGAGCAGAAAGGGGAAAACGCATGATTCAGTTCGAGTACGTAAGTCCGAACTCGGTGAAACAGGCGCTCGGCTTGCTCTCCGCCAACTGGGGCGACACCGAAGTCCTCGCTGGTGGGACCGATCTGCTCGGTCTCATGAAGGATTTCGTCCTCACTCCCAAGCGCGTCGTCAATATCAAACACGTTTCCGGCCTGGAGGCGATAAGGACCGAACGCGATGGCGGCGTGCGCATCGGTGCCTTGGTCACACTGGACCGGATCATCGAGGCCTCGCACATCCGGCAGAATTATCCTGCCCTTGCGCAAACCGTCGCTGACGCCGCCAGTCCGCAAATCCGGAACATGGCTACCATCGGCGGCAACCTCTGCCAACGTCCCCGCTGCTGGTATTTCCGCAACGGAATGGGCCTGCTGCCAAAGACGCCGGATGGGAAGTCCATGGTCGTCAATGGCGACAACCGATACCACGCTATCCTTGGTAATGAAGGGCCCGCCAACTTCGTGAGCCCTTCAACGATTGCGCCTATGCTGATTGCTTATGGTGCGCGCCTGCTCATCGCAGGCCCAGATGGAGAGCGGGAACTCGCGGTCGAAAAATTCTTCCGGATTCCCGCCTCTGATACTGAGCGCGAGCACGACCTCAAGCCGAATGAACTTGTTACCGAGGTTGTCGTTCCGCCAGCCAAAAACGTCCGCGCCGCCAATTACGAAGTGCGTCAGAAAGCATCCTTTGACTGGCCGCTAGCCACGGCCGCCGCGGTCTTGCAGATGAATGGGAGCACGGTGCAGAGCGCTCGCATTGTCATGGGTGCGGTCGCAACGGTGCCGTGGCTTTCGGAAGAAGCCGCGCAGGCAATTGTAGGCAAGACCACCAACGAGCGCTCGGCAAGCGCGGCTGGCGAAGCTGCAGTCAGCAAGGCTCGGCCTTTAAGCCATAACAACTACAAGGTCAAACTGGCTGCGGTAGCCGTTAAGCGAGCCTTGCTTGTCGCTGCTGGTCAGCCGGTTCCCGATTTGCACGCCGGTCAACGAGGAGGTGCGGCATGATTCCGCGACCCGAGCGCCAACGCTTCGATACAAACCATCCTCACCTGTGTTCCGGGCTTCGCTGGAAGGGGCTTTTCATTGATGCCGAACGCGACGCCACTGTGCCGCCCTGCAATGACGGTCTGTTCTGGTGCATGTACACCCAGACATGCATTGGTCCTGATGGCCAACTCGCCGAGCCCGGCAACTGCAACAATCTTACGCGAAAGTGTCACGGCACCGGCAAGTGCGGTTGAACCCCAGTAGTCGACGGTCGAAGTGTAGTTTTGCGTTTTGACACCGTATTACGCACTGCGCTCCTATCTGGGACAGAAAAGGAAGTCGATTCATCCGCCGGCGCGGGCCTGTCAACTGACCTCAGCGCTACTACAGTGCGACTCGGCTGTCGTGCAGAAGCAGCTGCGCCACAGTGGTCCACGGATCACGCTGAGAGTCTATGCACGTGATAGGTGGCCAGCGACGAGCGAAGTTGAAAACCGTTCGGCCCGAATTGAACAGTACGCCGTAAATTAGTTCAATTGGTGTCAAACGGCGAATTGATGTCAAACGTAAAAACAAACACGGTGAAATGAAGGAGATTGGTAGGGGCGGTGGGGATCGAATCTAATTCCCTACTCGCCGAGTCATTGAATCAATACACCCGAGAACACAGATTTGGGGCCACTTGGGGCCAAAAGGTTCGCCACCTTCTCTACTGCGTTACGTTGGGAATCGCCGATAACATGGCCATAAACTCCCAGCGTGATCCGGGCATCGGACTGCCGCAGTTGAGCTTGGGTTACGGTTGGCGACGCACCGGTTTCCAGAAGTAGACTCGAATGCGTGTGACGAAAACGCATGCAAGCCGCATTTTGGAATCTTCAGTTCTTCCAGCAATGGCCATAGCCCTTTTTGAACCACGGTGTTTGCGCTATAGGGCGCCTGCCTCGCCGCTTCATGAAGAGGAGTTTCGCCGGACTCGGCTGCCACGACTCAAGGTAGATCTTTATGATGACGGACAACGCTTCCGCCATCGGGATCGGGGCCTTGCTGGCCCTGCTCTTAACGGTCTGCATTTTACCCTTGGCCGGTTTTGAAGTGACCACTGAGAGTCTGCTCTTTCTCGGAACAGGGTTACGTCAAGTTCGCGAAGAAAATCCGGCGTCGATTGTCATCGGAAAGGTACTTCTTTAGACGAGCCCGCGACCCAGTGGACTTAAATCACTAGCCGCGCCGAGCGCTCAGACCATCAAAGTTGAGGCCACCTGGACTCTTACTGGCGCACCCGAAGGGACGTGAGCTATCGAATCTGGCAGAACTCGTGATCGCCGGCCGAATCGGTTGCGCGACAGGCGCTTGTTGCCCGGATAATTGAACGGCTTGAGCTGATGCGACTATATGCCGCAGCGGCCGTGAAAGATCGTGCTTCACTGCATGGACGACCACCGGATTGTCAGCTAGGACTCCAACTGGTAGCGTCCCAATTGCGGTGAAACGTGCCACATGAAAAATGGTACAGCACGAAATTGCGTCTGCTCCTTAGAACTCTTTTTTTGTAATCGTTATCGGGCCTACCTCCAGCTTTGGTGGTGTCAAGAATTCTCCGGCAAAATCACTAAGACCAGCCAGCGGAATCGATCTGTTTTTGCGGGTGGCGGTGGCACCGGCAGTTGCTTTAAGAGGCATTCCGTTTGTGTCCAGATTCGAGGGCAATGAATCTGAACAGATTGTCGCGTTCCACGGTAGGACTTCGTTCCCGCCGAAATGAACTAGACTCGAGAGGTTGCGTCTCGATGAATTAGACGCGGTCTGCGCGGATCGTCACGAGCTCCCACCCGTGTACTGTCACCAAGCCTTCTGACCGAATACCAGGCTTTTCGCTGAGATCACTCACCCAAATATTCTTCGGCTCGGGTGATGACCATACGAGCTTGGCCCGGCGATCTTGCCCAGACGCGCCGAAAAGGCGAACGATCCATGCCTTCCCATCATCGCTGGGCTTCAGCGCCGTCACAAGCACCTCCTCCGGTTCCACGCGCAACAGAGGTACTCGCGTAGTATTGGGACCAGAAGCAGGCGCGGCAATCAACGGCTGGTTCAACCCAGTGGCGAAGCGCGCGGCGGCCGCAAGGTCGTAGCCAAGGTGCGGGCGCAACGCGTAGCGAAACGCCACAATTCCATCTTGATAGGCGCGGTAATTCGTTCCCCAGTGATTGTTCACCACCCAGGAATAGAACTTCTGCGTGGGCTCAATATGTTTGCGCCACACGTCGAGATTTCTTTGAGAACCGAGCAACCGGGCGCTGACCTCACCGATTTCGACGAGCGGTGCATCGAGCGTCACCCACGTGACACCATGGTTCTCATTCGCGACATCAATCCAACGGCCGACGGGCATCCAATTTTTGCATGCACCTGGCAACTGGTCGGTCTCTGGCCGCATTACTGCCAGCGGGATATCCAGTCGTATCTGCCCTCGCTTCACGTTGAATGGGAAAGCAAATTGGACGCTCTCTTTCCCGCCGTGCTGCGCCCAATCTTCACCTGGTCCACCTTTCACAGGATTGGGGTTCATCGGAGCTCGCTTTTTGTCAACGATGTTAATGAGTTCGACATAGTCTGCGAACAGGCGGACTTTGCGGACCAGCTTATTGCAGCCAGGCGCCTCGGACTCGATATGGAGCGCCGCAACCAGCGGACCAGTTTCCTCAAAAGTGATCTTCACGGGTCCGTTACTTTGAAGATCCGCGAGGTTGCTGCCAAGCAGAAAAAGATATTGGTTGATTTGCTCGCCACCCGTCGTGTCTGCCAAGTTGTTATCGATACCGCGGCAATAGAGTTCGCTGATGCCGCCTGTCTTTGCATCTACATGGGCTCGAATCGTACCGTTGTCGAGGGCGGTTCCTTCGATTTTCACTGGTGAGTCCGGTTTATGAGCGATCCCCGCCGAGATCTTGTATCGCACCGCGCAAAACGGCGGTACGCCTCTCGCCCAAATTGCCAAGTCTCCGCTTGAGAGCCTTTGGGAGAGCACTGGATGTCCGTCCTCGTCAGTTACCCTGTCGCCAGCTTCAGACAAGGACTTTGACATCACGATAAGCTCCGTACGTTCCCACGAGGTCGTGTTATAGACGTCCACGGTGGGGCTTGTCTGAGCAGGGCCCCCAGCGGCTTGTCTGATGGAGCGGTCCAGCAACTCTTGCGATTGCCTTGCAGCCTCGATAGCGAAGGACCGCTTGATCTCCCATTGGTCCTTAACGAACTGGTTCTCAGAATCCGAAACGCTATTCCATGCTCCCCAGGTATGCTCGGAAAAAAGCAGGACGTTCCGCCACGCGTCGCTGAACGGGACTACCGGGTAAGTGCGCGCAGTGCTCATGGCGAACAGCGCGTCTGCTTGTACCAGCCGCTCGGCATTCTGACGGTTGATGGCGGTTTCAAGCGCGGATGAACCAGCGCCGTCTTCCCAATACGGGGTCAGGTCACCCTTGAACTCCGGGACTTCTTTGCCATAGCGCTCAGCAAGTGCAGCAAAGGCCTTGCTAACAGAAGAAATGAGGAATTTCGGCCAAGCGTACTTCGCGTTCCACGACTTGATATCCTCCGAAATTTCCGGATCCGGTTCGGCATTGTCGCCGTGCCCGGACCAGCGCATGTACGAAATGTCGTAGCGAAAATTCAACTCATCTAGGCGATCCTGATATTCGCCTACCCACTCCGGCGTAATTCGTTTGAAGACGTGGGACATCGCATAGCCCGTCCATGGCACCCATACAAGTACTTTCTCTCTGCCCGACGGCGAAATCCACCAGAACGGTTTGTCTTGCCACTCTTGCATCAGTGTACCGATGCGATCGAAAAAATTCGGCGCGGCTGAAAAGTAACGAATTCCCGCCTGCGACATTGCTGTCGCAACTCCCCACGTGAAGCCGGGAACGTCGCTGAGCATCGCAGAATCGATCTTTACGCCGCATTGTTCTCCGAGACGACTTGCGTAGCGGAAGAGTTGCAGTAGTTCCTCGGGCCGGCATAGCCCGGTCAATTCATTAGCGTACATGCCATTGAGCGCCAGCCAGCCTTTCTGAACAGCGTTGATAAATTCAGCCTTGTCTGATTCAGGCATGCGATGCATCCACAGGTCGCCGGCCCAGCAGCCTTCCATGTTCCATACAAACTGCGCACCCTCCGGATAGTTCGCCGTCTTACGAGCCAGGTCGATGCCCAGCTGAACGTTTCGCAATTGTTTTTTTTCAACATCCGTCTGCCGATCGGTGTACCCGATGTCGTTGTGCGAGTGCGGCAGTACATACACAAGCACTTTTCGCACCGGTTTCAGCGTCACATTCTCCGAGATAAGATTGCTTCCCGCGACTTCGACCGTTACGTTCACCTCGCGCTCGACCTCGCGCGCCGGCGCAAGGATCTCAAGCATTTGGGCGCCTGCCCGGACAGTTTTCTGATCGCGCGTGACACCATCAATGCGAACGACCGCGGTCTTGCCTTCCGCCGCACCGCTCTTACCAGGGGGCAGCAAAATCCGAACGGGCTGAAAAAATCTTCCATCTCTGTCGACCAGGCCACGAATGGGCTTCACCGCGGGAGTAATACTTTGTGATTTCCGTACTTCCTGTGACGCGAAAGCCGCGATTCTTCCGTCGCAAACCAGGCCGTCTCCGCCTGCGACCACCAGCCCCCTCAGAAACTCACGCCGTCTCATCGAGTGGCTCCGCTGCATAGGTGTGAGCCTCAGCTGGCTTTGGGCTGAGACTCCGTGATACTTCCATCATAGCTCCTGACCAATGCCATCAGATTGCCGAAGCATTCCATAAAATGTGGATCATGTTTTCACGCTGTTTCTGTTCGACTGGAACGGGAACGTTGTTGGGTTCGTTTAGGTTTATTTTGGCGGCTCGATCGGGCTTCGATGGAACCGACTGTCGCGCTGAATGGCTCAGACTAGGGTGGCGGAGTGAAAGGAACACTCTTGTCGATCCTCTACCTGTCCATCAGGATGACTATCGAGCCGAAGTGGCGATGCCAAGTAAAATAGTAACCCCGCCAGTTTTCATAACGCCCGCGATAAACGCTCTTCACAGACTCTGCTGTAGTCACCTTGGCGCCGTGAACTGGACTCGTACCGTCTTAATCTCGTAAGGCTTCGTTGGAACGGCGATGTTCCCGCTTTGCAATGGCAAATTCCCCGTCGCCTTTTCCATCAAATCCGTTTCAGCAGCTGATTCCGCTCCGGGAGGCAGTCGCACCTGGACGTCCCCAGCTTTGCCAGCCCATTCATAGAACCGAATGATGAGCGCGCCCTCGTCCTCAGCCTTTTTTACTGCCGTAATGACCACGTTATCCGCTCCAACGCTCAAAAACGAAAACTCATCTTTCAATTGGCCTTGATGCTTCTCCGTTTGCAGCGAGAGCAGCGGGTAATTGAGTTCATAGCCTTGCCGGACAGTCTGCGCGTCGCGCCAACTTCCTGCATGGGGATAGATGGCGTAGGTGAACTCGTGCTGTCCTTCATCCGCATGTGGATCGGGCCATTCCGGCGAACGCAATAGAGACAAGCGCAGCACATTGCCCTTTGCATCGTAACCGTACTTGCAATCGTTCAGCAGGCTCAGTCCCTGCTTGGCATCCGAAAGATCGGCCCATTGCAGCGCCGGAACCTCAAACTGCGCTTGCTCTCCGGGAGTATTGCGTGTCGTAGGCCGCTCGATGGATCCGTAGGGAATCTCGAATGTCGCCTTGTCGCTATGCGCATTCACCGCAAATGTGGCTTTTAATAGGATGTGCTTTTCATGCCAATCCGCGTTCATTCGGACATCCACGCGCGCGCTTCCTGCGGTCACAATAATGTCCTGTATGAACGTCGAATTCTGGAAATGCTTCTTCACCCGGATAATGGAGCGCAATGGACCGCGCTCCAGCAGGCTAACATCGTCGGCCTTCGTCAAATCCCAATGCTCTTTCTCAAAATCGGCGTCGATGTTCCAGGCGTCCCACTGTTTCGGTTTGTCTCGAAATGCTTGCAGCAGGTTCCCACACACCGAATCCTTCGGACCTCCCGTATCGGTGTCCGCGGCCGCTAGCGTTTCTGAATTGCCCTGCTTATCGAATAAGCTCGTAATGCATCCGGTCTTCGCGTCAACTTTTACTCGCACCATTTGATTTTCCAAAGTATCAGCGGAGCTGCGCACAACGCCGACGGGAGCGGAAGGCTTTTCGGCCGCACGGACGTAATACGTTTTGTAACCGAGCGAAGGCACGTTCGCTTGTACCAGCAAGCGCGCGCGATGCGTTTCCTTATCGACCGATAGCAGCTGTGAAGGAACCAGCTTGCTTCCACCATCCAGTACTTCGATTTGCCCAGCAACGGCCGGAAGCTGTGCGGTAATTTCGGTGACTTCTTTTCGCGGCCAAGAGAGTGAATTGAAAATCACTACCGGCACGCCGGAACCCTGCGTGTTGATGCGCGAACCGATTTCGTTCAGCGATCCGCCAAGAATCGCATTGCCTAGGCGGTTCACGTTTTCCAGATTACGTTTGGCATCCAGATAGTTCACCGCAATGCCGGAACCAGGAAAAATGTCATGGAAATCGTCAAAAAGCAGGTGTTTCCACGCGCCGTCGAACTCCTCCGCCGGATAGCTTGGGCCAAACAGAGTCACAATGGCCGAGAATTTTTCCGCATTCAGCAGAAGCTCCTCCGCATTGCGAATCCGTCGCTTCGTTTCTGCTTGCGTGGTCATCACGCCACGGTGATATTCAAAATACATTTCGTTGCGCCAAGTGGGGATTTTCAGATTTGCCGAGGACTTCTGCAGATCGTCAAAAAAACCGCGGGCAGTGCCAAAACGCAGTTTCGGATAAACAACGTCTTCGGACATCCAGCGTTTAGCCGTATCCAGCATCGACCTCGTGGGGCCGCCGCCGTGGTCGCCCACGCCATACAGGTGCATCATCTCGCGCCCGTTCGGCGGATCACTTTCGTACATCGACGCCGCATACGCCGCGAGGTCCGTTGCCATTTTCGCCGGCTCGGTGTCGTTCGCGTAATCGTGCGGAATATACGAGAGCAATCGGCTGCCGTCCGGCGCCTCCCACCAAAACAGCTTGTAGGGAAATTTGGTCGTGTCGTTCCAATAAATTTTTTGCGTGACGAAATAGTCCATTCCGGACTTCTTGTAGATTTGCGGAAGCTGCCAGCTGTACCCAAACGAATCCGGATTCCAGCCGATCTTCACATCCACGCCGAATTTCTGCTGAAAGTACCGCTTTCCCGTTAAGATTTGCCGCACCAGCGACTCGCCTCCAGGCATGTTCAGGTCCGGTTCGACCCACATGCCGCCAACAATCTCCCAGCGCCCGTCTTGCACCCGCTCTTTGATTTCTTTAAACAGGTCCGGATATTTCTCTTCTATCCATGAGAAGGTTCGCGCGGAAGACATCGTGAAATGAAAATCCGGATACTCGCGCATCAAGTCCAGCGCCGTGCGAAACGTGTTGCGCACCACCTCTACCGTCTCTGTCCACGGCCACAGCCAGGCCATATCGATATGAGAATTCCCGACCGCATTGATCGTAAACTTGCGCAGCCAAGGTTTGAGCGTCTCTAATTTCGCTTGGGCATTACGAAGTGACGCATCAAATGCTGTCTGATCTCCTTTATCCAGCGCTGAAAAATCGATGGCCTTCACCGCCGCATCCACCGCGCTTTCCCGCTCGGTTTTGCCCTTCGGAAATGCCGCGATCAGCGGTTGCAGCGAACGAATCTCCCGGTTGCGCGCTGGTTGTGAGCGGAATCGGCTGCTGTGTGTCGTCGTCGCCGCGCGCCACCAGAGATCCGTTGGAAAACACCGTGATCAGCAGACGCTCGTCGCTGCCAAAATAGAGCTCCAGGCTTACCTTGGCGCCTAGTGTCGTGTATCCATTGATTTTTTCCGGAATCTCTATCCAACCTCGGAGCACCCGCGCGCCGCTTTTCCAGCCCTCGCGCGTTTTCACCGTCGGCCAGTCCGCGTCGCTCAGCTCGCTGTCCTCAGGGTGAGGAATGTCCGCGTGGTAGCGCCACTCCGGCTGCGCCAACACGGTCAGCGATTCCAACCGGTCGAGCACCTGTTTGTAGGGACCACCCTCCGCTCTCTCTTGAGCAAAACCCGCCGACGCACACAACAACGCTGCGAGTAATAAAACTGTTGCTTTCATAGGCCCCAGCCCGGAACGGTGTGCGGACAGACTATCCCCGCTTCGGAAATCCGCTCGCTGTCATTCTTGGGAACACTCCGCCCGTGTCAATGCCCTCTCGTGTCATTCCTGTGTTCCCCCGCAACCACAACAAAATGAGGGGGATATACGCGGATATTCCCGGAAAGGTCAGCCCCTGAACGTGCCTTTCTGCATCACTTCACTTCCCGTCGCGGTAATATGTCCAAGTTCATGCGACTCTCTCCTGGTTTGGCGGCCCTCATTTTCGCGGCTGGAGTGCTGGCTCTGGCGCACAGTTCCCTCCCATCAGCGGAACAAGCCACGCCCAGGTCCGCCTGGTTCGTGGACGTCACATCCTCGCGTGGCGTTCATTTCCAATACCTCGCTTCTCATACCTCCAGAAAATACCTACCTGAAACTATGGGCGCAGGCGTAGCCCTATTCGATTACGACAACGATGGCAGGCTCGACCTTTTCTTAGTCAACGGCGCCCCTCTCGCCGATCCGACGGCAAAGGGTACTGTTCCGGAGAAATCAGGGCCCGAATATTGGAATCGCCTCTTTCATCAGAAAGCGGATGGCACTTTTGAAGATGTCACCGAAAAGGCCGGGCTCTGGGGCGCCGGTTACGGGATGGGCGTAGCCGTCGGTGATTACGACAACGATGGCTTCGAAGATCTATACGTAACTGCGCTCGGAGGTAACAAGCTCTATCACAATAATGGCAACGGCACCTTCACCGACGTCACGGAAAAAGCTGGGGTCGCGGGCAGCGGTTGGTCCACCAGTGCGGCGTGGGCCGATCTTGATAATGATGGTCTGCTGGACCTAGTTGTCCTGCGCTACGTCCAATGGGACTTCGCTGACGTCTGGTGTGGAGAGCACAAGGAAGGCTTTCGTTCTTACTGCCATCCCGACATTTTTCAGCCCATCTCCCCGCTTGTATTTCACAACGATGGCAATGGCCATTTCACCGAGGTCAGCCAGAAGATTGGCTTGTCGAAACCGGGTAAAGGGCTCGGTATCGCTCTCGGCGACTACGACCACGATGGCAAAATCGATGTCTTCGTGGCCAACGATTCCATGGTCGAATTCCTCTACCACAATAAAGGTGACGGAATCTTCGAAGAGGTCGGCCTGCTCTCGCAAGTCGCTGTCGACGGTGACGGCCGCACCTACGCCGGCATGGGCGTAGACTTCGCCGACTACAACAATGACGGCTGGCCCGATCTGCTGGTAACCGACCTCGCCAATCAGCGCTACGCTCTGTACGAAAATAATGGCGACGCGAGTTTTACCTATTCCAGCTTCAGCACCGGACTCGGACGAATCTCCATGCTGCATTCCGGCTGGGGCGCGCGCTTCTTTGATTACGACAATGATGGATGGAAAGATCTAATCATCGCGCAGGGCCACGATCTCGACACCGTCGAGATCAACTATCCCAACCTGCGCTACAAGGAGCCTATGCTGCTCCTCCGCAACACCGGCGGCACTTTCATCGACGTCTCCACGCAATCCGGCCCCGCCTTCCAGCAGCGATGGCTTGGCCGTGGCCTCGCCGTCGGGGACCTCGATAACGATGGCCGCGTCGACGTAGTCGTCTCCACCAACGACGGCCCCGCTCACATCCTCCACAACGAAACTCCCACGCAAAATCACTGGCTGACGCTCACTCTCGTCGGCCACAAATCCAATCGCGATGCCATCGGCGCTGAAGTAAAGCTGACCACTGCACAAGGCTCGCAATTCGCCACCGTTTCGACCACCGGCAGCTATCTCTCCTCCAGCGATAAACGCGTTCATTTCGGCCTCGGCCCGGCAGCCGCCGCTCAATCCATCGAAATCCATTGGCCGAGCGGCTTGCAGCAAAAACTTTGCAACGTCCGAGCCGACCAAATCCTCCAGATCGATGAGCCCGCAGTGGGAGCCCTCCCCAAATGAAGCTCTCACTCGAAGTCGCAATCGGTTTTTTTTCTTGTGCCGTGCTTGCGCTAAGCCAGCAAAGTTCTGCACCGATTCAGCGAGGCATGGCCACTGGCGGCGCTCACGCTCCTGTTCGCGACGCGCTTCATCGCCCCATTACCGCCGGCGGGTTCGTTGACGACGGTCCGGTCATTTTCGAAGACGTCACCAAGCAATCCCGCCTCGCCAGCTTCCATCACCGCTCCGGCTCCCCGGAAAAATCCACCATCCTCGACGCTCCCGGCTCCGGCGTCGCTCTCCTCGATTACGACAACGACGGCTGGCTCGACATCTACTTCGTCAACGGCTCCACGGTCAGCGCCATAAAGGGCACCGAACCCGCCCCGCGGGCCGCTCTGTTCCACAACAATCACGACGGCACCTTCACCGATGTCACACAGAAAGCTGGCGTTGCCAACGAGCGCTGGGGCTTCGGCGTCGCCGTCGCCGATTACGACAACGACGGCTGGCCCGACATCTACGTTGCCAACTTCGGCAAGAATCGCCTCTACCACAACAATCACGACGGCACCTTCACCGATGTCGCCGAGAAAGCCGGCGTAGCACTCGGCGGTTGGTCCACTGGACCGACCTGGGGAGACTTCGATCGCGACGGCTTCCTCGACCTGTTCGTTCCCGGCTACGTGCACTACGACATCGATCATCCCATCCTCGCCGGCAACGGCGGCGTCCCTCCAGGCGCCTGTCAATATCGCGGCGTGGATGTTTTCTGCGGTCCACTGGGCCTTCTCGGCGAACCCGATCACCTCTTTCACAACAATGGCGACGGCACCTTCACGGACGTCAGTATCAAGGCTCGCGTATCCGATCCGCAGCTTCGTTACGGCTTTGCTTCCGTTTTCGTCGACCTGGACGACGACGGCTGGCCCGACCTCGCCGTCGCCAACGATTCCAGCACGAACTATCTCTATCGCAATCGTCGCGACGGCACCTTTGAGGACGTCAGCTACGCCTCCGGTTTCGCCCTCAGTGAAGAAGGCCGCGCGCAAGCTTCCATGGGCATCGCCGTCGGCGACTACAATCGCGATGGCAAGTTGGACCTCTTCGTCACCACGTTTTCTGACGACAACAAGACTCTCTACCGCAACGATGGCGACGCTGTTTTCACCGATGTTTCCTTCCATGCCGGCATCGGCATGCCCACGATTCCTTTCCTGAGCTGGGGCACGGGCTTTCTCGATTTCGACAATGATGGACTGCTGGATCTCTTCATCGCCAATGGTCACGTCTATCCAATCGCTGATAAGACCGACTGGGGCACGACTTACGCCCAACGGCCGCTGCTTTTTCACAATCTCGATGGCAAAAGATTCCAGGAATTCCCAGCCGCAACCGGTAGTGGCCTCGCCTCCATTCTCTGCGCCCGCGGCGCCGCCTTCGGCGACCTTTTCAACGACGGCCACATCGACGTCGTCCTAAACAACATCGACTCTACCCCCACTCTTCTCCGCAATGTGACTAAGTCCGCCAACCACTGGCTCGGGATCAAATTGATTGCACAAGCGCCTCTGCCTATGTCCCGCCTCAAATCTCCCCGCGACGCCACCGGCGCCAAGGTCTTCCTTACTGCGGGCGGTGTCCGCCAGCGGGCGGACGTCTTTTCCGGCGGTAGCTACGCTTCCAACTCCGACCCGCGGCTGCACTTCGGCCTTGGCTCCGACACCAAGGTCGACAACCTGGAAATCCTGTGGCCCGATGGCACCAAACAACAAGTTCACGTCCCCGCCGTCGACCAAATAGTTACCATAACAGAATCGCGGAGCGATGGCCCAAGGCCGTGACCCGCTGACTGAATCCCAAACGAAATCCCTCCTCCGAACTAACCAGGGCGCCTCCCTCCCGGGTGCGACTCTTCGTTCTTCTGACGCCTTCTGAACAATGAATCTCCGCTTTATCTTGCTGGGAATAAGCTCTCCTAACTCCCTCTTCATCAAATACATGACAGGGAATATGAAGATGACACCGAGGTGCATTGACACTCCCGGACGCCAGCCTAAAATCGACGCCAACAAGGGGCCAGTGCACTTTTTTGCGTGCTTCTTGACGCTGTGCTTGGGGGTGGTAAAAATGAACGTTTTGTCCCTTCCTTTTGCTCGTAGCGCCAGCACCTCATTCTCGGCAACTTGCCTGACTGCTGGTGTTCTGCTGCTTTCGTTCTTCCTCACTCCTGGGCTCTATGCTCAAGGTCTCAGCGGCATCAGCGGCACAGTTACCGACCCCTCCGGCGGGGTCATAGTCGGAGCGAAGGTGACTGCCACGAATGACGCCACCGGGGTAGCCACCCACGCTGTTACGTCCTCGGCAGGCACCTACAACATCACCGACTTGATACCCGGCGTTTACTCCGTCAAAGTGGAATTCACTGGTTTCGCCATCTCTGTGGAAAGGAACGTTCACGTTGACGTCAGTCGAATTTCCAACACCGACGTAGCCCTCACAACCGGCAGCGTTAACCAGACCGTCGAGGTGCAAGCCCAAGAGATCGCGCTGGAGACCACACAACCCCAACTCGGCACCGTCATTGAAAACAAGCTGGTTCAGGAAGTGCCCATCCTAATCGGGGGCGGCCCAGGGAACATCGGCGCGCGCGACCGCCAGATTGACGACTACCTTTTCATCGCGCCAGGTGTTCAAGGCGGCGAATTTAGCCATCGTATCAACGGTGGCGTCGACTTCGAGAATGAGGTCATGTTCAACGGCGTCGTCGCCAACCAATCTGAAACACAAGGTCTTCAGTCCAATATCAACCCGCCCTTTGAAATGGTCGGCGAGATCCAGGTTCTTACATCGAATTTCTCTGCTCAGTATGGTTTAGCCCAGGGCGTCGCCTCCTATCAGTTTGCCTCCGGCACCAACCAACTTCATGGGGATGCTTTTGAGGTTTTGCGAAATACTTTTCTGGACGCCGCGGGAGCGAATCCGTCAGGTACCACCAGCGCCGGCAAGGGGCCCACGCCCACCATCAATCAGCACAACTACGGATTTTCCCTTGGCGGACCGGTTTGGGTGCCCAAGCTCTACAACGGCAAGAGTAAGACCTTCTTCCATTTCAGTGCCGACTGGTTCAGGCAGAACCTCGCTGATCAAGGCACCTACACGGTCCCCACACCAGCCGAGGTAGGAGGCGATTTCAGCGGCTATGTCGATAGCACCGGCACACAGATTCCGATCTTTGTTCCGCAGGGTTTCGTCGCACCTACCGGTTGCGCTGCTCCGGCGCCTGGCACCCAGTGGCCCAGCAACAAGATTCCGACATCGTGTTTTAGTGCCAATTCAGCCAGCCTTCTTCCGCTCATCCCTGCTCCCAATCTTTCGGGCTTTGTCAACAACGCCACTTCGCACGTCGGCGTTCTTCCTACGCGCCAGACCAATTGGGGCTTCTCCATCGATCACAATCTGACTGAAAAGCAGAAACTGCACGGTAGCTATTGGCGCGATAAATACGACCTGTCTTCATGCTGCAATGTCGGGATACACGTCAACAATCCTCTCTCCGGCTTGGAAAAGGAACCCAGACTGGGAACAGGCTTTTTCCTGACCTACTCCAACGCGATTTCCAATAGCTTGGTCATGACCGCCGGTTTCGGCTGGACGGGCGAAATCAACGACGAACTCAACTCCTTTCTAGGAGTTAACTTCCCGGGTGTTCAATCCGGCCAAGTCCTCCCAACCATCTATTTTGATCAGGGACCGGTTGGAAATCAGCCTTCTAGGTGGGGTCTGAACGCCCATGGCGAAACCTTCTCTATCAATCGCAAGCTGGGGCTCAGTTTCGATAACAATTGGCTCTGGACTCACGGCCGCCATACCATGAACATTGGTTGGGAAATCCGCCGTTCTTACCAGGACGACCACGAGTGCCAGCAATGCGGTGGTAGCTTCAGCTTTAGCACCCGCACCACCGCCGATCCCTCGAACATCAACACCACCGGATCTGGATTTGCCAGCTTTCTCTTAGGATATGCCGACTCCGCTACTCGTCAGTTCGCGTTAGAAACCAAGCTCCGCAATTTCTATTTTGCGCCCTACTTCCAGGACGATATTAAGGTTACTCGGAAGCTGACCGTCAACGCCGGGCTGCGCTGGGATCTCATGCGTCCTTTCACAGCAGAGTCGGTTTCAGGTCAACCCGCCAACCAAGTTGTATTCTTCAATCCGTCAGCTCCAAACCCTGGCGCCGTTGATCCTGCGACTGGTCAGCCACTGCTTGGTGCGGCAGGTGTTCTCGGCACTTGCTCCGGTTGCGCGGGCTTCAGCCACGCCGATATGAAGTGGAAGCATTTCAGCCCACGCATCGGACTTGCCTATGCTTTGAACTCGAAAACGGAAATCTTGGCGGGCTTCGCCCTGAACTTCCTGGATGGCGGCGCTTACGAATACGGTGACAACAAAATAGCGGTTGGCTACGGGAACCTGTTGGCTGGCATCACCAACGTGAACTCTTTTGGTTCTAACATTCCTCATTACGGCCAGTGGGACGGCAATCCCCTTGCCATTCCCCCGTCCACCCCTTTTGACCCCACTCTCTTTAATTCCACTGGTGTATTGCATCAATTCGGCCGTGACCCCGGCAAGTATCCATATTCCCAGGCTTGGAACGCGGGTATTCAACGTGAACTGCCGTACAACTTGTTCTTGTCGGTCGCCTATATTGGCAACCGCGTCGTTCATCTGCCTTCCATGATGAACCCTATCAATCAGACCAACCCCACATTCTTGGCGAATTTCTGTCCCAGCGCGAATCCCTCCGACCCCGGGTGCCTGATGTCGCCCGGCTCACCGAATTTCGCTTGGACCTCGGCGGCTTCTCAGGCGGCGCTTCAATCCGCGGGTTTCTCTTCAGCCACTGTGACTTGCCCGGCTACCAGCAATAACCCCGGTCTATCCGGCACTTTCTTTACGCCCTATATCAATTTCCTCTGCGATTACGGCACAGGCGCAGGTCTTTCTCAAGCTCTTTTGCCCCACCCAATGTATAACCCGAGTGAGTCGGCTGGCGGACTATTCAATCAGTTTGACACCAACGGCACGGCCTACTACAACGCTCTGCAGGTCCAGGCGCAGAAACGCTATACAAATGGTTTGAGCTTCCTCGTTGCCTACACACTCTCTAAGACCATGTCGAACACCGATACCGGTTTCGCCACCTTCAACTTTGGTTCGGAAAATAGGTTCAACCAGAAATCAGAATGGTCTATCGCCGGCAACGATCAAACTCACCTGTTGAACATAACCATGGTGTACGAACTCCCCATAGGTCCGGGAAAATCGTTCTTAAACAAGGGTGGTTCTCTAGCCAAGAATATTCTGGGAGGCTGGCAAGTCAGCGGAGTGTTTCAGTATGCCAGCGGCAGTCCTCAGACAGTCTACTCGAACAACAACGATCCATTTTTGAATGGTTTCAATCGCGCTAACTTCGACCCCAGTGTCCCGTTCAACCTGAACTACAACAACTATTACAAAGGCCTGCCGGTACTTAATCCGGCCGCCTTCTCCGACCCTGGTTTCACGCAGGGCAATGAGCCTCGCGTGGTGGCCGTTTTCCGGAATCCTTTCAACGCCAATGAAAATCTTGGCTTGGCCAAACAGTTCTTTTTTGGCGAGCACGTTAGAGCCGAGCTGCGCGTTGAATTTTTCAACGTCCTGAATCGCATGCAGATCTGCGGCGTTGGCCAGGGAGGGGGCGGCGTCGATAACAATGTGAACGACGGAACCGGGAGATTCGGCTTGGTAAACCCTAATGGCAATGGCGGCAGCAATACGTGCCAAGCTAACACGCCACGCCAGGGGCAAGCCTTCTTCAAAGTCAGTTTCTAACAGCGCCAACGTCGAGGGAGCCGGGGCCGGCAGCCCCGGCTCATTTTTTCAGGGGTTCATGTTGTCAAACAAGATTCTCTCGATTCTCTCGCCTCGAACATCTGCCCTTTTTGCCACGCCTCTGCCCTTGTGGCCATCGCCGCCTGTTCTCTTTGTGGACTTTGTTTTCTTTTGACCCGCGCATGGCCCCTTGTTAAACTTTCCCGTGTTTCGTCATGCTCCAACCCGAAATTCCTTTCTAACCTCCCACTTCCCTTGTCTTCATCTTCCCGATTCTCCAGAAGCTGTCTTTTCTCGAGGTCGTTCTCAGGCCCTCGCATGCCGGACTCTTCGTTTCTACGGGTTGCCTGATTCGCCCAGCCGCTTTTCTCGCCCCAAGCGAACAAGTGGTTCACCTGCTTTTATTTGCGGAAGATTTTGGCAAAGACTGCTCGGGACCGTCCGTCCCTGCCCCGCTAACGCCTTTAGATGCACTTACATGTCCCGCGCTTCCAAGTCCTTTAGAATCTGCAGTTACAAGAATACCGGGGGGAGGAGGGGTATCCTCTTGTTAATTTGCCTTTTGCTTCCGTCCGCCGGAAGCTATGCCTCCGCTGCGCAATCCATTAAGACCCTCCAGACTCCTCCGCCCGCTTCTGCTCGTGATGTCTCTGTCGACCCCGCTCTCGCCGAAGCCAGCTCTCTCCTGCAGCAAGGCAAGCCTACCGAGGCGGATCCACTACTCCGCAGCTACCTGTCACAGCACCCTAATTCTGCGGATGCCCATTTCCTACTGGGCCACGCGCTGTTCCGGCAGATCCAAGAGGGCGATTGGTCGGGACGCGAATCCAATGCACCTTATAGAGAAGAAAAAGCTAAAGCTTCACTCGCCGAGTTCACCGCAGGCGCCAAATACCGTACTCCCCGTGCCTCCGATTTAAAAATTGTTGCGCTCGATTATGTTCTTCTGCGCGACTTTTCCGATGCCGACAAGTGGCTTACTAGAATGCTGGAGTGGACGCCGAACGATTCGGAAGGCTGGTATTACCTCGGCCGCACCAAGTACAACGAAAATCGCTTCGAGGAAGCCGTTCGCGCCTTCCAGCAATCGCTCAAGCTCGATCCGAATAACGTGAAGACGGAAGACAATCTAGGCTTGGCATACGCTGGATTGGGTCGCGCCGACGACGCCGTCGCCGCTTATAACACCGCAATGGAGTGGCAAAAGGACGCGCCCATAAAAAATCCGGGACCCTTCGTTAATCTCGCCGACTTGCTCCTCGACCAAAATCGTTCCGAGGATGCGATCCCCTACCTTCACCAAGCCATTCACATCAGCCCGCAGGATTTCAAAACGCACGAGCTCCTCGGAAAGGCCTTCGCTCGTCTTGGTCGGTTTCCAGAAGCTCAAGCCGAGCTCGAGAAGGCGGTGCAACTCGCTCCGGAAAATGCAAATCTGCCGTGCATGCTCGGTCCGATCTACCGGAAACAGGGCCTGAATGAGAGAGGGAAAATCGAGCTAGACCGGTGCGCATCCCTCAACGGCACGAATTCCTCGCCGGAGAAGCCGCGCCCATGAAATACATTCCTCGCGTTGCGCTTTTTCTCCTGCTTGTGTTTACGTTCTGCGCCAATACACAAGCGCAAAAATCATCCAGCGTCGACGATCTGCAGGTCCAGGAACTGTACGCGGAAGCGAAGTCCGCCCAGGCGCAAGGCGATCTCGCCGGCGCGTCGGCAAAATACGAAAAGCTTCTGCAAATCGCGCCAAACCTCGGCGCGGCCTACAACAATTTGGGTGCTCTCTACCTGCAACAACGTGAATACAAGAAAGCAGCCGCCGTTCTCGAAAAAGGTTTGAAGCTTGATCCTAAAATGACTTCAGCCTCTGCACTCCTGGGAATTTCGCTCTACGAAATCGGCGACTACGCAAATGCTCGACGCAACTTGGAAGCGGCCCTGCGCGCAAATCCCAAAGACGACAACGCCGAACTATTCCTGTCCAATGACCTGATCAAGCTCGGCGATTTCGATGCCGCTGCTGTGCATCTGCGCCAACTCTCGACGCGCCAGCCGCGAAATCAGGAAATCTGGTATCTCCTCAGCAAAGTCCACATGAAACTTTCCGAGGAAGCTCTTTCCAAGTTAAACGCCATTGACCCGGATTCGGCTTACTCTCACCAAATTTCCGGCGAAGTCATGGAAGGCATGAAAAATTTCGACGGCGCTATCCTTGAGTACAAAAAGGCGGTAGAGCTGGCGCCCCAACAACCCGGTACGCATTACAGGCTCGGCAACGCATACTGGTCCATTCAGATGTGGGAGCCGGCGGCGGAACAGTTTCGCGCCGAACTTGCCAACGATCCCGCCAACTGCAACGCGCAATGGAAGCTTGGCGACATTGTTCTGGAACAGCACCAGGATCCGTCAGAAGCTCTTGCTCAGATCGAAAAAGCGCTTTCCGTTTGTCCAAGTCTCGCCGAGGCGCGTCTTGATCGCGGTCGCGCCCTAATGCGCCTTGAACGCAATGAGGAAGCGATCCCTGATCTGCAAGCAGCCGAGAAATCGGACCCTTCGGAAGCCAATACGCATTTTCTTCTCGCACAGGCCCTGCGCGCCACCGGCAAGACCCGCGAGGCCCAGGCGGAGATGCAGATCTTCAGCAAGCTCGAAGAAGCCACTCGCGCGAAAACCGCCGAACGTGCCAGGCAGCTCCTTCAGGAAAAAGAAAAATCTCCGTAAGTTTCGCTCTGGCTTTCTTCGTGTCTGAGGCCGTAAGATCCGGGTTCTGTTCTTCACCAGTATTGAACCCGCCGGCTTCGCGTGTTACGCTCACTGCCCAAAGGGGTGGTTTAAATGCAGGGCACCGAAAGCTGCCCGCACATGCGACGCTTCGGCGTTTTCGAAGTGGACCTGTGGGCCGCTGAGTTGCGCAAACGTGGCGTCCGAATAAAGCTGCAAGAGCAGCCCTTCCGCATTCTTTCCCTGTTGCTGGAACATCCCGGTGAAGTGGTCAGCCGCGAAGAACTCCGCCAAAAACTGTGGTCTGCACATACTTTTGTTGATTTTGACCGCAGCCTGAATAAAGCGATGACTAAATTGCGTTCCGCGCTTGTGGACTCGGCGGAAAGTCCGCGCTACGTGGAAACGATTCCGCGCCATGGTTACCGCTTTCTTGCCCCCGTGCAAACCGACCCAGAAGGCGCGGGGAAAAGCGGTGACTCGAGCGCGCAGGATTTCCGCGGCTCCGATGCGGGTGCCGCTGGCGTAGCTTTTGCGGGCCCGATGGCTCAGAGCAAGATTGGCCGAGCAAGAATTGCCGCGAGTGGTGGAATTGCGGAGAACGCTGCGGGCGCTTCTGCGTTCGAATCTGAGAGTGTGTGGCATAGGTTGAGCGCGCGGCGGTTTCATCTGGTAGCTTGCGCTGCTGTGCTCGCAATACTAGCCGCATTCGCGTATTTGCGCGTGCACCAGCCGGTGGTGCTGGGAGGCTCGCCGTCGACAGTCAATCCGCGGCGTTCGGTTGCGGTACTTGGATTCAAGAATCTTTCGGGTGAGGCGCGGGAAGCATGGCTTTCTACGGCGTTTTCGGATTGGCTGATGACAGAGTTAACCGCGGGGGAACAGTTGCGCGCGATTCCGGCGGAAAGCGTCGCGCGCATGAAAATGGAATTAGCTCTGCCGGATGTGGACAGCCTGAGCCGCGAAAGTTTGGCGCGCATTCGAAAAAATTTGGGCACGGATTTTGTGGTCGTGGGCGCGTATGCGACGGTGGGAGGAAAATCTGACGGCCAGTTACGTTTGGATTTGCGCCTGCAAGATACGCGCAGCGGAGAAACGACGGACGCGCTATCGGAGACGGGAACGGAATCACAGCTGCTTGATTTGATTTCGCGAGCCGGCGAGCGTTTGCGAACAAAGCTGGGCGTGCGCGCGGTGACCATCTCAGAAGCAGCGGAAGTGGCCGTCGCGCTACCGTCAAAAAGCGACACGGCAAAACTGTACTCACAGGGCTTGACGAAATTGCGCGTTTTCGATGCGCTGGCGGCACGCGATCTTCTGCTGAAAGCCGTGGCAACTGAGCCGGACTATGCGCTCTCCCACTCAGAATTGGCATCAGCGTGGGCACAGCTTGGCTATGATGAGAACGCGAAAAAAGAAGCCAAGAAAGCGTTCGACCTTTCTTCTAATTTATCACGCGCGGAACGCCTGCTGGTCGAAGGGCGGTATCGCGAAATGTCGCTGGAATGGGGAAGAGCGATAGAGATATACCGCGCTCTCGTCGATTTTTTTCCGGACAATTTGGACTACGGGCTGGCGCTGGCGAAGGCACAGATTGGCGCGAACCAATGGAAGCAAGCGCTCGATACGATTGCGGCGTTGCGCACACTTCCGCCACCTTTGCGGGATAATCCGCAGATCGACTTAGTGGAGAACGATGCGGCGCGGGCACTGGGGGACTACAAGCGAGCGGAAATAGCGCTGGCCCGGGCGGCAGAGACGGCGCAGACAGCCGGCGCGTCGTTACTGCTGGCCAAGGCGCGCCGCGAGCAAGCGTGGCTTTACGAAAACTCGGGCAGGCAAGACCAGGTGGAAGGCGCGGTTCGGGAGGCCAAGCAGCTCTATCTAGCCGCGAACGACCGGCGGGGTGTCGCGCAAGCCGCGACTCTGGAAGGCATCGCATTGGAAAGGCAGGGGGACTATTGGGGCGCCAAGAAGAAATACGAAGAGTCTCTGGCAATTTACCGGGAGACAGGGAACAGACTTAGCGTGAGCAACGAATACGACGATTTGGGCGACGTGGCCTTGTATCTTGGCGACCTCGCCGCGGCACGCAGGAACTACGCAGAGGCGCTAGCGATTTACCGTGAAATGGGCGATCAAAATGGGGTGGCGCTGGTCACGCTTGGGCTTGGCGATGTGCTTCTGGCGGAAGGAAAGCACTCAAAAGCGAAGCGTAGGTATAGCGAGGCGCTGGAGATCTGCCGACAACTAGGAAACCGTAGCAGAGAAGCTTCGGCGCTTTCGAGTCTAGCAAAGGCGCAGAGAATCGAGGGGGACGCGCCGGAAGCCAAAAGGAATGCGACACAAGCAATCGCAAAATTCGAAGAGGTGGGGGACAAGATTGAAGTAGCTCACGTGCGTTTACAAGTGGCGGAGATGGCACTCGACGAGGGAAAGAACACGCAGTCAGCTATTGCGGCGCGAGGGGCCGAAACGATATTCGAAGAAGCAAAGGCGGGACGTTACGCGGCAGAGGCAAAGTTGATTCTGGCGCGGGCGCTACTGGCGCAAGGACAATTGGACGATGCGCGAAAGGCCCTCGAGCAGGTCATGGCCATCGCCAAAACGAGCCACAATTCGCAATTGGAATTGGCGGGCTCAATCATGCAGGCGGTGGCACAGTCAGCTTCTGGGAAGCCGGCTGACCTAAGTGAAGCTTCGGAGCGGCTGAACAGGTTGATAGCTGAAGCGAACACCGCGGCGTTTAGGGAGTTGGCGCTGGAAGCGAGTTTGGCGCTCGGGGAGATCGAACTAAGGATGGGCAAGCTGCCAACTGGCCGGGCGCGGTTGGAGGCATTGAAGAAACAGTCTGACGATGACGGGGATCTTCTTGTCTCGCTGAAAGCGAGTGCGGCGCTGCGATCTATTCATCAGGCCGCGAACTGAATCCCAGGAGTGCCGGGTTGGCTGGTGTGTTGTGCCAGATATCCCTGGTTCGCATACTTGGAAAATAGCGAATCTCGCGGGGAATAGTGTCCTGCAATACGCGTGTTTTCTGACACATAGCTGGGAGCATGTGGGTCACACTCCGGTGCCTTGACTCGCCAGGATTCAAGCCGGAGACTGTCGCGCGTCCGGTACGTCCAACCTGATTTATTTGCGAGGAAACTCCAAATATGAAAAATATGAAAAAGCGAAGCCCACTGCGCTGGAGATTTGTTGTTGCGTTTGCAACCATAGCGCTGCTGGCTAGCACGCCCGGTGTTACGGAAGCGCAAAGCGTCAACGCCGGAGCCAAGACGCGGCTTGCCATAGTTGGATTGGATCATGATCACGTGTGGAGTTTGTTGAAGGACGTCGCCGGGGAGCCATCCGCGGAGCTCATCGCCATCGCGGAATCCGATTCGGCGCTGGTAAGCCAGGCGCAAAAAGAAGTCCCTGCTAGCGTGAAATTTTATTCGGATTACGTGGCCATGCTAGACGAGGCGAAGCCCGAAGCGGTGATCGTGGCCACGTCAAATGACCGGCACCTGGAGATCCTGCGGCAATGCGCTAAGCGGCACATCCATTACTCGACGGAGAAGCCGATGGCCACGAACACTAAGGATGCGCGGGAGATGGAACGACTGGCGCGGGAAGCAAATATCAAGCTGCTGGTGAACTACTGGAACGCATGGGTGGCGCCGAGCCATGATCTGTTTCATCGCGTGAGGGCGGGCGAAGTCGGACCCGTCGAGAGGATTATCGTGCAATACGGGCATCGCGGCCCGAAGGAGATCGGAGTTTCGCAGCAATTCGCGAATTGGCTTTACGATCCGGTGAAAAATGGTGGCGGAGCAATTATGGATTTCGGCTGCTACGGAGCGGAGCTGTCGCTGTGGCTGAAAGGCAAACCGTCTCGGGTGTATGCCACAACGCGCAAGATGAAGACGGAGCAGAACAACAAAGTCGATGACGATGCGACGATCGTGCTCGACTATCCGGACGCGACGGCGGTCATCGAAGCTTCCTGGGATTGGCCGTACACGAAGGAGCAGGTGGAAGTGTTCGGGCCGAAAGGCAGTCTGCTGGCGAGACACAGCACTCTGCTGCACCGGGCTGCCGATGCACGCGGGCCGAATGTTGCGCCCGATGGGGAGAACGTAGCGCTCAATCCACTGCCTAACGAGATGAGCAACCCGGTGTCGTACTTTGTGGATTGCATCCGCAACAACAAGCCGATCGAGGACCCCGTTTCGGCGCAACTGAATGTGCAGGTGATGGAAATACTGGACGCGGCGCGGGAGTCGGCGCGAACGGGCAAACCTCAGGAACTCCGCTGAGCAAATCATCGCAACTGAAAGTTAGGGTCGGAGGAATACAGGTAAGAGTCGGAATGGACAGACAAATGCCAAAAATTTGGGGCCAACTTGGGGCCAAAACTAGGGCCTTTTAGGCCCCAATCTGGGGTTTTCGGGAGGCAAAGGCAACAGACTCAACAGGACTTTTGGTAGGGGCGGTGGGGATCGAAAATTGAATCCACTTTCACAAGTCCTGAGTTGTCAAAGGCGTAGCACCGCTGCCCTTCTTCCAATTGGTGTCAAATGGTGTCAGTTTTGAATGGTTCGCTGATCTTCGCAGTCTGACTGTTGGGAGTCCCGCGCTTAGGAGCCGAGACCGAAGTTTTTCCCCGGACCGTCATGGCTCGCAAAACGCACGAAAGCCATCCTGGAGAGCGTC
>WNFE01000401.1_pt1 | contig 32446 bp, 21 predicted proteins | sample 5400451 | NCBI WGS metagenome assembly WNFE01 (sample SAMN13153344, study PRJNA577476) | soil metagenome | isolation source: 200 cm saprolite under Douglas fir tree site 2 hole 2 | place: USA:California | collected 2015-04-18
TAACGTTGATGGTCAGGGTCTGGTCGGCGAGGACGGTAACGTCCTGTTTTGCCGTACTAAAGCCATTTGCCTCGACACTCAGACTGTACTGCGCCGGGGAAAGAGAAGGAATGACGTAGTAACCTTGGGAATCGGAGACAGCTCCGCGCGAGAAGCCCGTACCCGACTGGATCGCAGTGATTTTTGCGGAGGCGACGGCGGCGCCGGAAGGATCCGTCACGGTGCCGACAATGCTACCCAATCCTTGGGCGCGGGAAATCGTGCAAGAGAACAAAATGCTGAACAGCAGCAGAGCAAGATTCTTTTTCATTTTCTTCTCTCCCGGGCGGGTAGTGATCGAACCCCCTCCGTCCGTACGCGGGCCATTCTTGAGTGAACACTTCGCGGTTCCCAGCCTAGGAAGTACAGGGTTGTGTAACACTAAATCCAAAGACCAACGAGCGCCGGACACAAACCCCACCCCTTCTGCTAAAGTTACCCTTGTCCGCGAACGATAGGGGCGCAGGCTCTTATTGTCAAACCCGAAATACTAAATTTTCGATTTAATCAAGCTAAACGGTTTATGCTGGCGCGACCGGCGATTGCGGGGCCACACACGCGAGATTCCCTCTCGACGTGTCAGGATAGGGTTGGAGAAGGCGCATGGATATTCACCAGCTCGAACTGTTCCTCGCCGTGATGGAGTCATCGAGCATGACCCGCGCGGCGGAGAAGATTCACCTTTCGCCAGGCGCGGTGAGTCTGCAGCTCCATAATCTCGCCAGCGAGCTTCACACGGACCTGTTCGTGCGGGCCGGAAAACGGCTCATTCCGACGCCGGCAGCGACGCGCCTCGCCGAACATGCCCGCGCTGTAGTCAAAATGATGAGCCAGATCCACCAGGAATTTGAAAGCGACATTTCGAAGGACACGCGTCCATTCCAGTTCGCCACCGGTGTTACGACGCTGATCTACCAACTCGGCCGCCCGCTGCGGGAATTGCGAAAGCGGTTTCCGAATACGGAGGTTCGAGTGACGGTCGGAGTAACCGAGGAGATGGTGGCCGGACTGCATGAGCGCCGCTTCGACTTATGCCTGATCTCGCTTCCGGTCCCGGAAGAAAACCTCAAGATCATCCCGCTCTTCGATGAGGAACTTCTGATCCTGAGGCCATCAACAAGCAGGGTCCGAGGCGGCCGGATCGGTTCCATGCGGCCTTCAGAGCTAGCCAATGCGCCATTTCTTCTTTACCCGAAGCGAAGCAACATGCGCCAGATTATCGACCGGTTTTTCGAAGAGATCAATTTGACGCCGCGAGTCGTGATGGAAGCCGCGGATACCGAAGCGATCAAGCGGCTGGTGGAATCAGGATTTGGCTACTCGATACTTCCCGAACATGCCCTACGGGGCCGGGCACGCTACTTCCAAACGGTTCGAATCGAAGGACGCCGGTTGATTAGGAGCCTGGCACTTGCGATGGTGAACACAGAGCATCCGCGAAAGCTGACTGAATCAATCGCCAGCTTCCTTCGGTCAATCTTGACGGAAGGATGATGGAGGTGGTGAAGGTGCGGCCAGACAAGGCAACGAAAGAGCGAGCCACCGGGGTCCCCACCGAGGGCTTCTGCTCAATCGGCACGCAAGTTCGTCCAACTTTCGAAGTTTGAGCGAAACAGACGCGTAACTTCGCGCTGGATATCCTGCCGGGAAACGCCGCGGCCATCATCGGAAAGCAGGCGAAACATGCCGGCGAGGATGGGAGCCAGAGTCCTGCGGGTGTTGCGCCACTTGTAGATGACCTGCTCAAGCACACGGGCGTCAGAATGCTGCGGGATGAAGGTTGTCCCAAGCATTTCAAGGCGCTCGCGGGTAATCTCTTCGACGATGGAAGGATTGTTCACGAACCACCAGCAGCCGAAGGGCATCAGGTTATTGAATTTTCTCGCATACACGCAGAGTTCATGCTGATTTTCACGACTGAGCAAGCTCACCAAGAACCGATTCGAAGGAAAATCCCGGCAAATATTCTCGAGAGCGCGGAGGTCCACCCTCCCCACGGCGTTGCCCCCCAGGCGCAACGCTGGATTGACCTGACGACGAACGCCAATCATGAGCGAGAGCGGCAGATTGAATTCGAGGCATGAGGGCAGGACCGCTTGCGTCAACAACCTGCCGCAAACGGAGTCTTCGGGAAACTTAAACGTGTCAGGGGGTTCATGCGGGCATGCCAATCGGAAAGAAACCGGCGAACCTCAACTGCGGAGTTTCCCGACGCCCGCTCGTCAACGTCATAGCCTTGACTCGCCAGCAATTGCCAGTGGCTGGACCATTCACACAGGAGACGATCCAGGCGCAAGACGGCTCGAAAATACGGATCGGGCTGGACGCCGTCAAGCCAGAGGGGAGCTTCCTCCGGATCGAGCGGATCATTGGTCATCACGAGCATGCTCACATTCGTCATCTGCAAAACCCTGCGAATGTGCGCTTCCAGGGATTGGGCCTTGAAGAAAGCGCGGGCTTCGGAAAGGTCCTGGCTATCTGTGGGCAGATCGAAGGCCTTCAGAATAGCGACGATGCCGCGAGCAGATTCGGAGATGGGAGCATTCTCAACGAATAGCGCACGCCAGATGGCGTCAGCCTGCTGGCGCTTGGAGAGGGACCAATAGGCTTCGGGGGAAAGATCGGAATATCGGAAGAATTCCGCCTCAAGATAATGATAGGTGAGCAGTTCATCGATACCCCACAAGCCGAGCTTGCCGAACGACGGAGAGAAAAGGTGAGTGTGGATGTCGATGAATGGCGTGGTCATCAAAACGTCTTCGACGACGGGTTCGACCTGCTCCGGCGCCAGCGAGCCGGCGCCAAAGGAATTTCGACTGGCGGAGGGCTGTTTGAGGGATGTAGTTTCCATACCGATACCTGCCATTACCGTTCGGAATGCAAAGAGATCTTATCTCGGAGCGATCACTCGAAATTTTGCCGGACTTCCAGAGCAATTCGCCAAGACGACACTTCCACCGACTCTCCTAGCGGCGAAAGAGCACCAGAAACTTTAACGCTGCCCACTATAGAAACCGTTCGCGGTGGTGTCAAATCTTAAAAACTAAACCTGATATTCAGCGATACTGAACAAAGAGCGCCTGAAGCCGGACTACGCGGAAGCGCACAACAATCTTGCAGCCGCGCTCGGGAAGGCGGGCGACAAAGACGGCGGGATCAGAGAGTATCGTGAAGCGATTCGGCTGAAAACGGATTTTACGAGGGCGCACCACAATCTCGGGGTGGCGCTGGAGGCCAAAGGCGAACTCCGAGCGGCGCTCGAAGAGTATCGGAAAGCCTACGAACTGGATTCGAAAGCTCCGGCCATTGGCTCGGATTACGAAAAGCTGCGGAAGAGATTAGAGAAGTAGGAGGGGTGGGGACCCTTCCGTTTCATTGGGCATGGTGGTTCCTTTGCCCTGGAGCAGGCTTGATTCGAATAGAGAAAGAGGAATGGCGACCCTGTCAACGCGCGGGCAGGCGAGCTGTTGACGCGCCGACAAGTTCTATTACTACTGTACCCATCAACATTTCCGATTGCGCGAATTAATCTTTTCTCTTGACAAGGCAAAAGGATTTCATAATATGGCACGCGTGTCACAATATAAGACGAAGACTTCGCCCTATAAAGTCCAGGTGTTGGATCGCACGCTGGAGATTCTCCGTGTTCTTGGAGAGCGACAGAATGATTGCGGTCTGGCGGAACTCTGCGCCGAGCTAAAACTTCACAAGAGCACGGTTCATCGCTTAACGATGGCGCTGGAGCAACACCGGTTCGTGGACAAGAATCCCGAGACGGGACGCTACCGTTTGGGGCTCAAGCTTTTTGAGCTTGGATCGAAGGCCATTGCCGCGCTCGATCTTCGGCGTCATTCAAAGCCATACCTAAACCGGCTGCTGCTGGAAATAGATGAGACGGTGCACTTTTGCATTCTCGATGACGGGCAAGTTTTTTACATCGAAAAGGTGGAACCGCAGCGCAGCGTGCGCATGGCTTGCACGGTGGGGAGCCGCGCGCCCGCCTACTGCACTGCGGTGGGGAAAGCCATGCTGGCGGAACTTTCCGAAGCGGAAGTGAACCACATCGTGCGCCGCTGGGGATTGAAGCCGATCACCGAAAACACGCTCACCACACCGACAGCACTGAAGGCCGAGCTGAGGTCAGTTCGCGCGAGAGGATACGCGATTGACGATGAGGAGAAGGAAGAGGGCCTGCGATGCGTCGGCGCGGCGGTTCGTGGACATTCCGGAAAGCTGATGGCGGCGATCAGTGTTTCGGGGCCCGCGTTCCGGGTGACTAAAGAAAGAATTCCAGAAATCGGCCGGGCAGTCATGCGGGCCGCGAGCGAACTATCTGCCGAGCTGGGGTATGAAGGTGCGCCGCTCGAAGTTGTGCGCAGGGCAGCCGGGTAGGCTGATCTGCCAGGGGCGCCCGGCGAAAGCCGGGCTTTTTTCAGAGGCTAAGCATAAGTGAGATACCGTCTCGCAATGCGGTACGCACGGCATTCGGGATTTTATTTTTTCAAAGGGGGGTGTTCTTGTGAGAGCGAAACTGTCCAAATCAAATGAAGTGGTTCGGCGCAGTGAGTTTCCTAGTTTTGTACTAAAGACGGTAGTGTTTATGTTAGCTGTCCTGTTGATGACCTGGCTTGCCAACAGGGCAGCAGCGCAGAGCATATTCGGGCGTATCGCTGGAACTGTCACAGATTCGCAAGGCGGTGCGGTCGCTGGCGTGAGGATCACAATCGTCAACGAAGAAACGAAGCTCCAAAGGCAGACGACAACTGATTCCAACGGGTACTATGCCGCCAACGATCTACCCGCTGGCCTGTACAGTGTGATTGCAGAGCAATCCGGCTTCAAGACCGTCAAGAAAACTGGAAACGACTTGGTGGCCGGCGCTCGCATGAACGTGGACCTGAGCTTGGTGGTCGGTGAGGTCTCGCAAAAGGTCGAAGTGGCAGCGGTAGCCGAGACGATCAATACCACGTCCGGCGAACTGGCGCGCGTCATCGACTCGAACCAAGTGCAAACCGTCGCGTTGAACGCGCGGAACTACATGCAGTTGCTTTCTCTTACCCCCGGTACTGCCCTCACTGTGGATGACCAACTTAGCTTGACCACGAGCTTGGCCATCAACAATCAGTCCGTCAATGGTAATCGTCCCGACTCCAACGCTCTGTCCGTTGATGGCGGTTTCAATATGGATTCGGGCTCGAACGCCAGCCAAGTCAACAACGTCGGCATTGATTTTATTCGTGAAGTCGCCATCAAATCATCGAACTTTTCGTCGGAATACGGGCGCAACTCCGGCGCTTCGATCAACGTCGTGACGCGTAGCGGAGGTGATGGCTACCATGGCGCGGTTTTTGAATTCATTCGCAACGACGTACTAGATGCGCGAAACCCTGCTTCTGGCCCGCTGAAGTCCCCGTTGCGGTTCAACGACTTTGGATGGGATTTTGGCGGACCGATCAAACGCGGCAAGTTGTTCTTCTTTGCGGGCGAGGAATGGAAGAGGATACGTGTCACGGCGTCCCCGCAACAAAGAACCGTTCCCACCGTGGCGGAGCTCAGCGGGGACTTCAGCGCGTTACTCGATCCAGCATTGCCAGCAGGTAGCCGTGTACAACTTCACGAGCCGGGCAAAGCCACCACCCCTATTCCCGGCAACCGCCTCGATCTTGATCCCAACACGCCGCTCACGATAGACGGCCAAGCGATTGCCAAGATCTATACGACGATGACGGCACTGGCGAGTAGTCTCTCCCCGATCAAGAATGCCGCGGGTGACACGACTGGCTTCACCGCGACGTTTCAGCCCAACAACCCATTCAACTGGAGGCAGGACATCGTCCGTCTTGACTATCACCTCAACGATAAGCACAATCTCTACGGTCGCTACTTGCACGACAACTTTGATCTCGTTGATGGTTTTGGGACCTTTGTCGACGCTGGCGTTCTACCTACGACCCCTACTCACCGGTTGCGTCCGGGGTACGGCATTCAACTGGCGGAAGTGTGGTTTATCACTCCCCACATCGTGAACCAAGCGAAGATTAACTCCTCTTGGAACGGCCAGCGCATTCCCCCGGCAGGCGTCAACTGGCAGCGTGCCACGTATGGTTTTGCTTTCCCCCAACTGTTCCCCGGGGGACGATTCCCCGATGGAATCCCCGATATCAGTATTGCGGCCAGTCCCAGTATTGTGGCCGGAGGGGGCCTACCCGGAATCTCCGGTACACAGGGCCCGGACTTTTCGCTGTTGTCTCCCACGGTAGATATCGCGCCAGCGGACGACATCACCTGGCAGAAGGGACCTCATACTTTCAAGGCGGGAGTCTTGGTGGTCCGCAACCGTAAGGATCAGAACGGCCGGTCCAGGTATAACGGCCAAGTTGCCTTCAACACCACCGCGGCGAACACCACGGGCACCGCCTTAGCGGACGCCCTGCTCGGAAACTTTCAATCGTACACAGAGGCGTCGGATGATCCGATCGGACACTTCCGTTTCACGGACGTCGAAGCGTATGTGTATGATTCATGGAAAGCTACTCGCCGGTTCAGCCTCGAGTTTGGCCTAAGATATCAACACGCCGGACCGACCTACACGCAGGCGAACAACATCGTCAGCTTCGACCCAGGCCTATTCGACCCGGCGCAGGCCGTCACGCTTACTGCGAGCGGCAACGGTATCGATACGACGAAAGGCGGCAATCGCCTTAATGGGTTGGTGCGCGCAGGCGACGGCGTACCAGCGGACCAGTTGGGCCGCGTGCCTAACGGAAACAGTCCTCAAGTGCTGGCTGTGCCGGCCGGTGCGCCGCGCGGCTTCTACGACGTGGAGCACCTGTTCGCGCCGCGCTTCGGTTTTTCCTACTCACCGTTCAAGGACGACCGGACAGCCATACGCGGCGGCATCGGTATTTTCTACGACAAACCCGAAGGCAACATTATTTTCTCTCAGCTCAATATACCGCCGTTTATCCAATCTTCGACCTTTCAGAGTGGAAATTTGTCGAACCCTTCCGGTGGCACGCCGGGGGCTGCGTCTCTCTTGTCGGTAACTGCTATTGATCCTCATTTGAAGGTTGCACGGACCACGAGCTACAGCCTGGGCGTACAACGCGAGATGCCGTGGGGCGTTCTTTTAGAGGTGTCGTATGTAGGCAACGAGCAGCGGCATATATTGCGTCAGCCGGATATTAATCTGCCGACGTTCGCGCAGCTTCAGGCCAATGCGGCGCTTCCCGTCCCTTTGCCACTCAACAGGCTGCGCCCGTACCCGGGGTATACGTCGATTAGGATGTACCTAAGCGACAGTACGGCCAACTACAACGCGCTGCAGGTTTACGCAACGAAGCGGAAGGGCGACTTCATGACCACGGTCAGTTACACGTGGTCGAAGACGCTGGCCGACTCCAGCGCTCTTGGCGCAAACCCCGATAATTGGCGCGATCGAGGCTACAACTACGGCGTGGCGGACTTTGACCGCCGGCACGTCTTCGCCGCAACTTACGTCTATGACTCCCCATTGTTCAGGCGTCGCGGTGGGTTTATCGGCGCCGCACTGGGCGGCTGGGAACTGAGCGGCATAACCCGGGCGCAGTCAGGACCACCTATTACCATCCTGTCTAATTCCTCGCTTGGCGGGACGCAGGTGAACGGACGGCGCGCGAATATTGTCCCTGGCGTATCGCTCGCACCTACCGCCGCTGGTCAATGGTTCAATCCCGCGGCTTTCGCGAACCCGTCCCCCACAAGTCCGGGCACGAGCGGCGTGGGCAGCTTTACCGGCCCCTATGTTTTCGTGACGGACCTATCGTTGCGTAAGAGCTTCAGATTGCCGAGAGAAAATATGGGCCTGACGTTCCAGTCAGACTTCTTTAACATCTTCAATCGAGCAAACTATTCCCTGGGTAGCCTCGGCAACGCGACCTTGACTGTTGGCTCCGGCAACTTCGGAAGCTTCGGAAGCGCCAGCAACCCGCGAAATGTTCAGTTCGGTTTGAAGTTCAATTTCTGAGCGCAGTGGCCCAGAACGGAGACCATATTTTCGCTTAGGATGCTTACCGATTCTCAACGGCCATGCGGTAGCTGCGCCTTGGCGGACGGCGCCGGCGGTTTGCGCCTTGCTTTCAGAGCATCAATCGAATGCGCGCAGTTCAAGTCGTGGGTGGAATAATTAAGCTTCCTGCTCTAGCGGCAAGCGCTGCAATGGACCCTTCAAAGGAGTAGCTCATGAGCACGCAGACACAGACGGCTTTCGAGAAGATGATCTTTCGAAAAACAAATGCCAAGAGCGGGCGGCACGTTGCAGTGACACCGCAAAACAGCACCATGCGTCATCTGGCCTATGCGCGCATTCGATTGAATGGTTCGCTACCTTCGGTTGGCTTTAGCAACGGGAACCGCGAAACCGGTCTCATTTGTCTGTCGGGTAAGGCAGTGCTGAAAACCGGCGGGAGTGAATTTGAACTTGGGCAGTACGACGCGGTGTATATTCCGCGTGATTCAACTATTGAAGTGTCCACTGCGAGCGAAACAGATATCGCGGAATTCTCATCAGACGTGGAAGGCAAGTATCCCTTGCAAATAGTGCGGTATGCAGAGGCTTCCAAGGATCCAAGTCTGAAATTCAGCACGGGAGGACCGGGCTCTTCGCGGCAGTTAAACATGATGATCGCGAAGAACGTAGAAGCGGGCCGGCTGATTGCAGGGCTTACACACTCAGATCCAGGGAACTGGACAAGCTGGCCGCCGCACGAGCACGAGAAAATGCTGGAAGAGATGTACGTGTATTGTGACATGCCAGAGCCGGCCTACGGCATCCAGCTTGTTTACAACGATACGCAGTATCCGGAACTCGTCACCGTGGTGCGCGACGGGGATGCAGTGTTGATGCCCAGCGGGTACCATCCAAACGTTTCCGTGCCCGGGCATCGCATAGGATTCCTGTGGGCGATGGCCGCGCATCGCGAAGTGGCAGACCGGCAATTTGGAGTGGTGAACATTCAGCCGGGATTCCAGCAAGGTGACTCAGGGCTGGAGGCGGGCCGCAAATAGTTTTGATTATCGAGGACCGAGCGGGGATTCATGGGCGATCAGAATCCTATTGTGGATGCCGGGACGGCTGTGAATGGTGTCGGCTCAACGGCAGCGCGAGCGGCCTATCGATCCGCGGGCGGCTGGATTCGGTGGGTGATCTGCGGTCTTTTGCTCTTCGGCGTAACGAAGAATTACATGGATCGCTGGGTTATCTCGGCGCTGAAGACCACACTGCAGCACGATCTGGGCTGGAACGATATCGACTACAGTAACCTGATTTTCGGATTTCAGGCGGCTTACGCTGTGGGCATGCTTGTTGTCGGGGGCATCATCGACCGCCTGGGCAGCCGATTGGGTTACGCCGCCGTCATGGTCTTTTGGAGCCTTGCTTCCATGGCCCACGCTTTTTGCAGCTCGTTCTCGAGTTTTTTGGCCGCACGTGTGGCGCTGGGTTTTGGGGAATCGGGAGTATTTCCGGCGAGCATAAAAGCTGTTGCTGAATGGTTTCCGGCAAGAGAACGCGCATTATCAACGGGAATATTCAACGCGGGCACAAACGTGGGCGTTATCATCGCGGGGCTGTTTGTGCCGTGGGTCACGCTTCAGCTTGGGTGGCGCTGGGCCTTCTTGATTACTGGAGGGCTCGGATTCTTCTGGCTCATCCTGTGGCTCGCGTTCTACCGCGAACCGGAGAGACACCCTCGATGTTCGAAAGCCGAACTTGCGTACATAAGGAGCGATCCGCCGCAACCGGCGGGGAAGATTAAGTGGTCGCGGCTTTTGCCGCACCGGCAGACATGGGCGTTTGCGGTAGGAAAATTTCTGATCGACCCGATCTGGTGGTTCTATCTTTTCTGGGTGCCGGATTTTCTCGAGCGGCAGCATGGTTTGCACTTGGCGCAAATCGGGCTGCCGATCATCGTGATTTACGCCATCTCCGACGTAGGGAGCGTCGCGGGGGGCTGGTTATCTTCCCACTTGATCAAGCGCGGGGTGTCCGTCAACGCAGCGCGGAAGATTGCTATGCTGATTTGCGCGATCAGCATCGTTCCCATCGCGACCGCTTACCGCGTTTCCGGTTTGTGGCCAGCGGTACTCCTGATCGGTTTGGCGGCTGCCGGCCATCAGGGATTTTCCGCGAATTTGTTCACGCTGACTTCCGACCTATTTCCGTCACGCGCGGTTGCATCGGTGGTAGGGATTGGAGGCATGGCGGGGGCCGTAGGGGGAATGCTGATCGCCAAGATTGTCGGCTATGTACTGCAATGGACGGGCAGCTACATGATTCCTTTCTTTATCGCTGCGTCCGTGTATCTTATCGCGCTGGCCTTGATTCATCTGCTGAGCCCGAAACTCGTGCCGGTCCAGGTGGGGCACGAGTGACACGATGAGTCTTGAAGCGTTTCAACTTACCGGCAAGAATGCACTGGTTACCGGGTCGCATAAGGGGCTGGGCGCGGCGATCGCGGTGGCGCTGGCCGATGCCGGAGCGAACGTGGGATGCCACGGGCGCGATTCGAAACCGGGCAAGGTGTGTGATGACATTCTAGCGCGGGGACGGAAGACGTTTTATTTCGCTGGAGATGTGGCGGACGGCGCGGTCTGCGCGGGACTCATTGAGAAGACTGTCGCAGAGTTTGGCTCCATCGATATACTCGTGAACAATGCCGGGACGATTCGTCGTGCGCCGGCAGTTGAATATCCCATGGAGCAATGGAACGAAGTGATCGCGGTCAATCTGACTTCTGTGTTCCGGCTTTCGCAACTTGCAGGGCAGCAGATGATCAAGCAGGGGAAAGGCGGAAAGATCGTCAATATTGCTTCGCTCTTGTCGTTTCAGGGAGGCATCCTGGTGCCCGCCTATGCGGCGGCGAAGGGCGGGGTGGCGCAACTGACGAAAGCGCTGTCCAACGAATGGGCCGCAAAGAACATCTACGTGAACGCGATTGCTCCCGGATATATGGCAACGGACAACACTGCGGCGCTACGCAGCGATGCCGTCCGGAGCCGGCAAATCCTCGAACGTATCCCAGCCGGCCGGTGGGGAGAACCAGGGGACTTAGCGGGAGCCGCAGTTTTCCTTTGTTCGCCGGCGAGCGATTACGTCCACGGGCATGTTCTGGTTGTTGATGGGGGCTGGCTTGCGCGGTGAGGCGATGATGCCGCTGGCAATAAAATCCAAGAGTAATTGCCGCTGGGACATGGTGGCCCTGGGAGAAGTGATGCTGCGCTTCGACCCAGGCGAACGCAGAATCTGGACAGCGCGCACATTCGACGTCAGCGAGGGCGGCGGTGAGTACAACGTCGCGAGAGGGTTGAAACGGTGCTTTGGGCTCGACACAGCATTGGTGACCGCGATTGCGGAGAATCCGGTGGGGAGGCTTCTGCAAGATCTGCTTTATCAGGGTGGGGTAGATCAGTCATTGATTCGGTGGGTGGATTACGACGGTGTGGGCCGCACGGTCCGCAATGGATTGAATTTTACAGAGCGAGGATTTGGGGTGCGCGCCGCACTGGGGTGTTCGGACCGCGGGCACACGGCTGTTTCGCAATTAAAACCTGGGGACATCGACTGGGAGAATATTTTTGGAACCCTTGGAGCTCGTTGGTTTCATGCCGGAGGAATTTTCTGTGCGCTATCCGAGACAACGCCGGAAGTGGCGATCGAAGCGATGAAAGCCGCGCGCAAGCACGAGGTCGTGGTGTCCTACGACTTGAACTATCGCGACTCGCTGTGGAAGTCGTTTGGGGGGAAGAAGCGGGCGCAGGAGGTGAATCGCCGAATTGCTCCATACGTGGACGTGATGCTCGGAAACGAAGAAGACTTTTCCGCGGCACTCGGCTATGACGTGGGCGGATTGGACGAACATCTGTCCAGTCTGGATCCGGAAGGATTCAAGAAAATGATTCACAGGGTGGTGAAGGACTTTCCCTTTAAAGTAGTTGCAACCACACTTCGCAAGGCAACGACCGCAACCAGGAATGACTGGAGCGCCATTTGCTATTGCGACGGAGAGTTCTATCAAGCCACAAATCGAGAAAACCTGGAAATACTGGACCGCGTTGGGGGTGGCGATTCGTTTGCCTCAGGTTTGATCTACGGTTATCTGTCGGGCAAGGGCCCGCAATGGGCGGTAGAATGCGGAGCAGCGCACGGAGCACTGGCAATGACCACGCCCGGCGATACGACGATGGTGACACTAAAGGAGGTCACACAAGTGATGAAAGGAGCCAGCGCGCGCATTGCGCGCTGACGCCTGAAAGGAGCCGCGCGTGAAAAAGGAGGAAGTGCGAACTCTTATTGAAACAACGGGAATTGTGCCGGTCGTGCGTGCCTCGTCGGCCCATGAAGCGCGCTTTGCCGCGGAGGCCGTTTGGCACGGCGGCATCCCGATAGTGGAGATCACGATGACAGTGCCGGGAGCGATGGAAGTGATCTCTGAGTTGGCACGCACGGCCCCCGAAGTTCTCGTTGGTGCTGGAACCGTTTTGGATGCGGAAACGGCGCGGCGATGCGTCGATGCGGGAGCAAAATTCCTGGTCAGTCCGGGATTCGATGCTAGAACGGTAGAGTTTGCGGTTGGGAAGAATGTGCTAATCATGGCCGGGGCACTGACACCCACCGAGGTCATTAACGCATGGAAGGCCGGAGCCGACTTTGTGAAAGTGTTTCCATGTGGGCAGGTTGGCGGCGCCAGCTACATAAAGGCCCTGAAAGGCCCGCTGCCGGAGGTGCCATTAGTTCCCACCGGCGGCGTGAACCTCGATACCGCGGCGGGCTATCTCCTCGCCGGCGCGGCTGCCCTGGGCGTGGGAGGCGAGCTGATTTTGAAGGAGGCCGTTCAGTTGCGAAAGGCGGAACTCCTCCGAGATATGGCAGCCCGATTCGTGAACATTGTGAAGAGCACGCGGGATCAGATGAACGTAAAAAAAGAGACCACTACGACCCATGCGTGAAGCGGAGGATTCGAATGGGATCACAAGCGAAGACATTTTCAGATCTGGTCATTGTCCCTTATGAAGCGGCGAAGCGGTCGGAGCCGGAACAAGGTCTCACTCGCAGAGTAATGGCCTACAACGAAAAGCTGTTTCTCGCCGAACACGAGATGGTCAAAGGTTGGGTTGGAAGGGTTCACAGCCATCCGCACGATCAGATCGTGTATGTCGTCCACGGACATTTGAAAGTGATTTGTCAGGGAAAAACGTTTGAGCTGCGGACCGGGGACAGCTTCGTCGTGCATGGGAGCGTGGAGCACGGAGCATCGGCACTCGAAGATTCCCTGGTCATCGACGTGTTCACGCCGTGCCGCGAAGACTACATCGCCTGAAGATTTGGCAAGAAAACGCGCGTCCGTGTTCCTGCGAGGCCGAGAATCGATGCACAAAACTTGGCGATTCCTTCTTGTAGCCATCTCCTGCGCATTCAGCAGTCCAGTCTGGGCGCACTCGAGCATCAAGGGCATTAAAGTCGCTGTCACGAATCCCAGTTCCGACGCCCGGCTTTCTTCGGATGTTGTCATGTCCGTTGCCGAGATCCGCAAAATTGCGCCGGACTTCAAGCCAGGAGCTGCGATCGTCACAGCAACGGAGGCCGCAACACTGGAGGAGGATGCGGCGACACTGCAGACTCAGGAGCTTCCTTCACAGGTGGATGATCTGGACGGTGACGGAAAAGCAGATGAACTCGCTTTTCAGATCGATCTCTCACCGCACCAGACACGCATCGTGACGATTTCCTACGGCGACCAGGACCGCATCTGGCGCCTGCGCGGCGAGTACGAGCCACGCACGAACGCACTCTTTAGCCGCAAGATCGAGGGGCTTGGATGGGAGTCGGAGCGCATTGCGTTTCGCATTTATTTCGATCCGCGAAACGCGATCGACATTTACGGAAAGCGGCGGCCCTCTTTGCAGCTCGCAATGTTTGCCTCGCCGGATTACACCTATCACGACGAATCTCCCGAAGGCAGGGACATTTTCAAAGTCGGCGATGCCATCGGTATCGGAGGAGTGGCGGCGCTAGTGGACGGGAAGTTAGTCAAAGTGGCCGAAGTCAAGGAACGGCAGTGGAGGATTCTTTCCACTGGACCGGTGCGAACAGTCGTGGAACTGAGCTACAACGGGTGGAGCTTTGGCGGGAAAACAATTACGTTGCGCTCCCGGATCACGCAATGGGCCGGGGAACGCGGCTTTTGGCACGCAATCACCGCGAATCCTGCGGATGCACTCGAGTACGTGACGGGGCTGACAGTCAAAGAGGGAATTCGCCCGGTGACCTCCAGCGGCTCTTCGAAATCAGCGCCGGCCTGGATGGCAACTTGGGGAGAGCAGGTGGTTGCGCCAGGGGCAACAGCCACGGAGGCGGTCGCCGGGCAAAACTTGGGGCTCGCTGTCATCACTATGATGCCGCAGGTGACTTTCAGCCAAGACGCGCACAATCACCTCCTCAAATTCCATTTGCAAAACGGGGCGGCGAATTGGTATGCAATGGCGGCTTGGGACCAGGAAGGCACGAACCGTCGTGTGGGCCTTGGGAGCCAAAAGGCGGAGAACAGACGCGAATCGTTTGTGCTTCCTCCGGACGGCCTGAAAACGGGAGATGAGTTTGTTGCGGCCGTGAGAAACCAGGCTGAGCTGATCAGCAATCCTTCGAGCGTGCGAATTCTCTCCGCATCTGCAGCCTATCAGCCGGCCCCCGCCGACACGAATGTTGCGCACGCAACGAAATCAAACGCCGAAGCGATTGATTTGATCCGGCAAGCAATCGACCGAACCGCGGCGAAGTGGGAGCCGATCCTTCGATCTTCTGCAACTGAGTCTTTTGGGCCGAGAAGCGGATTGGGATTTTTTACGGAAGCCGACAACGCGACTGGAGAATGGAAGCAGCAAGAAGGATACTTTTGGACGGGTGGCTTCTGGATCGGCGAGTTATGGCAGATGCATGCGCGCACGCACGACGAAAAGTACCGCACGTGGGCAGAACTCTGGGAATCGCGGCTGATTGGGCAAGAGTCCCAGCAGAATCACGATGCGGGCTTTTTGTATTACTACACTTCAGCGCTTGGCTATGATTTGACGCGCCAGGAGGCCCTGCGCGCCAGCGCGATCCACGGCGCGGAGCGGCTAGAACAACTCTTCAATCCGCGAACTCATTTGATTGCCTCATGGGCGGTAAACGGTGACGACACCATCGTGGACACGATGATGAACCTGCAGCTGCTCTGGTGGGTTGGTGACAAGACAGGCGAGAACAAATGGCGAGAGATGGGCGAGAAGCACGCGCTGCGCACGGCCGAGTGGCTTGTCCGGCCGGATGGGTCGGTCATTCAGTCCGTGCACTACAATCCCGGCGACGACCGGCAGGTTTTTCATTTGCACGGCGGAGCGCCGTGGGACTCGGAGTTGAAACTGCCGAATAGCGCGGCTCCAGGGGAGCTGCTCTTCACCCACACGCACCAGGGCTTCGGACCCGACACGACGTGGTCGCGCGGCGCGGCTTGGGCCGTGTACGGATTTGCCGCGGCTTATGACGCGACGCACGATAAGACGCTGCAGAAAGCGGCGCAGCGAGTGGCCGATTTCACGATCGAAAACCTCCCGGACGACGGCGTTCCGTGGTACGACTTCTGCGATGAAGGGGTTCACTTCCGCAATCGCGACTCATCGGCGGCGGCGGTCCTCGCGGGCGGGCTGCTGCGCCTGTCGACGCTGACCGACGAAAAGGATCGCGCGGAGCGTTATCGCGCCGCGGGAGAGCGCATCGTGCAATCGCTCATCGATCGATATCTCACTCCCGTGGGACAAGGAGATCGCACTCCCCCGGGAGTATTGAGACACGGATCGAGCACCAGGCCAAACGACTCCATGCTCATCTACGGCCAATATTACCTGCTCGAGGATTTGCTCTGGCTTGAGAAACACAAGAAACCGGCCGGGACTCAAAGCTCCGGGAGGCCGTAATTCCAACGCACCTATTGATTGACGCCGCTTGCGAGGAAACCTCCGTCCACGACGAGAGTGTGTCCAGTAACGAAGCTCGCGGCATCGGAAGCCAGAAAGACGGCAGCGCCGACGAGTTCATCCAACTGGCCGAAGCGCTTCATCGGCGTGCGCAACAAGAACTCTCGGCCTCGCTCCGTGCCGTCCAGGAGCGCGGCATTGAGGTCGGTGCGAAAGACTCCCGGCGCAATGGCATTGACGCAGACGCCGCGTTTGGCCCATTCGATTGCGAGCGATTTCGTGAGGGACGCCACCGCCGCCTTGCTGGCGGAATAGGCGGCGACTTCGTACAGCGCGACGAAGGACGAGAGCGAAGCGATATTGATGATGCGCCCTTTGCCTTGTTCGACCATGTGACGCCCAATGACGCGGCAGGCGCGCAGCGTGCCATTCAAATTCGTTTCGATAATGCCGTTCCATTCCGCGTCAGAAAGCTCGAGAGTTGGCGTGCGCTTGGTTCGGCCGGCGCAATTCACGAGAATCTGCACGCCGCCGAATGTCGAGGTGAGGGATTTCAAGAGCCGCTGCAGCGTGGATTCGTCAGTTACGTCGCAAGTGACCTCGAGCGACCGGCGGCCAAGAGCTTCGATCTCACGCGTTGCTGCGCGGACGAGATCCGCCCGGCGCCCCGTTGCGACAACATCCGCGCCGGCGACCGCAAGGCCGCGCGCAAGCGCCAATCCGATGCCGCTCGTGCCGCCGATGACGACGGCCGTCTTATTAGTAAGATCAAGAAGCGGATGGCCCATGAGGCGCTCTCCTTCGATGGCTTCGAGGATCGATCCAACTGCGCAACAGAGGAACTAAGTTAATCATGCGAATCAACGACGCAAAAGTGATTGTTTGCAGCCCGGGACGCAATTTTGTCACGCTCAAGATAACGACGGATGATGGCATCTATGGTCTGGGCGATGCAACGCTAAACGGCCGCGAACTCGCAGTGGCGAGTTACCTGACGGATCATCTCATACCCATCCTGATCGGACGCGATGCCCGGCGCATCGAGGACACCTGGCAATACCTCTACAAGGGAGCGTATTGGCGGCGCGGCCCGGTGACCATGGCCGCCATCTCCGCCGTCGATACCGCGCTCTGGGACATCAAAGGCAAAGCGCTGAACGTTCCTGTCTATCAATTGCTCGGAGGCGCCTCTCGCGAAGCCGTGATGGTTTACGGGCATGCCAGCGGAGAGGGAATCGAAGAGACCGTGAAAGCGGTCGCCGACTACGCAAAACAGGGATACAAAGCCATTCGCGCGCAGAGCGGCGTCCCAGGCTTGAAAAGTATCTACGGAGTCGGGCGCGGGAAAATGTACTACGAGCCTGCCGAGAAGAATGCGCCCGCGGAAGAAAGCTGGAGCACGGAGCTATACCTCAATTTTGTGCCGCGCTTGTTCGAACGGCTGCGTAAAGAGTTTGGGTCCGATCTTCACCTCTTGCACGACGCGCATCACCGGCTAACGCCGATTGAGGCGGCGCGCCTGGGAAGGAGCCTGGAACCGTACCATCTCTTCTGGCTGGAAGATCCGGTGCCGGCGGAATTGCAGGAAAGTTTTCGCCTTATTCGCCAGCACACGACGACCCCGCTTGCTGTCGGCGAGGTGTTCAACTCGATTTACGACTGCCAGCAGCTCATTCAAGAGCAACTGATCGATTACATTCGAACGACGGTCGTTCACGCCGGCGGGCTCTCTCATCTCCGTAAAATCGCTAGCCTTGCGGAGATGTATCACGTTCGAACGGGCGCGCATGGGGCTACGGATATGAGCCCGGTGTGCATGGCTGCCGCGCTGCATTTCGATTTGAGTGTTCCCAATTTCGGCGTTCAGGAATTTATGCGCCACACGCCGGATACCGATCGTGTCTTTCCACACAGCTACACCTCCGCCGATGGAATGGCGTATCCGGGTGACGCTCCCGGGCTGGGCGTGGACCTCGATGAAAGCCTGGCCGCGAAATATCCCTACGAGCGGGCCTATTTGCCGATCAACCGGAAACTCGACGGGACGATGCACAATTGGTGACCAGAAAATGAGGGCTCGAAAGATCGCAATTCTCTTGGCCGCAATTGCTCCGGCGACTCACATCTGCCGGGCGCAACAGCTTCAATCGCAGCCCAGTGGGAGCGGACCGCGAGTGTTTTCGCTGCCGGGCGCGACGCTGCAAAAGCTACGCATCGAAATAGCGGCGGGAAAAGTGAAGGACGCGGCCCTCGATCAATTGAGGGAAGATGCTGCTGCCGCACTTGAGCAGGCGCCACTGACGGTCGCGGACAAATCCTTCACACCTCCCAGTGGTGACAAGCACGACTATCTAAGCCTGGCGCCGTATTGGTGGCCGGATCCAACCAAGCCAAATGGATTGCCATACATTCGCCGGGACGGCCAGACCAATCCTGAGATTCAGCGGATACAGGATCACAGGAACTTCAGCAAGTTGATCTCGACGACCCACACGCTAGCTCTGGCGTTCTATCTCTTTGGCGACGAATCGTACGCGGCACATGCGACGCAACTGTTGCGTGCGTGGTTTTTGGCTCCGCCAACGCGCATGAATCCGAACCTGCAATTCGCCCAAGGCATCCCCGGCATAAACACCGGCCGCGGAACGGGCCTCATCGAGACACGGGACTTGTACCGACTTGTCGATGCAGTCGGGCTCCTGCCGGGTTCGAGGTCGTGGACGGCGGCCGACCACAAGGGAATGGAAGACTGGTGTACTCGCTTCCTGGATTGGATGCGGCATTCCGAGAACGGCAAGGCGGAAGCAGCAGCAAAGAACAACCACGGGACTTACTACGACGTGCAAGTAGTTTCGCTCGCCTTATTTACCGGGCGAGGGGATCTCGCCAAGCAAGTTCTTCAAGCTGTTCCAGAGCGGCGCGTCGCCGTTCAAATTGAGCCAGATGGGCGGCAACCCCTGGAGTTGGAAAGGACGAAAGCGCTCGGTTACAGCACCATGAATCTGGCGGGGCTATTCGAGCTGGCTGTTCTTGGTGAGAGCGCGGGCGTCGACCTCTGGAATCCTCAACCTCCCGATGGCCGTAGCATACGCAAGGCGCTGGACTATCTGCTGCCTTTTGTCAGGGGAGAGCAAAAATGGCCTTACGAGCAGATCGTCGAGTACAAAGTGGAAGAGCTTTCCCCGCTCCTGGTAATGGCGGCGGTGAAGTACAACGATCGGCGTTACCAAGAGCTCGCGGTGAAACTCGATCCAGGCGTGGTCCGGAGAGTGGACATATTTTCACTCCTGTGGCCTGCTGCGCGATGAGTCCCGAAACAGCGGCTCAATGATCTTCAACTTTGGAGAGCTTATGCACGTCAGAAGGCTCCGAACCTTTCGAGCCATTTGCCTGAGCGCGCTGGGACTGCTCGGCGCGGCCGACATGAGTTTTGCACAAGCAGCGGCTCCTTCAGAAATCAATACAGCCGACGTCGACAAGGAAATTCGGGATTTTCTCGGCCGCGAGATTAGTGCTCACGTCACCGATATCAAGAGCCTCGATCCGCCTCCGGAGCGCGTCGTTGGGACGCTCACGACGGGCGAGTTCTCCTGGGGCACGTTTATGCGGACGATCGGCGCGTACTCCGAATTTGCGAAGACGCGGACCATCGCCGACCGAGACGTCGCTGCCATGATTGCGAAGATGGGACTGATCGAATCGCGCCAGGGCGGCAAGACTTGGGCGCAGTTGTACGCCGCACTTGCGCTGCGGCATTTCGGAACGGATCTTGGCCACAATGCACTTTGGCAGGAACTATCAGCAGAAGAGAAAGAAACGTGGAGGGCTCTCCTCGACCCAGCGCGATTCTATGATCTGAAGACGCACACCTTAATTCACCTTCCCGAAAATTACTTTGGCGTAGCCGCGCGTATCGCTGCGATTGATTATCAAGTCGGCTTGACCACCGACCGCGCCTATGTGGACGACCTGCTAAACCGCGCTGCGCAGCAATTCACCAGCGGAGCCCTCTTTGCCGACGACGCGCCTCCGACTGGACGCTACGACCGCTATTCCAACGAATACGCGAGAGCTATCTACGAGGCGGCTGCGACGGCGGGACGCACGGACATCATGAAGGCTATTGCTCCTTCTCTGAAGGAGCAAATGAAGCTGTGGTGGGACCTGCTCTCTCCCGATGGTTACGGCTACGCCTGGGGCCGCAGCCTGGGGGCAATCAGCTACATGGATACGATGGAGATTGCGGCATTTCTCGCAGAGCACCCGGACTTCAGTCCTGTCCCGCTCGCTCAGCTTGCGTCAGCTTATTCCTGCGCCTGGCGGTGGCTGCGAAATGATTTCAACGATCACACTCATTTGCTTTCGGTATTCGCATTTGGGAGGGGGAATTACAGCTACATCAACAAGGAACGGGAGTGGCAGCAAACGACAGCTTTCTTCGCCAAGGTAATCAGCGCGCACGAGACGTTGATGCGCGTTCTGAGTAAGGAGAACGTCACGCACTTTCCGGCTGAAATGAGCCTCGGTGACGTCGCACGCTTCATCCATTTTCGCAACGGTTCGGGACGGCAATTTGGAGTTTGGGTGGTTCGCCGGAAGGAAATGCGATTCGCGCTGCCCTTCGTGACAGGACCACGCGCGTCTATCTCCGATTACGAGCCTGCCCCACACGGACTGCCTGGAATGTCCGTGCCGGTGGAGAAAATGTATCCGTGCCTCATCCCGTTTCTCGAATTGAAGGACGGTAAAACGATCGCAGCGGCGGATGGCGCGGACGAAATTCGGCCGGCCGCTGATGGACGGAGCGTCACAGCGACATGGAAACTATGGGCCGTCGTGGGTGGCATAGCTGGCGAAACCATCGACCCGGGGCTGGTCACGGAAGTTACCTGGTCGATAACGAAAAACGGTCTTCGCCGGTCGGAATTGATTACTCCATCCAAATCCGTAGAAGTGCGTCGTCTTTGGCTGGCCGTGCCGAGCAGCGCGGACCGCTTGGAAACTTCCGTGGCGAACAATCTGAGAAGCGACCGTTTACTGTCAAAAGAAAGAGTTTTGGAAGTGAGTGTCCGTCATTCGGATTGGCCGCTGCGGATTTCCGCTCTCGCTACCGGCGACGATCCATTGGGACGCGGTGACCGGGGCGCAATTCCATTCCATCTCATTCTCGAAACCAGCAACCTTTCCTTTGCGCCGGGAGTTGCTCGAAGATGGGACATCGAGCTATTCAGTTTTCCCGTTGCTCACCCTTAAGATTGCATGCCTTTTCTGGCCGGTTTCACAAGTCAAATCACTTGTTTCATTTCTTGAAATACGCGAACTGACCCCTTGGCTGTACCTGAGAATGGGGTAAAGTAGGTTGCTGTTCGCAACCGCTTCCTATTCATCCGTGGGCTTGCCATGAAGATCATCCGTTATCAGGACGCTGCCGGAAAGATTCACTATGGGACCGAAGAGCAGGATGGATCCCGTCTTCGCATTGAAGGCGATATTTTCAACGGCTTCAAAGTGACCAAAGAAACGGCGCGCGTCGAAAAGCTTCTTGCGCCCATCGCGCCGGTGGCCATCTGGTGCATCGGCCAGAACTATCGCCTGCACGCTGGCGAGGTCGGTTTCAGCGTGCCCGATTTTCCCGTCGTGTTTGCGAAAGGAGTTAACGCAACGCAGCATTCCGACGGACCAATTCTGCTTCCAGCAAACGGCTACAGCACCGAAGTGGATTACGAGGGTGAGCTCGTCGCCATAATCGGCAAGACTTGCAAGGACGTGTTGCGTGACCGCGCCCTCGAATATGTCGCCGGATACACTTGCGGCAACGACGTCAGCTCGCGCGACTGGCAGCTCAAGTGGGGCGGCACACAATGGTGCCGCGGCAAGAGCTTTGACACGTTTGCGCCAATTGGACCTTGCCTGATTACCCCGGAGAGCCTGCCGGATCCGGCAGGACTCCGCGTTCAGACAATCTTGAATGGTCACGTCATGCAGGATGGGAACACGCGTGACATGATTTTCGACGTGCCCGCTTTGATCGAATTCCTTAGCCACAGCACGACGCTGCTGCCGGGCACTGCAATTTTTACGGGTACGCCTCATGGCGTGGGGATGGCGCAAAAGCCGCCGCGCTGGCTCGCGGAAGGTGACGAGGTCAGCGTGGCCATCGAAAAGGTCGGAACGCTCAGAAATCGGGTCTGTCGCGAAGAAAAGTGGGCAGAATGTTGTCTTTCCTAACAGAATCCCGCTACGCTGCGATTCCCCATGAACTTGGTTGATCAATTCGAGCGCGCCGTAGTCGCTGCGGCCGCGACGGTCGAGCGGCTCCCGCGTGATTCCCGCCGTATCGCTGCTGCCGTGGCCGGGATCGCCCATGATGCGCGCAGCATTTCTATAGCCGAGCCGGCGACGCTGCCCTTAGAACTATTTGGCGCCTGCCTGCATCTTCCGGGTGTTTCCACGGGTCATACGAAGCGCGAATTTGCCGGCATCGAGGTCGGTGTCACGGAAGCATTCGCAGGGGTCGCCCGCACGGGCTCAGTCTGTGTCTGCGTGGACGAAGGTTATTCGGGGTACGCAAGCTTGCTCGCGCGAATTCATATCGCCGTTCTCGCAACTGAGACCATTGTGGAGCGGCCTTCGGATTTGTTTCGTCCGGAGGGCCTGGGGCGGGAAGGCTTACGTCGGAATTTCGTGTTTGTTACCGGGCCGAGCGCCACCGCCGATATGGGGCCGCTCGTACGAGGTGTGCACGGTCCGCACCGCTTGCACATCATCATCTTGGAGTGAGCATGGAAAGGCGCCCCGCCGCGTCCAGCGAATCATCTCCGCGAGCTGTTGCCGACAAGAGCGCCAAGTCGTCTTTGCTAGCTGCCATTCGCATGGCTCTGCGAATCGAAAGCGCCGCGGTGCGGCACAATACGCAGACCTTCAATCGCGGCCGCTATGCGGCGACCTCCACCCTCCCCGATTACGAACTTTTGAAGGATCGCGCCCGCGCGATCAAGGAGCAGGCGATTGCTCGACTGCCGGACCTGCTTGCAACACTTGAGGCCAGCGTCGCGCGCAACGGCGGACATTTTTATCTCGCTGCCGATGCCCCGGCCGCTTCAAAGTATATTTCGGACGTCTGCCAACACGCTGGCGCCCGCCTCGCCGTCAAGGGCAAGAGCATGACCTCCGAGGAAGTCGGCCTGAATCATGCGCTGGAAGCGCAAGGCATCGAGGTTGCCGAAACCGATTTGGCCGAGTTTATCCTGCAGGTGGCCGATGAACAGCCATCCCACATCATCGCACCCGCTATTCATTACAGCCGCGAGCGCATCACGGAGTTATTCCGCCGTGTCTTCCGGACCGATCAGCCGCTCGATACGGGAGAGGAGTTGACAGCCTTTGCGCGTGACCGGCTGCGTGAAAAGTTCCTTCGCGCTGACGTCGGAATCTCCGGCGCAAACCTGATTGCCGCGGATTCCGGCACTCTCATGCTTGTAGAAAGCGAAGCGAATATCCGAATGACCACAATTCTTCCCCCGCTCCACATCGCGATCGCAGGAGTAGAAAAAGTGGTTCCGTCACGCGAAGAATTTGGGCCCTTCCTCGAACTGCTCGCGGCGAGCGGCACGGGGCAGCCCATGACCTCATATACCAGCATCCTCTCTCCGCCCCTTAGCGCTGCGCCGGTTCTTGCCGAAGATGGTCGATCTCAGCTACGTGAATTTCACCTCGTTCTGGTGGATAACGGCCGCATGAGAATGCGCGAAGATCCCGTCCTTCGCGAAGCGCTCCGCTGCATCCGCTGCAGTGCTTGCCTAAATGTTTGCGCAAACTTTCAGACCGTTGGAGGGCACGCATTCGGCGGAGAAACGTACTCGGGCGGAATCGGCGGGGCGTGGGAAGCGGGGACTCGCGCAATTGCCAACGCGCGCTTCAGCGAGCTTTGCACCGGTTGTTCCCGCTGTGTGCCGCAGTGTCCGGTTCGAATCGATATTCCATGGCTGAACACGGTCTTACGCCAACGGCTCAACCGGTCGGAAGGGAACAGCGCTTCGAAGTCATTGGGGAACGTACTGGCAAGGATTCCTCAAGGTGACGCCGGAGGATCCCTGCAAAAGATTTTCTTCGGACGCTACGACACGGCGGCGAAATGGGGAGCGCGGACAGCGCGGTTCACAAACGTCATGACTGGCCTTCCTTTTGTGCGTGCTTTATTGGAGCGCACCGTAGGGCTTGACCGCCGTCGCGCCCTTCCGCCTTTTGCTCGCCGCACGCTCGTGAAGGCTTGCCGACGGTCTAAGCCGATTGAACCGACTATCGCAAAGCGCGCAGCGTCTGATCGCGTGGTTTTGTTTGCGGATGTATTCACTAATTATGGCTCTCCAGCGCGAGGAGTAGCAGCGTTCGAAGTTCTGCGCTTTCTCGGAGTGGACGTCGTCGTGGGCGAGTGCATGCCCGACGGTCGAGCGGCGCTTTCACAAGGACTAATCGCGACCGCCGGCTCGCAGGCGAAACGCACGGCCGCAATGCTGAAACACTACCTCGACGAAGGCCGGGATGTTGTGGTCGTTGAACCAAGTGTGCTGGCGATGTTTCGCATGGACTACCGCCATTTGCTCAGCGGTGCCGAGGGAGAGCAACTCGTTGCCGATCTCGGCGAACGCACGCACGACGTAAACGAATTAGTCTGGAGTGTTCTCCAGCGCAACCACCTGGACGCGTCCGATTTGTTCCCGGCGAAGGATTGTCCCCATGGCCCTCATGTCTTCTTTCATAGTCACTGCCAGCAAAAGACCGTTGGAGCCGACAAGCCCACCGAATCATTGCTGCGGTCGGCAGGGTTTGACGTCGTCACGTCCGGAGTCGAATGCTGCGGGATGGCCGGCAGTTTCGGATACAAGAAGGAGTACTACGAACTGAGCATGGCGGTTGGCGCCGACCTCTTCACCCAGGTTCAAGCAGCGGAAGCAAACGGACTCCGGCGCACCTTGGTTGCTACCGGCATTTCGTGCCAAGAACAACTCCACGCAGGCTTACAAAGAGAAGTGCTGCATCCGATGGAACTGCTCGCGGAAATTCTCCGGGCGCGTGCAATGCATCAGGCGTAGCGTTCGTCACAAACGCGCTTCCCATCTCTGACGGCCGCGTCATTCACATTTGATCAGGCGCGCGGAGTGCTGAGGCATGTCTTGAACGGTGAAAAGGCCTTCGCGCCGGCCAAGATTCTCTCCCGTCCAGAAGTCCGTCAAATTGCTAGCCTTCGGCAGTTGGAAGGACACCGTCCCTGGTCCATCCTCCCAGTTGAACAGGCAGGCCATGGTTGCGTCCCGCAAGTGAACCAGTCCCACGTTGAGGGAAGCGTCGCTGAATTCCGCGGCCACTCCCGCAGGCGGCACCAGCTTCTTCAGCATCGCCAGCCTTGTAGGAGTAATTTGGGTAAGATCGTCGCCGGACAGAACCATGCCTCCGCACGCGTAGATCACCGTGGCGTGGAACTGAAATTCCGCGTCGCTCAAAGTTCCGCTAAGCAGGACTGCATCGGGGTCGTTCCACCAAAGACGGCCGTTTTGCCAATTGCGGCAAAGTGTTTGTCTTCCCGCGCCCTTGAACTTCTGCCATTTTCGGCTGATGTCATCTGAACTGCGCGAGCCGTCAATCAATCCGAACGAGGGCCAAATGGGGTGATTGCAGCCGAGGATGAAGGCATCATCCGCTCCGCGGCGCACGGCTTCCATTCCGCGCCGGTAGGCATCAACTCGCGTGGCCTTGGGATCGTGGAGCCGCCCCCCGTGCATCGCACCCCAGAAATTGGCGTCCAACTTGAAGTAAGTGCAACCCCATTCGCGGCGCATTACACTGAATACCTTTTCAAAATGCTTCTGTACCTCAGGATGCGTCCCGTCGAGCGCGTACCACGGCGCGTGACGCCATCCGCCGAATGTCACCTTGTCCGCAGCCAGCGGTTTGCCATCCGAGTCTTGAATGAACCACTCAGGGTGTTGCTGGAAAACGTGAGAACCTGATTCGGCAATAAACGGCGCAACCCAAATCGCCGGTTCATAGCCACGCTTGCGGATTTCTTTAAGGACAGAGACGACGTCACCGCCGAAAGCCTTTCCGGTTTCCAGCCAGTCTCCCATCGCTGCTTGATACCCATCGTCAATTTGCACGTATTTCAGGTCTGGTATGCTCTTTGCAATCACCTCGAGATTGTCGAGGACATTCCGGGCGGTAACGCGCGGACCAAAGAAATACCAGGAACACCATCCGGTCGGGATCGGCCGGTAAATCGCGTGCGGGTGATGCTGTTCGATACGGGAAGCGAGCGTGTTCAATGCATCAGGAAGATGCGCCGTCTGCGTGAAGAAAAGCTCCTCAAGCTCCCATGACTCTCCAGGCGCGAGCTCAAGATTTTCTAGGTCCAGAACTGCGTCAAGGTGACTATCGGTTACGAAAAATCTGCCGACAAACTTTTTGCACGAGGTAAAACCAAGCAAGGACGAATCCCCGTTCGGTGGCGTCAATGTCATCAGCCCGGTGATCGCCCTCATGCCCTGCGGTTGCGGAATCTTATAGTGGTTCAGCTCCGAGTATCCCAGATCCACCGGATCCGCGAGCGTCCCTCCAGTCTGCGAGAGCATCTGGAAGCTCTCGCCATAGAGCGCGGTCTCACGCGGCAGGGTATGCTCCAATGAGGCCAGCACCACCTCTCTGATTCTTACCGGGTATTTTCCATGGTTGATGACTCTCGTCGCACAGAAGTCGCCGTTCCATCGCTTTATGGCCTCGACCTCTGCAACTCCAAGAGCGGTTGGGTCCGTGGGCACGACCCGAGCGGTCGCTCGGCGGAAAGCTTCCGCGAAGCCGCCTGTCCCGGCAGCGCCGAAATGAAGGACCGCGGAAGAGAGAGTTGCACCAGACGATAAGGCAAGAAATTCTCTTCGGTTCATCAATCCTTCTGTCATCCGGCACAGATGTGGGTGGAAATTTATTTCGGGCGCTCCACTCATTGCGAGTGGCCAAGGCGCTCGGAAATGGTTCTTGCGCCTTTCTTTATCGCCAGGGCAAACACCTGGAATCTGTCTTTGCTGATCCGCGTAACGGGTCCGGACACGCTGATGGCCGCCGCTACTTTTCCGCTCTCATCCAGGATCGGCGCCGCCACACATCTTGCCCCGAGATCCGTTTCTTGATCGTCGATGGCATAGCCATCTTGCAAGATCCTCGCCAGCTCCTTCTTTAGCCGTGCCAGGTTTGGGATCGTACGCGGGGTCAATCGCTCGAAGGCCAGCGTGGGAAGTATTTCTTCTCGTTGTTCTGCGGGAAGAAAGGCCAATATCGCTTTTCCAAGTGCCGTGCAATTCAGCGCGCGGTGCATTCCTGGCTGCGATACCATGCGGAACGTGTGCGGGCTTTCCATCACGTCGAGGTACAGCACGTCGTGCCCGTCCAAAACGCCAAGGTTCACTGTTTCCCTCGTGGCTTTTGAGAGCGTAGCAATCACTGGCCGGCTGACCTTGCGCAACGTTGCGTGGTAGGCTACGCCCGCGCCTAGCCTGGCCAGTTTGGGGCCCACGATGTAGGCGCCTGCATCGTCGCGAAAGAGATAGCCTTCGTTCTCCAGGTGCGCCACAAAACGATACGCGGTGCTTTTGTTGACGCTGGTTTGCTCGGCGATCTCACGGAGCTGTAATCCCGTAGGAGAGCCGTCTAACGCCTCCAGAATGCGGAGCACCTTGCCGACCACTCCGACTGGAGCCGATTTGGATTCCCGCGCTCGAATCATTGACTGGCTCCTCCTGCCGCAAAGAGTTGCTGGCGCCGGGTTCAAAAAGAGCGCCGGTGAAGCTAAATCGTCCCGGCGCAAGACCCTCGCGGATCGTCCCGCATCCTGAGACTCCAAAGTTTAATGGCTGAAACATAAATTTTCAATATTGAATTATTTTCTACACCCTGATAAAAGGCAAGCCATCGGGAGGCGCTGCGCTCACCGGCTTGGTCCAGAGTCTCAGGGGTGAGGCTGGCCGTGGCCGAGAGCGTCGCAAGAGCCATCAGCTGGACCGAGATTCATGCGTAAAGGGGTGGTGCGTATGCGAATCGCGAAGACGCTTGTCATTCTTTTTGCCTTCCTCTGTCTGCCGGTGGCCGTGGTTCATGCCCAAACGGCCGTGGGTGAAGTGAACGGCACCATTACGGACAAATCGGGCGGATTCATCGGCGGCGCCACGGTTAAGCTCACCAACCAGGCCACCAAGATCGAGACGACCCGCTCGACTGGTGGCTCTGGAGAATTCATCTTCGTCAACGTTCAGCCCGGTCGGTATGCTCTCCGCGTCCAGAAACCCGGATTCAAAGAAGTTGAGGTTCCGGACTTCGAAGTCGGCGTCAATCAGGCTGTGACGCAAAATATCAAACTCGACGTCGGCTCCGTCTCGGAAATCGTGGAGGTCAAGGCCGAAAGCACGCAGGTCGAGGCCACTACGACCGAGCTGGGCACGGTGATTACGCAAAGGGTTGTCAACGATCTGCCGCTGAATGGAAGGAATTTCACGCAGCTGCTGACGCTCACCCCGGGCGTCACTCCGGTTTCCACTTCTCAAAATAGGAGCGTCGGCTGTTGCGAAGGCAACGTGGGCCTTCCAAACTCCGGATTCTCCGATGGCTCCTTTCATGGCCAGGAGAATCGGTCGAAACTCTACTTCTATGACGGCATCATCAACACGAATATTCGAGGGCCGACATACATTGTGATACCCAATATTGATCTGATCCAGGAGTTCAAGGTTGTGGGCCACGATGCCAAGGCGGAGTTTGGCGGAGCCACCGGCGGCGTGGTGAACATGGTGTCAAGGTCGGGCGGCAACAGCTTTCATGGTTCGGCCTTTGAGTACTTGCGCAACAACTTCTTCGACGCGCGCAACACGTTCGCCGATGGCACCTGCACCCCCGCGCGCTGTCCCAATGCTGGCCAAGTCGTGCCGAGCGGTCCGGCGCCATTCCGTCAGAACCAGTTTGGCGCGGTCATTTCGGGCCCGATTATTAAGAACAAGACGTTCTTTTCCGGTGGCTATGATGGTTGGCGCTTCAGCCAGCCGGGATTGGGACTCTCTTATGTCCCAACTGCGGCAGAGATAGCAGGCGATTTCAGCGGCACCAGCTCCAGCTTTCGCCGGCAGATCTACAACCCCTACTCGACGCGGCAAGTGGGTGCCAACTTCGTTCGTGACGCTTTCCGCTGTGATGCCGCGGGCAATCCCTTGCCCGTCGACGCCACCCGCCAGCAGAGCCAGACCACCGGTGTCGTCTGTAACAAGATTCCGCAGGCGTTGATTTTTGGCCCCATGCAGCAGTTTTTCCAGACGTATGCGGCCACGCCGAATTTCACTGACCCCAGCGGTGTGAACAACTTCATTCAGGTCCGCCCGACGGCGAACACGTCAAACAGCTATACCGCGCGAGTTGACCATCGCTTCCGCGACGCGGACAACGTGTTTTTCCGCTACACGGAGCAGCGGAACTACATCTCCACCCCCATTGGCGAGGATGGCTCGACAAGCGGCGGTTCCCAGGGTCGCAACTATGGTGGCGGCTGGGTACACACCTTCAGTCCAACTCTCATCCTTGATGTTCGCGCGGGCTATGCCGGCCGCCCGGCGGTCGACGCCAGCCAGCAAAACCAGGATTCTGCTGGACTCGATCCGCTGAAGCAGGCGGGTTTCAAAGACATCGACAAGTACAACGGCCTGCTTGTTACCTTGGCCAACTGGACGAACGGGGGCAACAATAGTTTCGGCATTCGCGGAGCCGCTCCCCGCGAGAACCCCAACTGGAGCGTGACCCCGAATGTGACCTGGTTGAAGGGTAGGCACAATCTCAGAGCGGGCTTCTGGTACATCGAAGCCAAGCGAATCCAGCTCAATACCTTCGACACTTACACCTTCAGCGACGAGCAAACGCGCAATCTTTTTGACCCTATCACGAATAAGGCCGTTCCCAATGGCACCACGGGATTGTCTCTGGCCTCCGCACTGATGGGCTTCCCAAATAGCTTCTCGGCTCAGCTTCCCATTAATCACGGTGGCCCCGTACGATTCAAGTACGCCTCCTGGGCCGCCTACGCGCAAGATGAGTGGAAGTTCAGGCCGACGATGACCCTAACCTTTGGTTTGCGTTACGATTACGTCACGCAGCCAGAGACGCTCGATGGCCGCCTGTGGAATTCCTTGGATCTTGCCAATCAAAAGTACATTATCGGCGCGAAAGTGATGCCGCAGGTTTGTAGCGTGGCAAAGCAGGCGCCCTGCATCCCAGATGGTTTCCTAGCCGATGCAAATTTCAGCAACGTCGTCCTGGCAGGGAAGAGTTTCTTCGCGCCGCCCCCGATCACAGATAACTGGGGACCACGCGTCGGCTTCGCTTGGCAGTTCACTCCCAAGACCGTTGTTCGTACCGGCTATGGGCTGTATTGGGATTCTCTCACTGCCCGCAGTCAATACGCGCAGAACGATCTGGAGGCCATGGTGTGGCCCGATGCCACGGCATTTAACGGCACGGCAAATAGTTGTACCAATGGCAGTACGTGCGCCTTCACAAACGGGACCGCCGTAGACATCTTCACGCAGCAAGGTCTGGGCTTTGCGACGCCGCTTCCCATCTACACCGGGCATTCTTCAAGCCTGCCGTGGACGGGGTTCCCCAACCAGGGGGACGATCCAAAGTTCAAAGACGGTTACTCGCAACAATGGAACCTGGAGATTCAGCGGGAACTGTCGCCGACCACTATGGTTTCTGCCGCTTATGTGGGCAGTGCGAGCGGCAGACTCCCGTACGGCGCGGGCAACGCCAATGCGGCCTCGCAGGCATTTCCTAGCGGAACGCCTACCTCAGTGGTGGATGCCGCTCGGCAGATGCCATGGGTCACGGCAGGTCTCACCTACTCGCGCAGCATTGGATATGCGCACTACAACGCCCTGGAATCACGCTTCCAGAAGCGTTTTTCGGGCGGTCTGCACACACTGGTTTCCTATACCTGGGGCAAGTCCACGGACGTGGGCAGCGGCTATTTCAACATCGAGAACGGGACTGGCGGAGGCTCGACCATCCAGAATTACTACGACATGAGCACAGCGCGTGGCGTCTCGTCCTACGACATCAAGCACTTCCTGTCTTGGGCCACTGTCTATGAGCTTCCCGCAGGCCGTGGGAAGAGGTGGTTCCAGAGCGGGCCGGCGTCTTGGATCCTTGGCAACTGGCAGGCGAACTACATTTTCCAGGCGCGGTCCGGACAACCCTACAACCTGCAAGTTACGGCAGACCTTGCCAACCTGCAGGGAAGTGCGCCGGGCGCTCCCGGCACCTACCTGCGACCGAACCTGATCGCTGACCCGTTCGTGGCTGGTCCTGTCGCTGCCAACCCCGATCCGCTTTGCCAGAAAACAATCTCGCAGGGCGGCAGGGCTGCGGACCAGGTCAACACTGCCGCCAGTTGGTTTAACCCTTGTGCCTTTGGCGTACCGCACGGCGCATTCGGAAATCTGGGCCGCAACGTGTTCCGAGGGCCGCACGTGGTCAATATGGACTACTCCATGTTCAAGAGCTTCCCTATAAGGGAGAGGATGAGCCTGCAGCTTCGCTTCGAGGCTTTCAACCTGTTCAACTTCCAGAACTACGACGTGCCTTCTTCGGTCACCGTTAACACAGGCAATCCGTCAGGTTCCCCATTGCTACCGTCGTCCGCGATAGCCGCGGGCGCGGGAAAAGTTACAGCCCTTGCTCAGGGCACCAACCCTCGGCAGTTGCAGTTCGGTCTGAGGTTTGAATTCTAGCGACGGAGCCGCTTACAGATTCGCGCGCGATGGGGCTCGACAACAACGCTTGGCCCCTTCGCCCGCAGCTCGCGGAATGAGATCCAAAGCTCGATGTTACCGCAAGCCGCTGAGCAATTTTTGGTCACGAACCGCGAGTGTCGTCTGGCCATGCCATCAGCGCGCTTGACAGGACGCGCTTGCACTGGCCGCTTTCCAGCGTTAAAACGGGATATGCAGAAAATGGTGCTTCAACTTGATCCCAAGGACAATGTCTTAATCGCCCTTCGCGACCTTAAGGCCGATGATCAGGTTCGCTTTGGCGAGCAAACCTATACTCTGGTCTCCAGCGTTCCCGCAAAGCATAAGTTTGCGGTTTCCGACCTCGCTCCCGGCGATCGGGTCATCATGTATGGCGTCAGGGTCGGCCAGGCCGTGAATTTCATCTACCGCGGAGAAGCAATCACCACGCGCAATATCCGGCACGACGCCGCAGACTACCAAGACGCCCGGCAGTTCATCCCCTGGCAAGCACCCAATGCTTCGAAATGGCGAGACAAGACTTTCCTTGGCTACCACCGCGCTGACGGTCAAGTAGGCACGCGAAACCACTGGCTGGTAATTCCGCTTGT
>WNFE01000351.1_pt1 | contig 32235 bp, 36 predicted proteins | sample 5400451 | NCBI WGS metagenome assembly WNFE01 (sample SAMN13153344, study PRJNA577476) | soil metagenome | isolation source: 200 cm saprolite under Douglas fir tree site 2 hole 2 | place: USA:California | collected 2015-04-18
AAGAAGCTCGGCCGCGAGCCCAACGAGGTCGAGTGGGCGATGCTTGAGGCACAATGGAGCGAGCATTGCAGCTACAAGTCCAGCAAACCACTTCTGAGGCTTTTGCCTAGCAAAGGTCCCCGAGTAATTGTAGGGCCCGGATCTGATGCGGGAGTTATCGATGTCGGAAATGGATGGGTGGTTACTCTTCACATTGAGTCCCACAATCATCCGAGCGCGATTGACCCATACGGTGGTGCAGCCACAGGCGTCGGCGGGGTCGTCCGGGACATCCTTTCACTAGGGACCCGTCCCATTGCGCTACTTGATCCCCTTCGATTTGGCGCCTTGGCCAGCAGTCATAGTCGTTGGCTCTTCGACAACGTGGTCCGGGGAATAGGCTCGTACGGGAACTGCATTGGAGTACCGACGGTCGGAGGCGAAGTAGAGTTTGACACCTCCTTCGAACGAAACTGTCTCGTGGATGTTGTATGTCTCGGCCTCGGCCTAAGGGACAAGCTCGTTCTCGGCGGATCCATCCGTCCAGGGTACCTAGTGTATGTCGTAGGAGGAAGCACCGGACGCGACGGGATTCAAGGTGCCAGTTTCGCAAGCAGAACTCTAACAGAAAGATCGGATAGTGAGAGATCTGCTGTCCAAGTCCCGGACCCGTTCACCAAGAAACTGATCATCGAAGCAATCCTAGAAGCCGTCGATGCGGGTATTGTTCAGGGAATGAAAGACCTCGGCGGTGGAGGCCTGGCTTGTGGACTCTCGGAGATGGCCTTGAAGGCCGGGATGGGCATGGAGATCAACCTTGACAACGTTCGGACCCGCGAGCCCCGCATTCGCCCAGCCGAGATCATGATCAGTGAGTCCCAAGAACGCATGATAGTTGTGGTTCAGCCGAAGAATGAAGGGAAGCTCACTCGGATCCTGGACAAATGGGAACTAGGCTACTCAAGGATCGGGCATCTTACAAAGGACGGAATACTCCGCATCAAGCATCATAATCACGTGGTCGCTGAGGCCCCTGCCAAATTTGTCGCAGAAGCACCTTTGTCTCCGCGGTCCAGCAGAAAGCCCCCATACATTAACGAATTGGCGGACGCTCCTGAACCTCCGATTCCGGAGGACCTCAACGCAGCTCTGTTAGCGCTCCTTGGCAGCCCGAACATTTGCAGTCGAGCATGGATATACCGCCAGTACGATTTCGAAGTGGGACTACGAACAATCATCAGACCGGGACAAGCAGACAGCGCCATCCTTAGACTTCCTAACGGCCGAACACTGGCAATTACGACCGATGGCAACAGCAAACAGGTGTACCTGGACCCATACTGGGGAACGGTTGGAATTCTCAGCGAGGCGTTCTCCAACCTCGTCGCTACAGGGTCCGAGCCGATCGCCGTTGTCGACCACCTTCAATACGGAAACCCCGGCAACCCCGAGGTCTTCTGGACCTTCAAAGAAGCGATACGGGCTATCCGAGACTATCTCAAGGCTACACGGGTCCCGTGTATTGGAGGAAAGGTCAGTTTCTACAACGAAGATACTCAGACAACGACTGCGATCAAGCCTTCGCCTGTAATTGCTGCCGTAGGACTCCGGAATGCGAGAGCACCGAAAATTGGCTCGGCTCTCGCCAAGGAAGGAGATGACCTACTGATCGTTGGAACAACCTTCCCAGAACTCGGCGGGAGCGAGTACTATGAGAGCGTTCAGGGACTGGTAGGTGGACGGGTCCCGAAGGTCCATCTGAAAACAGAGAGACAACTCCTCCGAACCGTCACGAAGATTATCGAAAGCGGAGTGGTCGAAGCCGCTCACGACATATCCAAAGGGGGACTGGCTGTAAATCTGGCTGAAATGGCCATTCAAGGCCAGAAAGGATTCACAGTAAATTTAGACAAGATCCCAACCAAGACGACAAACATCGCTCAGCTATTGTTCTCAGAATCGAAGCCCAGATTCGTCTTGGAGTCACGACCGAAAAATACGCCCCGCATAATGCACAAACTCAGAGCGGCGAGGATCAAGGCGGCGAAGATAGGTAGCGTTCAAGGCAGCAAAATCCAACTGGAGTCCCACGAAGACACTTTCATCACAATCCCACTGTCAGTAGCGGCCGACGCCTGGTCACGGACCCTACCAAAGACGATGGACTTTCCCACGTGAATCTTGGAAGCCGACCAAACCGAAAGAACCGAGAGCCCCGAGATCAGAAGGATTTCCAAACTAGAACAAGTTGCCGGGATTTTCTGAAAGATGGGCTGCTGACCGTTTAGATGATCGTGTCAAGAAAGACCTATACACGGCCTGAAATTGATACAGGATTGTAATTGAACCTGAGGGGCTTCAATACCGATTCCATTCCCCGAGCGAAGGATTGTTTCCTCGCTTGCCCGGAGCGAATCCAGACTCTACAAATCGACGTCGAAGGTGGAAGCCGCTCAGTAGGGGAACATTGCGGAGTCATTGGAATCTATTCGTTAAAGAATGAACCTGTTGCCGAGCGTATCGTCAAAGGACTAGCGGCGCTTCAGCACAGAGGCCAGGAATCTTGGGGCCTAGCCATGCCCAACGAGCCTATCATCAAAGGCTTGGGGCTAATCGGTCTGGGAGCCGCAGCAAATGCTCGGAAAATTCTGCGTTTGGAGAGTAACCGAGGCATCGGCCATATTCGGTATTCCACTCGGGGACGAACAAACTTGGAGAACGCTCATCCATTAGATATTCACGGAGAGTTTGCTATCGCCCAGAACGGGACCATTGCCAACACGGAAGACTTGGAGCCTCTGGTCAAAGGCGAATTCCCGATTATAGACTCAAACTCGGACACCAAGCTGGCGGGATACAGGTTACTTCAGTACTATCGTCGAGAGCATGATTGGACACGAGCCTTCACTCGACTCGCGAAGGAGATCAGCGGATCCTACAGCTTCGTCATTGTCACACACGAGGGCGAGGTGCTCGCCGCCAGGGACGAGTCAGGCTTTCGACCACTATGCCTAGGCTGGGACGAAGAGACTCGGACGAACATCGTGGCCTCGGAGAGCTGTGCTCTGACGGCTCTGCATGCCGAACTTGTCCGGGACGTTCAGCCAGGAGAACTGGTCCGTCTCAACAAAGACGGTGTAACCGTCACAAAGTTTGCAGAATCTCCTCACCATCACTGCGCGTTTGAATACACGTACTTCGCGCATCCGAGTAGCAAGATCGAGGACCACTACGTCTACGAAGCACGACGACAACTTGGCAGAGTTCTTGCTCGGAAGTATCCGTTCAAGGCAGACGTCGTGATACCCGTCCCCGACTCTGCTCGACCTGCCGCCCTAGGATATTCGGAGGAGAGTGGTATACCTATGGAAGAGGGCCTGATGAAAGACCGTTATCGGAGAAAGGGAAGCCTGAGGAGCTTCATTGAACCTACTGATGAGAGTCGAGAAGAGATCGTCAGGGAGATCATAACCATTAGACCCGTAGTCGATGGGAAGAACGTCATCGTGGTCGACGACAGCATAGTGCGGGGGACAAGTAGCAAGAATATCGTCCGGGCGCTACGCGACGCAGGCGCCAAGAAGGTCTACATGGTCGTGACATATCCACCTATCCGCCACCCATGTTACATGGGCATCGACTTTCCAACGCACGGGGAGCTGCTGGCGACCAAGGTTGATGGCGATGTATTGTCGATTGCAGAATTGAACACGAAAGTAGGAAATGAGATCGGCGTCGATGGTCTCGGCTACAATGACATCGAAGGACTGAGCAAAGGAATTGGGCTCAAACAGAGCGAAATGTGCTTCGCCTGTGTGACAGGTGAGTATCTTGGATTGAAGAAGAATCCCGTACTTCGGACCCGAGAAGAAATGAAGGCCTGACACTCGATCCGACTTGTAGCCGAATGAAGATTCTCATCGTCGGAGGCGGCGGCCGAGAGCACGCTCTTACTTGGGCGCTCTCGAAGGATCGGAACGTCGAGGAGGTTTACGCGGCCCCAGGCAATCCAGGCATTGCCGAAATCGGGACCTGCATTCCTATTGCCTCGAACAATACTAACGAGCTCGCATCATTTGCATCGAAAAACGGAATCGACCTGACTGTCGTCGGACCCGAGGCTCCATTGGGCGCGGGAATAGTCGACACGTTCAGAAAACAGAATCTCTCAATTTTCGGGCCCGACAGGCAGGCAGCTCGTATTGAAACTTCAAAGAGCTTCGCGAAAGACCTCTGCACTAGATACGCTCTACCGACTCCCCGCTGGGAGACCTTCACCGACAGGACAAAAGCCAACAGAGCTCTCGACGAGCTCGGCCCTCCATGGGTGATCAAAGCAGATGGGCTCGCGGCGGGCAAAGGAACGACCGTCACGAGAGACAGGCGCGAGGCCGAAGCCGCGATTCAACGGGAGCTAGTACGAGAGCCCAAACGAATCGTGATGGAAGAATTCATCGACGGATGGGAAGCAAGCCTTACCGCAACCATTTCGGCAGATCGGGTCCAATGGTTGGCACCAGTCTTTCAGGACTACAAGCCGGCCTTCGACGGCGACTCTGGACCGAACACCGGAGGCATGGGCGTCTATACTCCAGTCACTTCCGTGACCCAATCGGTTGTCGAGAAGGTCAGGAAGAAGATTCTAGACCCCGCCGCGGCAGCCTTGGCGAAGGAAGGTGCTTCCTTCCAGGGGGTTCTCTACCTGAATGTCATCGTCAAGCACGGGACCGAAGACCCGTACGTTTTGGAGTTCAATGCGCGGTTCGGAGATCCTGAAGCTCAGGGAATAATGCCACTAGTCAAGAGCGGACTATTAGCACACCTAAGTGCTGTTGCAGCCAATTCGGACAGCCCACCGTTACCAGAATCTTTCAAATCCGCCTCCGTAGTCGTTGTCCTCGCCTCCAAGGGATATCCAGAAAATCCCTCAGCCGGAGAGCTGATCGCGCTTCGACCCTTAGCCAATAGCAACATTGTCATATTCCATGCGGGAACTGCCAGAAACCCAAAGGGGCAGCTCGTAACAGCGGGCGGACGGGTCCTCAACGTGACCGCAACAGGACCCAGCGTCGAGTCAGCCCGGAAGGACGCCTATTCGGTCATCGGCAAGTTGGTCGACTTTCCAGGAATGCATTACAGATCTGATATCGGAAGCGGCCAGATACGGCGTAGACGGCTAGAACCGATCAAAACGTGACCCAGAGTGCAAGACTGCATATTCTGTAAGATCGTAAGAAAGGAATTGCCGTCCTATCTGATCTTTGAGGACGAGAATTTCATCGCCTTCCTCGACATTCGACCACTAAACCCTGGACACACGCTGGTCTCCCCGAAGAAACATCATCGCTGGGTCTGGGATGTCCCGGAAGCTGGAAGGTACTTCGAAACAGTTCGCATGATCGCGAAGACTCTTCAGAAGACCATGAACACGGAGTGGGTAGTTGCTGATATTGGAGGAATGGGCGTACCACACGCGCACGTCCATGTGATCCCGAGATTTCCAGGAGACGGTCATGCAGAATTCGTGAATGCACAGAACGTCAAGGACATACCAACAGAAGAGATGAAGAGAATTGCAGAAAAAATCAGAAAAGGCTTCCATGGACTGAACGCCGAGTAGAATGGAATGGAGTGCTGACTATCGACTTCCCGACTCAACAGTCTCCCCCCAGAGATCAAGCACCTCGTCGAGGGTTATAGAGAGGGGCTACTGACGAGTCTTGGTCGCAACCTCGTGGGCGCATACGTGCACGGTTCCATAGCTTTTCCAGAATTCGAGCCTAGAGCTGGAGACATAGACTTCTACGTTGTAATTCGACGAACTCTCAATGCGAGAGAGATCAAGAGCTTAGATCGGCTACATCGGGCTTTGGCCGCCAGGTTCGAGTTCGGAAGTAAGCTAGAGGGATTCTACATTCCCAATGCTTCGGCTCGAAGGCGGGAGAGCCCGAAAAGTCTTGTCTACGGAGCTCACGGCAGGATTCATCGTGGAGGCTCCGACAATGCATGGGCTATCCACGGAGAACATTTCGCTCGTTCGGCACACATTCGACTCTACGGCCCAAGGGCTAGCAGAATCTTCTCACGAGCAAATTGGCCGGAAATCAGAAGCGCGCTTTATCGACAACTGGTCTATGCGAGGAAGATCATTGACAGTGATCCCTGGTGGTCAGTCCTCAATCTCTGCAGGCTCATATGCGATTTCAAGAGAGGGAGTATCGTCGTGTCGAAGTTGGGAGCGGCTAGGTGGGCTTTGAAGAGACTCCCATCGCGCTGGAAACCAGTTATCAAGTCAGCCATCAGGACTTACAAGGGTATTGGAGTTAGGAAGGACCGTGTGATACTCAAGAGAGATGCGAGGAGGTTTCTTGGATTCGCGTCTATTCGAATCATCGCGTTCGACATCGCATTAGATACTCGTCGCCAAAAGACCGCATATCTTAGAAAGAGCCGGACGGGATCTGGGAGATAGTCTTGGTTCCTATAGGCGTCCTAGTCTCGGGGCGCGGCTCGAATCTAGAATCGATCTTGGATGCCGTTGATAGAAAGTACATCACGAAGGGCCGGGTAAGTGTTGTCGTCAGCAACAAGCCAAGCGTCGGAGCGCTTGAGATAGCTAAGAAACATGACGTGCCGACGGTAGTCCTTGACGATAAGGGACTACCGAAGATGGACCCGGACTATGACCGGAAGACTGTCGCCACTTTGGAAGCTCACGGTGTTACTCCCAAAGACGGTCTCATCGCTCTTGCAGGCTACTTTCGAATTCTCAGCCCACAATTCGTCGACCATTATCATAACAGAATCATGAACGTGCACCCGGCGCTTCTTCCCGCTTTCCCCGGCCTCGAAGCGCAGAAACGCGCGTTGGAACATGGAGTGAAGCTCTCAGGAGCTACTGTCCATTTCGTCGCAAAGGAGGTGGACGCGGGGCCAATAATCCTCCAAGCCCATGTCCCTGTCCGGGACGATGATACAGTTGAGAGTCTGTTAGAGAGAATTCTGCGGCAGGAGCATCGACTGTATCCGGAGGCGATCCGGCTCTTCACTGAGGATCAGTTGAAGATCGAAGGGCGGAGAGTCGTGCTCAAAACTTGACTGCGGTTATTCTAGATGGTAGGCTGGTTGCCTCTGAGATCAAGAAGCAGGTCGCGCTCCAAGTTGGACAGCTAGCGAAGCGGGGTATCAGGTCGTTCCTCGCGACCATTCAGGTCGGCGACGACCCTGCCAGCTCTAGCTATCTAAGAGGGAAACACAAGGCTGCTGAAGAAGTTGGGATCCATTCCGAGAACCATCATCTGCCAGCCAACACGCCTCAGGACAAGCTTGAAGCTCTGCTCGGCCAGCTGAACACGAATCCCAGAGTCCACGGGATCCTTGTGCAGCTTCCTCTGCCACGCGGCTTCGATGAGGATAGAATCATTGAGAGAATAATTCCCTACAAGGACGTGGACGGACTCCACCCGATCAACCAGGGAAAGCTGGCAGCTGGCAAGGAAGGACTCGTGCCATGCACTCCTAAAGGAATCATCAAACTATTGTCCCATTACAAAGTCCCTATTGCCGGGCAGGGAGCAGTCATCATTAATCGAACAACCCTAGTTGGCAGGCCCCTCGCGAACCTATTTCTCAACAGGGACGCGACCATAACGATATGCCATTCAAAGACGCCTAATCTCGCTCAGATAACAAAGACTGCTGACATCCTTGTCAGCGCCGTGGGACGAGAGAAATTTCAGATCAAAACAGAACACGTTAAGCCTGAGGCGGCCGTTGTCGATGTGGGTCTGACGCGAGTCGAAGGGAAGCTCCGCGGCGATGTAGATTTTGAAAATGTCGACAAAATAGCCGGGTTCATTACCCCCGTCCCTGGAGGAGTAGGGCCCATGACAGTAGCTTGCCTGCTAGAGAACACGGTGCAAGCGGCCAGCATCCAAACGAGAGGAGGATAGAAGGAGGGAGAGCATTGCCGCAATCAATCGTGAGGAATGTGGAGCCAGACGAGCTTGGAGCGTTACCGAAGAACTTGCAAGACTGGACGTCTGGTTTTGTCGAGCTTCCTGGAACGAAGAATGTTCTGTCGTCTAGCGCTTTCGACCCTGCTGGTTGTTTCGTTGCCGTGGACAAAGGGTCGATTGTTGGCTGCGTGGCTGTCACAAATCTTCCCCGGAAGAACTGGCTGGTCATAAGATACCTCGCCGCCAAGCGTGCATTGTCCCGAGTTTACGCCGTTGAGAAACTGCTCAGCAGAGCACTACAGTTTGTCGAGACAAAAAAGCCCGAGTTCCTCAGAGCAACTACACCTTCGATGCAACCGTACGTCGATGTTTACAAGAGCTTCGCGTTCAAACCCATTCGACGAGACTTTAGGATAACATGGGATCTAACAGGGACCCTTGAATCGCCTACCAAGCCGGTTGAGATCAGGGAAGTCACTGAGAAGACAGCTCCAGAAATCGCCAAAGTTCTTCTCGAATCTATCCGTCCATACTGGGGCTGGCGAACCGAGGAACAGGGAGGCGAAGACGCCGTCGCCCAGAAATTCCAAGAAGAAATCAAAAAGGGCGAACGATGGCTCTCAGGATCCGTAGGAAAAGAAGTCGTCGGACTAACAGGACTAATCCCCGACTATTACAAAACTGGAGACGCCCGGTTTCGGGGAACATTTGTCGTTCCCAAACATCGAGGCCGAGGATACGGCCGAACCATGATGAGCCAAGCCTCAAGTTGGGCGAAAAAGTTAGGCCAGGACAAGATGACGGTGTACACCTTCTCGTATCTTGAATGCCTAGCCCCGGGAGCCTTACTGTACATCAAGTCAGGCGGCAAAATTGAGAGCGAGTATCTTCAGATGCAGCGGGCATGATCATACGCGGAACCATTCCCCACTTTGTTGTCTCATGGTTGAAGGAGCTGGTGTGATGGCTTGACCGAGGCTCAGATTGCCGTCGAGAAGGAGAATCTCAGACGGTACATGCTTCGCTTGAGAGATCGCCAGTCAGTTGGAGAGATCGAGCAGAAGAGCCAAGACATTATCGATCAAGTTTTGCATCTCCACGAATATGTTCGAGCCAGAGGAATAGCGTGCTACGTTAGCAAAGACAGTGAGGTCAACACTAGAGCCCTAATCCGAGCGGCTTTTGACCAAGAAAAACGCGTGCTCATTCCAGTCGTGAAGAAGGGAGACATCGAGCTGTTCTTCAGCGAGATCAGAGACCTAGGAAGCGAACTGGCTCCCGGCACGTTCGGCATTCTTGAGCCTAAACCCGAGAGTGTTCATCCCGTGAGCCTTGATTCAATTGACGTGATTTTCGTTCCGGGTATCGTCTGGGACCGTGAAGGCTACCGGCTGGGCTGGGGGCGAGGATACTTTGACCGAGTCATCAAGAACCTGCCCCCACACGTCCGTTCCGCCGGTCTGGCTTTCAATATGCAACTCATCGGCAAAGTGCCGCGGGATCAATTTGATGTACCAGTAGACATGGTCGTCACGGAGTCCCGCGTGATACGTGGTCGTCGTTGACAAAAAGCGTCAGCATTCTGATGGGATCCGAGAGCGACCGAGAGATCGCCAAGAAAGCTGAGACCATTCTGGATAAGCTCGGAGTACCGTATGAGACGAAGGTTCTGTCTAGTCATCGGAATCACAAGGAACTTGACAAGTATGTTGAGACGTCGAAGGCGGATGTGTTCATCACGATCGCAGGTCTCTCAGCGGGCCTCCCGGGCTTCGTCGCATCACTATCGTTGAAACCTGTTATTGGGGTCCCCGTTTCGGGAAAGCTGAACCTCGACTCAATCCTTGCAATCGTCCAATTACCCTCAGGGGTCCCCGTTGGGACGGTCGGCCTCGACAACGGCACAAACGCTGGACTGCTAGCTGCAGAGATCCTGGCCCTGTCGGATGTAGGAGTCTCCAAGAAGCTCACACAGTATCGGAGCGGACAGCTGTAAGATGCTAGAATCCATGGAGAATCTCTCAGCTCCGTTCAAACGGGGAAAAGTCAAAGACGTCTACGAGATAGGACATGATCAACTCCTCTTCATCTTCACCGACAGAGTCTCAGCCTATGATGTGGTCCTGCCCTCAACTATTCCAGGAAAGGGCGAAGTTCTAGCTAAGCTAGCAGCGTTCTGGTTCAACAATCTCAACACGCCACACCACATGGTCCGGCTCGAAGATACGAATCGGATGGTTGTTAGGAAGCTGAAGATGATTCCTGTGGAGGCTGTGGTCCGTGGTTATCTTTACGGAAGCCTCTACGAGAGGTTGACGAAGCACGAAATCTCAATTCCTATAGAACCAATCCTGGCTGCGAAACTTCCAGAGCCATATTTTGACCCTACGACAAAGTCCGACGTGAAGGATGAACCCGTGACGGTGGAGCAGATTGAGGAAGAGGGCTGGTTGGACCCAGAACAGTTGGAGACAGTCAAGAAGAAGACTGTCGAGATCTACAACAAAATGTCTGTGAGAGCTGAGAAGGCCGGTTTCATACTTGCTGATCTCAAACTCGAATTCGGCTTCGACAAGCAAGAGAACATTGTCCTGGCTGATTCGATTGGACCTGATGAGTTCAGACTATGGCCAAAAGCGGACTACGTGCCTGGGAAGACGCAGGAGAGTTATGACAAGCAGCCAATACGGGACTGGCTTGGAAAAGTCGGCTACAAGAAGACACTCGACGAAGCGAGGAAAGAGGGAAGGCCCACGCCTCGCCCACCGGACCTTCCAACGGATCTTATCCAAGAAACGAGTCGGCGGTACATTATCGCGTATGAGCGTTTGACTGGACTGAAGCTGTAGATTTGCCTCAGCCCCGCATGACCTATGCCAAGGCAGGGGTCGACGCGAGGCACATCCACGACGCACACAAGCTGTTGGCTCGTAGGCTAGAGTCGACTTTTGCGACACGAAAGGGCAAGGTTGGTTGGCCTATATTTCCGATTGGACACTACGCGGGTCTTGTCGACTTAGGTCAAGGACGAGTACTGAGTCTTCACACTGATAGTGTCGGGACGAAGGTCCTCATCGCTCAGATGATGCGCAAGTATGACACGATCGGGATTGATTGTGTCGCGATGTGCGCAAACGATCTGATCTGCACAGGCGCGGAACCCATCAGCTTCCTCGACTACATGGCCATGAGTAGACCAAATCGTGCAATCGTCGAGAAGGTTGCGATTGGCCTCGTGAAAGGTGCCAAGGAAGCAGAGATGGCGATTGTTGGAGGAGAGACAGCTATAGTCCCAGAACTCTTAGCCGAGAACGGAGGGTTCGATCTAGTCGGATTCGCAACGGGAATCTGCAAGAAGAGAAGTCTGATTCTCGGTGACAGGGTTCGAGAAGACGACATCATAATCGGAGCTGCCAGTTCGGGCATCCACTCAAACGGACTCAGCCTGGCAAGAAAAGTACTCCTAAAGAAATACAAGCTCAACGAGACACCGCCATGGCTAGAGAGAAGCCTTGGCAAGGAACTTCTAGAGCCTACAAGAATCTATGTAAAAGCCGTGAAAGAACTAGTGGAAAAGGTGGAGGTCCACGGCCTCGCCCATATCACGGGTGGCGGAGCCTTCCTGAAGCTGGGAAGGGTGATCGGACAAGCTGGACTTGGCGCAGAACTCGACGAGTTACCGCAACCGCCGGAAATATTCCGACTCATAAAACAAGCGGGACGCGTACGGGACACAGAAATGTACCGTACGTTCAACATGGGAGTAGGTTTGATCGTAATCTGCCCAGAGAATCAAGCCGAACGGGTAATACATGTATTCAGCAAGCACCGACAAGATGCAAGACGGATAGGACGAGTAGAAAGGAAACCGGGAATCAGAATCAAGGGCAAACCGCTGAATTGAGCGGCTTGGATCCTACTCCTTGCCGTACCGTCTTGATAGAGGAACTCGGCTACTGCTTTGTTGGTGACGGAACGGTTTATGTTTGAGCCAGCGAAGCCTCAATCGATTTTCCTTGGGTCTAAGGGAGCTACTGATCCCTCAAGAGAAGATATTCTTTCAACTCCTAGAGCAAGAGTCCAAGAACGTTCTCGCTGGCGCTCTTGCGCTCGATGATCTTGTGCAGAATTTCGACCAATTGGCCGACAAGCGGAACAAGATCAAGGATATCGAACACCAAGGAGATAACATCGTCCATTCAATTTACGACCGCCTTATCAAGACCTTCATCACACCGATCGATCGAGAAGACATCAGCAAACTGGCCTCTCTCTACGACGACGTTCTAGACTACATCTACGCGGCTGTGAACCGTATCTACCTATACGAGGTTAGTTCTCCTACTGAGCCGATGAGGAGATTTACCGATCTCGTGGTGAAGTCCGTTCGGGAAATCGATTTTGCCTTTGCAAGTATTCACAAGATCAAGGCACCCGAGGTCGAGAGCCGAATCATCGAGGTTGACCGGTTGGAAAACGAGGCTGATGTCGTTCTCAACGAGGCTGTCGCAGCCTTGTTCAAGACGAATGATGCAATTTCAATAATCAAGCTTAAGGAGATTTACGAGCTGATGGAGACCATCACGGACAAGTGTGAGGATGTAGTCCAGGTGATTCGAGACATCATTCTGGAATACTCCTAGGGCGAGAGCTCGAATGGCAACGGTTATCGTCCCCGTCGGGATAGTCATCCTTGTAATTCTTGTCGCGTTAGTCTTTGACTTCTTGAATGGTTTCCATGACGCCGCCAATTCCGTAGCTACTGTTGTATCCACTCGGGTCCTATCGCCGCGAATAGCGGTTCTGTGGGCCGCGTTCTTTAACTTTGTAGCAGCATTTGTATTCGGCGTAAGCGTCGCGTCCACTATCGGTAAGGGAACGATAGACCCGGCGATCGTAACAGCTTGGCTTCTTCTATCGACTCTAATCGGGGCGATTGCGTGGGATATCATTACTTGGTGGTTTGGTCTGCCCACCAGTTCATCCCACGCTCTGGTGGGCGGGCTAATCGGCGCGGGGGTGGTTAAGGGAGGGTGGGGAGTTGTACAAGTCTCAGGGGTGAGCAAGATACTGCTCTTCATCGTGTTATCGCCGCTGATCGGACTTCTGGCTGCAATTGGTCTCATCCTCTTGACCACTAGAATCGCAATTAAGTTTCCACGCTCAACCGCGGACCATAGCTTCCGTCGACTGCAACTAGTATCCGCGGCCCTGTACAGTCTGGGTCACGGCACGAATGATGCTCAGAAGACGATGGGAATAATCGCTGCCCTGCTGTTCGCACAAGGGCTACTTGGAGCGGTCTTCTTTGTTCCGTTCTATGTTATCTTGATGGCTGGAACAGCGATGGGTCTTGGAACGTACTTTGGAGGTTGGAGGATAGTTCGAACCATGGGCATGAAGATAACCAAACTACATCCCTTCGGGGGATTCAGTGCTGAGACCGCTGCAGCCGCGACCCTTTTCGCAACAGCGTCACTCGGGATACCTGTAAGCACGACCCACACTATCGCGGGCGCCATAATGGGTGTGGGTTCCACACGCCGCTTGTCCGCGGTAAGATGGGGCGTAGCCAGACGAATCGTCTATGCGTGGGTCCTGACGATACCCGCCGCTGCTTTGATAGCCGGAGTGATGTACTATTTGCTCTCCTCAGCGGGACTAAGATAGCGCCCCCTGAAAATGCCCATTTCAAGTTTCGAAATGAACTAGAGAAGGGGAGTAGTCTGATCGGACTTGTTTAAAGAAAAAGAAGGGTCCGGTTCGACCCGTGGAATCGTGTCTTACATTCGGCGGGCGCTCTGCCAGAGACCTACGATGTTTCCTTCGGTGTCCTTGAAGTAGGCTGTGAAGCCCATGTCGGCAACTGGCTCTTTCTTCCGCACCGTCTTGCCGCCCAGTTTCTCCACGTTCTTCAATGTCGCCTCAATGTCGGCAACGTCGACTGTGATGACGGTGTTCTTGACTTCGCTGTTTCGTTTTGTTAGTCCGCCGTTGATGGCTCCTGGGGCTGTAGGCTGCTGAGTCTTCTGGTCAACCTCTGTGGTTCCAACCATGTGGTACTCCATTCCGGGGTACTTGCTGATGTCCCATCCGAAGGCTTTCTGGTAGAAGGTCTTTGCGCGTTCCTCGTTGTCGGCCGGTATCTCAAAGTGTACGACCCTCGTATGATGCATATTCTGCACGTGAAGGGGCGGGCGAGAATTCCGTCTAATAAATACTCGCTGTACTTTTCTTCCCCTAGTGACTGTGAATCAATCGTCACTAAAGGGCCGACCGGACTCGGGATTACCTCTTTGCAGAATCGTTGGTGACGGATTTCTTAAGACTCCCGCTCGAATGCGGGTTATTCGGTTCCTAATGCGCGAAACGATGTTCGACGAATCATACAACATACGAGAAGTTCTTGACGACGTAATAGAGAGAGTAACTCTTCGCGAGAAGCTCATTCAGACAGCGAAAGGGTTTGCAGAGAAAAAGAAGGAAGAAAGATACACACTCGCGATAAGACAGTTTGAGAATCTCATGACTGACTTCCTCAGACTTTACCAGCCTATACTCGAGAGACTACGCAGCTATCGAGAAGCCCTCCAGAAAGAACTCTCCACCTTGAAGTCATCTCTCGCAACCGTCAACGGAATGCTGGAAGTCTCGAAAGGAATCGAGGGATTGGCCGCAAGACTGCAGCGATTGGAAAGTGATGGTCAGGAACTTGATGAGACGATCAAGGAGAAGAGCAAGATAGGCGATAAGATAGACGACCTCTTCAACAGAATCAGGGCTCACAATCCAGGTATTCCGGGGCCTGGGAGAGACTCGTTCGCCGATGTAATGTCAGGGATGCCTAAGGACCTCTTCCCCGAAGAGCCGACAAGAGAGGCTCCAGCGGCCAAGAAGACGTCAACCCGAAGCTAAAGCCGTCCCGAATCTATCCCAGGGATAGTGGAAACTGGGAAAGTGCTAGCGCGAGCGTGATAGTTGGGCGTAGGTTAGGCAATTCCGGCCAGTCTTCCGCCGTCAATGGGAATGGTGGCGCCAGTTATGAAGGAGGCTTGTTCAGAGCAGAGCCAGGCCGCTGTGTAGGCCACTTCTTCGGGCTCGCCTATTCGTCGGATTGGAACGGCCGAAGCCACCTGATCGCGGTTCTTGATCTGCTTTAGTCGATCGGTCAGAATGGGTCCGGGCGCAATGGCGTTGACCCGAATGTTCACCTGAGCATAGTCTAACGCCGCTGTCTTTGTGAGACCAATGATGCCATGTTTGGCCGCCACATAACCTGCTATTCCCTTGACCCCGTTTAGTCCCGCGGTCGAGGACATGTTGACGATTGCCCCTCCCCCGCTTCTCAACATGGCTGGAATCTCATATTTCATTGAAAGAAACACACCCGTAAGGTTGACACGGATAGCACGTTCAAAGTCTTCAACTTTGATATCGGCTAATGATGTGGGCATGTGGCCGTCTCCCGCATTATTGAAAGCGACATCTAGACGACCGTAAACGTCAAGGGTCTGCTGGACCAAACGCTTCACTGACATTGGATCGCCAACATCTGTCGGCGCGGCGACTGCTTGGCCTCCCGTTGAGAGAATATCCTTCGCAACCGTTGCTATCGCCCCTGCGTCGCGAGCGGCAAGAACGACCTTCGCTCCTGACGCTGCAAAGATCCGAGCACTTGCGGCCCCGATGCCACGGCTTGCACCCGTTATTATCGCAACCTTTCCATTCAACAAACCGCTGGCACAAAGATTCGTGAAGGTACGCTGTTCCTTATCGGTGATTTTCTTATCAGATGATTCTAAGAGGTCCACTGAAGCGGTCAGAGTAAACGTCCCTTGACCTTGTTGGCTCTACTCCGGGTGACTTGTCCCGCAGATTTGGTATTAGCCGCTCGCAGGGGTCTGGGGCTTGGATCCATCAGTAGGTATACAATTACCGCGGCGATGAGAACTGCTACGGCTGTTCCAACTATAGAGTCGAAAAACGGTCCGCTCGAGAGAGATCCTGTGGTCGACAGGATGATTTCTGACACAGAGCTGAATACGATAATTACTGCGTCGACTCCGAGAGCTATAGTCCGCGCGCCTACCTTGCCTGTCAAAAGCAAGAAAGCTGCGGGAAACGCCGATAGTCCGAGAATCGCGTGAACGACACCTAGAGACATGCCAGTAGCGTCATTCGAAAAGTAGACCAGCGCCGCACCGCCGAGTACGACAATTCCCCCAACGATGAGTTCTAGGACTGCCAGGATTAGCGCTCTGGCCCTGAGACTTGTGCTCATATCTTTTCGGGCTCCTGTAAATCGCGTGACATCTGCTCGAATTGTTCCCTCGTGATCTCTCCTTTTGCGAACCTCTCCTTCAGTATGAGGTAGGCATCGTCACCGGTCCAGTATCCACTCCGGTGACCCCATCCCCAAGGCCAGAAGAACCATTGGAAGGCGAAGAAAAGGAAGAAGAGTGCGAAGGGGATCCAGATCCAGCCGAAGCCGAACGGGTACCATGGATAGTACCCTACCGGCCGGAGTACTAGATTGGCAATCACGATGATAGCAATTATACCGAGAAAGATGCCGACCCAGACGAGGGCCCAATGTTCCCCATTTTTTCGATATAGGCTTGTCTCCATTTCTGTTCGCTAGTAGCTAATCGTAGGCCAGAATTATCTAAGAACGCTCCTAACATCTGTCGCGGTTTCGGACAATCTATTCAGATGGATTCTGTCCAAGAACGCGAAGAAGCTTGGGGGATTTGTTAAGAATCAGAAGAGCTACTCAACATGCTGAAGGGTTCGTGGAAATGAAGATTCAACTCTGGTTTCGGGTAACCTCGCTTCTCGTGTTTCTACAGATCGCACTTGGAGGACTGTTAACATTCAGCTTCATCACGGCTTTGCCGCACATCATAACTGGATTCGTGGTTCTCGCCTTCGCAATAGCTACGCTGGTGATGGCTCAGACGTTGAAGCCGCCCTTCAGACCGCTCCAGGGTCTCTCCATCGGATTGGTCTTGCTGATCGTAGTGCAGATTATTCTAGGATTTGCTACTCTAGCAACTAGCAATGATGTGATTGCTTGGGTGCATCTGTTGGTCGCTATGGCCATTTACGGAATGGCGATTGCGGGAACCTTCATGTCAATGAGGCTGGACTATCGCTCAAGAGAGCAGTCCGTTCCGAGCGTTGGGCCTCACACCTAGCCTCTCAGCTACGTATCCCTGTTGTCTCCTGCTTTTTCCTCTCAGGGCTCGGCTCGCGAACCTGCATCGTCCTCAGGCGTCTCTCGACTTCACCTTCGATCCAGTCGAAGACCTGCACTACCCTCTCTGCGATGGTCATGGTTGCAGATTTTACGCCCGGTTGCTGTTTGACCCATTCGAGAATATCGCTTCCCTCGGCAACGTTGGCCCCCGTAAAACCGAAAACGGAGCCGTTCTCCGAGTCGGAGGCTCTGAAGACTACGTTACCTATTTTCGCGACGACAGATTTCTCAACTTCCAATTTCTTGCCCTGTTCGATCTTCACCCTTAGCTGGTAGGATATGCCCTCCGTCTTTCTCAGATCGACCATTGGCATGGTGAAGATTGCGGCCTCCTTCATCATCAAGTTGAGTCTTCGTTTAACCGTCCTCGTCGAGACTTTGAGCTGTTTGGCGACCTCGTCCAGTTTCCTTTCTGCATCTCTCAACAGGAGGCTAACTACCTCCCAGTCCAGTTTGGCCATATGATACTTGGTCGTCCTAATCCCAAGCCCCGGGACCCACGAGACCTCGCCCTCAACTCCCGTGCCGACTATCAGCTTCGAGAAATCCTGGTCTTGGTTCGCGAGCAGCGTGACGAGCACGCTCTTGTCGTAGGTGCTACCGATGTTAATGACGCCCTCGATCTTAGCGAGATGTCGGATTGCGACCTGCTTCGACTCTGTGTCTTGGAACTCAATTCGAAGAGAAGCGAACGTGCGTCCGAGCACAGCAGGGTTCGGAACTAGGCGATAACCAATTAGGAATCCGGTGTCCTTTAGATGCTTGACTCTGTTTCTGATAGTTTCCTCGTCGACGCCTAGCTTTGCAGCAATTTCAATATATGATTTCTTAGTGTTCCAGATGTCCGGTGAGCCCCAGAGCTCTCTCATGAGATCCGAGTACGACTTGTCCCGGAGCGACAAAGTATTCCCACTCAGCGAATGCCTGTCTCTCTCTTCCTCTCCTTGCTATAAACTGTCCAAAAACGCGGGGGTCGTTTGGGATTGGCTTAGGAACAACGGGCACGCAGTAGTTTCATGAGCTGGCGACCCAGTGTCCTAGTTTCACAAAATAGGATGGACGCTTTCGGGACCCCATCCCCATACTCCTCACCGTTCGAGAAATGGAGAAAATCATATGGTAGCAATCGCTGAAGTCCGCGAAGTAGACGCTTCTACAGACGAAGTCTGGGACATAGTCTCTGATGTGGACAAGGACCCTGAATACTGGAGTGGACTGACCTCGGTCCGCAACATTCGGAAGGAAGGAAATCTGATCGAACGGGAAGTCGTGGTCGGATTCATGGGGAGGCAGGGGACGCAGAGAATCCAGCTAGTCCCGAAACAGTTGATACAACTAACCATGATCGACGGACCGTTAAGAGGATCAAGAGAGATCAAGCTGGTTCCGTTGGGAGCGAGGAGGACGAAGATTGATGTCTCATGGGAGATTCAATTTTCAGCAATCCCCGATTTTGCACAGGGCTTTGTGAGAGCCCGTCTCGAAGAAAGCACCAGAGAAGCCATCGACAAAATTGCAAAAGCGGCCCAAACCCGAAGGAAGTAGGATTCTCTCAGTACTCATTCTCATCGGGGTCTTGACTGCATTCCCCCAGGCTTGAACTATTCCAGATTCTTCTTAGCCTTCTCGTAGGCAAGCTGTATGACCCTCTTCGCTTTCCCAAGATCTTGCGAGTTCTCGATTCGCAAGCTAACCCACCCTGCTTCGCTGTGCACTTGTGCTCGGTGGAGAAGAGCCTGTCCCGTCTTCAATACTGATGCTTGGTCCTCTTTCGAGAGCCGAATGTCGAGCCATGAGGGTCCGTGGGAGTGCATGAATTCGACCCCATTCACCTGAAATTCTGTCCCCCCGAGCTTGTGGGGTGTCTCAGTCACTCCGGAAAGCTGTAGTATCCAGGCCTTGAGATTCTCGTAAGCGGAAGACTTGTCGTCCATTTTTCGACCCTTCTATCTACGTTGAAAGCGGTCCATTTGTCGCTGATCGGTTCTCGACTATCGGTCACAACTGGTCAGACATCGAGTTTGGCGAGTTCCCCGCTTACCTTCCATAGTCTCTCAGCGGAGGTCTCGTCGTAGGATTCTCTAGATGATCTCTTTTCTTTCCCTCTTGAGAAGAATTTTCCAGTAACGCCTTCCAATTCCGGCGACGTTGCGAGATAAATTGCAGCTCGAGCAGCCCTGTCTGGACTAATCATGAAAGGACGGCCCACTGTGACAAGAATCGACATGAGGCCGCCCTGGTCCTTTCCAAAGCCTGTTCTGACAACCCCAGGGTGGAGACTGTTGACCGTGACTCCTGTGCCTTCCAATTGTTTTGCCAGCTTATAGGTGAAGAGAACGTTGGCCAGTTTTGACTGGCTGTAGGCGTGGTATCCGCTGTACTTCTTCTCGCCTTGTAGATCCTCGAAGTCCATCTCGGTCCCGTAGTGTGCTGATGATGTTAGGTTGATGATTCGTGACGGTGCGCTAGCCTTCAACACGTCCAGGAGAAGATTGGTCAGTAGAAAGTGTCCTAGGTGGTTTGTTGCGAAGGTTGCCTCGAGCCCGTCGACAGTCTGGATTCGCTTGGGCAGGAAGATTCCTGCGTTGTTGATGAGAACGTGGAGCTTCTTGTATCTGCCAGTAAAGTCGTGGGCTAGTTCGCGAACGGAGTCTTGAGACGACAGGTCCGCTGTCATCGCGTCAAGGTTTCGATTACCACTCTTGGCTCTCATCTCAATGAGCGTCGCTTCTCCCTTGTCCTTGTCCCGAGAAACTATCACAACTGAAGCGTTCAGCTTGGCCAGACCAATGGCTGTGGCTTTGCCTATTCCCGAATTGCCTCCGGTGATCAGGCATACTTTGCCGGTCATGTCGACGGTGTTCGCTTCCAAGAGCCGATTCCCTCTCGGAACTGAGGAAGCGGCTGGGAATAATCTTTCGGGTTCCTAGCCACATCTGCTCCTCGAATAGGAGAAGATTTCCGAGGGAGTAGCGGCTTATCTTACTGGTTGGGCTCTGTCTGTCTCAGTCTTGGAGCGGTCGGTGTTGGGGTCGGTTGAGTGTGCATGAGATGGGGAGCATGTGGGAAGTAGCTCTTTCCCGCGACTGATAGTATGATGTGCTTCACCGAACGATATGTGTGTCCCGCTGATAGCGTCACTAGGCTGAAAAAGATCCAGAAGAAGGGCACACCTTGAATTATGAGGGTTGGATACTGCGCCAGAGAGAATCCCGGAACCCCTATGTTCGAAGTTCCAGACGTGATGGGGCCCGGCTTGGTGTTCAGGAATGTCCAGGCCAGAAAAGCTGTGCTGGCGAACCCAACAAGGGTCGCGAAGCTCATGAGAACGTCAAAGAACTTCTCGATCCTCAGTATTAGTTTCATAACTCTCTCCGCATTCTGTTCTCTGAATATGGTCGTGTTGTCACCAGCCGTTGGGTACGGTTGGAACCATCCTATTGACGCCGCCGACACTTGTCTGGAACCGCCCAGTAGGCGATTGCGCGTGTAGGCAGAAGGCGACAGCCTTAGTGACTGTTCAGTGAGGGGTTCAGACTAGTGCAAGCTCCATCTCAAAACCAGTTGAAGAGACGTTACGATGAAGCCGCCAGCCGCGCGGCGTCCCTTGTGAGACGTGAGTATCTTCATCTTACAGGCATTCTCGTACACGGAAGCGTTGCAAGAGGCGAACCCGGACCCTTCAGCGACATTGACCTAGTCGCGGTGACCAGTCGGAGTAAGAAGCCGTCAGAGTTTTCCTATTTCGACGGAGACATCTACGTAGGGGTAGGATTTCGGTCGCTCGCTGAGCTGGAAAAGGAGTTCACTGATCCCAAGACATTCTTTTGGGCTCGAGGGAGCGCAGAGGCGACAAGGATACTCTACGACCCTCGAGGAGTTTTGCGGAGAATGATGCTGCGCAGGAAGAAAGCGAAGCCCACACATCAGATTCTGGAAAAGTCTCTCTGGGACGCGTATCATAATATCATTGAATACTCAGGGAAATTGAGGAATGGCTGGTTCAAGCGGGACGAATACTTGACGAGATATTCGGCGCGAGTAATCGCTCAGTATGTTGAGATAGCGATGATCGCTTTGAATGAAGTATCGATTATCAGCGAGAACTATGCCTGGCACCAGGTTCTGAGTGCGAAGAAGAGACCGAAACATCTCGGCGCTGACCTTCCGCTGGCCCTTGGAATAAAGGGCGTGCGGGACGCGGAGATGGTTTATCGATCAGCCATTAGACTCTGCAGAGAGACCCTACGCCTGATCAGAGCCGAGTTTGGAAAGAAAGCGAAACACGTACGATTCAGAGCCCTGCTCGCAGTGCCGTTAGAGAAGCATGGACTATAGATCTCACTCAAAATCCGAGGGAGTTTGCCAATCAATCAAGCCAAGCAACAGGCAGTAATCCGCTTCGAGTCGGCCTGGAACGGACTGAGGTCGAATTCTCCATAGCTCTTCACATATCTCCACCCGGCTTTTACAAGCAAGGCTCTCAGCTCATGAAACGAAGTAGACACGATGACGGACTCTCACCTTTGCCTCTAGATCAAGGTCCTGGCCTTTCTTCAAGTAGAAAGACCAGCTACTCTCATGCCAAGAAGTCTCTGGGTCAAAACTCCTACCTTCACGAAGCTCCCTTGATTGAGACCCCTCTGAGCTTCCACGGAATCTTTAGAGACGTTCGTACAGCACTGAGACTTAGCTCAAACGGATCGATGGGCCATCTCCAGTCTTGCGAGAACCCATTATATGGTAAGACTATGAGCGGCAGTCAAGCTGTTACGATATTGAGTGCCAAAACCAAGGCAAAGCTGAAGGGGACCAGCATCCAAGGAAAGGATGCAGACGAGATAGTAGCTGGCGTCCAGGCAATGTACGAAAAGATTCCAGCATTCATTCGACCTATGCTCCCCGCACTGCCTGACATTCTGCGCAGAATACCAGCTAGCGCCGGGAAGTACACTCTCAACGAAATAATCGAACTATTGGACTCGGCGTACGAGACGGGGAAGTTGAAGAGGTAGGCGGCACATCGAACCTTGAGCCATCCGTCCAAGGACATCATCTCCTCCATGGGTCGAGAACTTGCTGGTAAGAAAATCGCGCTCCTAGTAACTAGTAGTGTAGCTTCGTTCAAGGCGCCAGAGATTGCCCGCGAGCTTATGCGCTACGGAGCAGATGTCTACGCAGTCATTTCTCCTTCCACGGAGAAGATGATTGGCGCGGATCTCCTCGAATGGGCAACAGGAAACCCTGTGGTCACACATCTAACAGGCAAGCTGGAACACATTGCGCTCGGCGGGAAAAACGAGGGCCACGCAGACTTAGTTCTAGTTGCGCCCGCTACCGCGAATACGATTGGAAAATTGGCGTCGGGAATCGATGACACGCCGGTTACTACAGTTGCCGCGACCGCGATAGGTTCGCAGATACCGGTGATGATTGCGCCTGCGATGCACGAGCCCCTGTACGACCATCCGATCGTCCAAGAGAACATCTCACGGCTCAAGAGGATTGGAGTAGAATTTATCGAGCCGGAGGTCTCGGAGGGCAAAGCGAAGATTGCGTCAACTGAGAACATAGTTCGTTCGATTATCGCGCGATTCTCGACCAGCCAAAGTCGGGACCTAGAGGGTCGACGAGTTCTAGTGACCGCAGGTCCAACAATCGAACACATCGATCCTGTACGCGTGGTTACTAATCGGAGTTCTGGGAAGATGGGCGTGGCCATTGCAGCGGAGGTTGCTTCGCGCGGTGCAGATACGACATTGATTCTGGGTCCCGGGACGGTAAATCCGCCTTCAGCCATTAAGACAATTAGAGTTGAGAGTACCAGTCAGCTTCTGGAAGCGGTTCTCGAAGAACTCAACAAGACCTCGCCCGACATGGTTTTCGCTGCAGGTGCCCCAACCGACTACCGTCCCGTAACAGTCGCTCCGAAAAAGATCAAAACCCGCGAAAAACCGCAGATCAATCTAGAGCTTCGGGCAACTCCTAAGATATTAGAAGAGATTCGAAAAGCCAGCCCGAAAACATTCTTGGTCGCATTCAAGACCGAACACGATGTGTCCAATGAAGAGCTGATTGACGAAGCCTTCAAGATAATACATGAAGAAAACGCTGACCTAGTAGCCGCAAACGATGTTGGACACGAGGGCGTCGGGTTCCAAGTAGACACGAACGAACTGTATGTTGTTGATGGCCGAAAGAAGGTGGTGCACATTCCTCTGGCTGAGAAGCGAGAAGTTGCGCGGCAGCTGGTGGACCTGGCCGTTAAGAAAATGAGCGACTGAGCCGGGACTGTTCCGTTAATGCCGAAGAAAATTATCCGAGCCGCAGCGGTGCAGGTCAAACCCATCGAAACATCAGTAGAAGATACAATCTTTCACGCGGTAAAGCTCGCAAAGAAAGCCGCAGAAAAGGAGGTGGACATCATTTGTCTACCGGAACACTGGTTGCCAGAGAAGACGATTCCGACGCCCATGAGTCCCCTACCGGGCCTGCAGTCGTTGGCTGAGGAGTATGGAGTTGCCGTTGTTGGAGGAGCATTCTATGAGAAGGTCAAGGGCCAGTTGCGCCTTAGCAGTCCGGTTATCGGAACTGATGGAGAAATTATTGGACGTCAGTTCAAGGTTCATTTGTTTGGTTTTGAACGGAAGCACGCTAAGCCTGGGAGTTCCTATCCCGTCTTCCAGCTGAAAGGCTACAAGATCGGCATACTGGTCTGCTACGATGTTGATTTTCCTGAACCCTCGCGCATCTACGCATTGAACGGTGTCGAGCTAATTCTCTGCCCGTCGAGAATAGTGAAACCTGGAATTACGCCTTGGTCACAATACGTTACTGTTCGCTGCTTGGAGAATCGCATGCCAATAGTCGCGCCGAACGTATACGCGCCCCCATGGTTTGATGGCCACAGCATGATCATTAGTCTCAGAGAAGACCGTAGAACAAAGATCTCTCATCCAAAGATCGCCTCAGTTTCCAGAATGGGAGAGGGAATTGCGATCCAGGAGATCGACCTCTCATTCCATAACGTTCTCCGTAGAGAACGCTTTGCGGACCGAAGACCTGAGACGTACAATTAGAGGGCAGTGGCGATTCCGGCCCGACACATCGAAGCGGTAGTCTTCGACCTAGACAACACCCTACTTAGATCGACTATAGGTGCTAGACTGGCACTGCTTACTGTCGCGAAACTTGTTTCAAAGCAGCTGAAGAGAAATGACTACTCCGTTGGCTATGCGCCATTATTCGAACACCTGCGACGTATCGATCACGAGATGTTGGGGCGAAAATTCCGATACAACAGAGACGTATGGTGGAAGACACTGTTCAAGGAACTGGGGCTAAAACGTATGGATCCAAGATGGATCGAAGACCTAACGCTTCAGTACTGGAGAATCTATGCTGCGAATAGCCCTCCCTTTCGAGACGCAGAGCCGACCGTACGCAAACTGAAACGCGCCGGTTACAAGCTAGGTATCGTCTCGGACAGTGACGGGACACCGGGGATGAAGAGGAAAAGGATACGACGGGTCCCTTTCCACAACCTATTCGATGCTATTGTGGTCGCAGGTGAGGACACGACTAGGGTCAAGCCTGGTCATGAGTCATTTAGTCTCATCGCGAGAAAACTCAGACTGCAGCCGAAATCCAGCATCTATATCGGCGATAATCCTAGGACTGACATCGAAGGAGCGAAGGCCATCGGAATGATCTCTGTCATCGTTCATCGCAGAGGAAACCGGGGGGGCGACCCGGATTATCGGCTTCCTAAGCTACGCGCGCTACCTGCGCTGGTCAAAGCTCTCCAACGAGATCGGTGATAGATGATCGGGTAAGGACTCAGGCTCCAGGCGCGCAGTAGACTTTCACTCGATATTCAGAGGCAGTATGGTTGAGGACTGTGAAGGCGCAGCCGTCGAGTGTGCAGCGGGGCATCGAGGGGGTGCAGCGGAAATAGTTGTAGACTGCGGTCCTGTTATCGAAACTCAGCCAGAGTATCTGTTCCGTGTTCACTTGTCCATCACTGTACGAGGCTTGAACCTGGGTATGGTTGCCGTTTTTGGTCAGTACGTATTCTGTCCAGTGTGCAGTCGGGCTGGTCGGGCCACCGGGAGGCCGGGGAAGACTCTGGTACCATGCGAGAACCGCAACGCCGACTAGAGCGATAACGAACATTGCTATGTGCTTGTTTCTCACGACTTCTCCGACCGCAGACCCTTGGATCTGATTCAGAGTCTCAGAGCGCCCGTATACGATGATACCGAGTAGCTGTCCGCAGTAATTGGAACTTTGTCACCGTCTGGTATTGCAAAGAACTTGTGTCAACAATACGCGGTCACCCTCGAAAGTAAACCGACTGTTACTTTTGCGAACAGAGTGAGCGAAATCAGAAACGTTCTAAGCTTCCATAAGCTATTCAATGTATGAGTCTCGTTGGGCAAGATCTTCATTATCGATATTGATGGGTGTATCTGCGAGCATGTGGACAATGAGCATTCTGAGCTGATGTCATCTGCGCAACCATATCCTGACTCGATCAGAAAGATTAACCAGTGGTACGACCAAAGGACACTTCATCTGTTTCTTCACTGCAAGAACAGAAGATCACAGGGACGCCACTATTGCGCGGCTACAGAAACACGGGGTGAAACATCACCAGCTGATCCTCGGCAAGCCTAGGCGTAGAGAAGGAGACGAGTACCATTACATTGACGACACTCCGATTCGAGCCACCAGATACAAGGGAGTCTTCGGCGACATGGTGAAGAAGACGAAAGACGTGATGGTCTTTGAGGATGAATAATCGAAGACTCCAACTTCGCTGACGATAATTCGACGAAGAAACCCAGAGACCTTTATCAGATCCAGCGATGCTGCAAAGTCCGATTGGGCAAAATCAGCTTTGAACTGTGTGTTTCTTGCCCCCGTATTTGGGGTAGAGATACTTAGAAGCGGTTATTCCCTCGCGGGTTTCGACCTCTACGGTGCGTAGACCCTCAGCCTTGATATCGTACAGACTACGATAGAGGAGCACCGATCCGATTCCGCGTTTTCTCTCTGTTGATCTCACCACGACGCCCGTGAAGAGTCTACCTATCCCGGACCGTTTCTCGATAATCATTCCGTTCATTCCAACCATCATCTTTTCCCGTTCTGCAACCAGAAATCTTGCTCCGAGCCTCTTCTGAGAGTCCAGGAACCATTTTGCTGCCGTAACGGGCGTCCATTTCGTCAGATAGTCAGCCCACGGAGAGCCTGGCTCATCTCCGAGTCCCTCATACCAGACTTGAGCTACCGACACAATTTCCTCGGGAGCAGCGTATCTGAACAGAGTCTCTGGTGAGCGCGGAGGCTCTAAGTACGCGAAGCCGTTCAAGTCCCATTTGAAAACACAATAGAACGGCCCAAAGGGAGACAACTAGCCTCAACCCTTTTCGAGCATAGAACTCGCAACGAGTTCGTTGATCACGCGGCTCTGTTCGAGAAACTCGACTTGCCGATGCTTAACTCCGACCTTGCGCTTGACGATCTCAGTTAGTTGCGGGAGCTTTTCGTAGCCGACGAATTTGCGGTCGAGGTCCATCGCTACTTTGAGTGTTGTCCCGGACCCAAGGAACGGGTCGAGGACCGTGTCTCCTAGAATCGAGAACATCTTGATCAACCTCCTAGGAATCTCTTCTGGAAAAGCTGCTACTCGCCGTTCAAGACCCTCAATATCCTGTCTGGCACCAGGGACCCTCCAGACCTGTGAGAACCATTCGTCCCGTTCTTTCTTGGTGAACTTGCTGTCATACCGTCTGGGGTCTTTTGGCGGGAAGCTACGTGGTGAGCCTTTGCGAAAGATTAGGATGTACTCCATGTCGAGAGTCACATAGGCGTTCGGTGGAAGGAATCCTGATCCTAAGAACGCCCCCTTGCCCTTGTAATGAGGCCGGTTAGTGGGCTTCTTCCACAGCACATAGGGCAGGGTTACGAAGCCGAGCTTCTCAAAGTTCTCGATGATTCTGGAATGGTTGGGGTAGAGGTGGAATATTCCATTCGAGGTCCGGGTCGCATCTCCGATGTTAACGCAGGCAATACCGCCCGGGGTGAGCACTCTTCTGAGTTCTCGCCAAGTCTCGTCAAGATATTCATGCATCTCGTTGTAAGATGGAGCTGAAGCTTCTGTGAAGAATTCGTCCCAGATCGATACCATAGGATATGGCGGCGAGGTCACGGTAAGATGGACCGATTCGTCGGTGACTTCGCTCATTCGACGACTGTCGCCGATGATTACTCGGTAATCAGGGCACATCCGACTGGGCGAATTGCGCATTGCGTATAATAGGTCGGTGCTTGCGACTGAGTAGATCTATCGGATTACCGTAGTTTTTTGTCGAGGAACTCTATCGTCCTCTTCCAAGCCAGGTCTGAGGCGTCCCGGTTGTACTCTACGGGCCGATTCTCTTCGACAAACCAGTGTTTCGTTCCAGGATAGAAGTGAAACGCGACTTCCCTTCCGGCCTCGCGAATCTTCTCCTCTGTAGCTCGCACTTCCCCAATGGGTTCCCATTCATCCTCTGGTGCGAAATGACCCAGAAAGGATGCTTCAGCTTTTGAGAAATCCAGGGTGTAGCTTCCGTAGAAGACAACAACTGCTCCAACCGTTTCGGGCTTCAACGTGCTCAATAATAGAGACCATGCTGCCCCCATGGAGAAGCCTACGACGCCGATTTTGTGTCCGGATATTGATGGGTCTGCTCGTAGGTAGTCGGTTGCTCCTAGGACTATCTGCTTTATTCTCTCGTCAGCGATTTTTGACCGGAGCTCCTTCGCCCCCTCTACGGACGTTGCTACAGCACCGTCATGAAGATCCGGCGCTAGTGCGAGAAATCCCTGAGAAGCTAACCTGTTAGCGAAGCTTTTGAAGAAATCATTTAGTCCCCACCAAGCGTGCAGAACAAGGATTCCGCTGCGCGGCTCTTCTGGGGACGCCAGGTATGCCTTTCCCGGTCCGCCTTCTGTTTTGAATTCGACCATGCGACTCTTCAATGCCATCATCGAAAATCTGCTACAACGGCTCTATTGTGAGTAGTCAAAAATGTTTGTTAAATCACTCCTTGACGTACAGCATTCAGTCGATGAAACCGGTTTTGGATCGGTACGATTATGTGAAACCAATTCTCGCCAATCCATAAGGTAGGGGGAGAGAATTGCCATATTTTGTCGTGATCGAGGAGCAAGGACCAGCGTGGGATGAGAAGCGGTCGATGCGAGATCAGAAAGGGTGGGCTGAACATGCCGTGTTCATGGACGCTCTCGCCGACGAACACTTTGTGATTCTGGGTGGTCCTCTGAAATACTCGAAACATAGGGCGATGCTCGTCCTCAATGCGCCCAACGAGGGGGTTCTCCGAAAGAGGCTCGCTGAAGACCCTTGGATGCGCACTGGAGTGCTTCGCACCCTCGAAATCTATCCTTGGGAAGTTCTCCTTGGAAAACTAACTTGACAGACGAGAAACGCCGTGCGTGCTCACCCACCTCACCAAGAAACCCTGAGACGCGAAGCGATTAATGCGAGGCTCGGAGTCTTGATAGTCTGTTACGAGTCTTGGTTCAAGTTAATGTCGCCGGTCTGGGTCAGGACCCTGTAGGCGTTCAGAGTGATCCACTTGCTGGGTTTTCCGATATCTTCAATCGCCACGGGTGCCTTTCGGCCTTTGCCGCTGGGATAGAAGAAGTCACCTTCTCGATACCAGTCGCCTTCGAGGTTCCAAGCGCCATCGGGTCTACGTTTTGACAGTAACAGTTGAACGGCACTCCTGATCCGCTTATCGTCCCCATAGCCAAGCTTCGTCAATACGCGTAGTGCGTGGAGGATGTCGTAGAAGTAGTACATTGGAAAGTGGAGTTTGGTGAAGAATGGATAGGTTTCCTGCCAGTGATGATTGTCCGATTTGTATATGTGATGCATGAGGAGAAACTCGGCACCTTCATCGATGGACCGTTTCATTTTCCGGGTCCACTTCTGTCTTGGAATCTCAGAGTAGGCCCATAACGGCTCGATGGTGGACATGAAGCTGCTGTGTTTCACCTTCTTCTCAGGATGGTCGCAGTTCCAGCCGCCATCTTCTAGCTGATCCTTCGGCAGCCAGTCGATCGCTCTTCGAACCCGCGGGTCACTGGAGTAGCCGAACTTGATCAGAGTCCGAATCATGTTTCCTGTTAGACAGGGCTCGTCCCATCTCTTGCTCTCCTCGACCTTGCTCGGGCAGGCGAAGGCGCCGGTCTCTGTCTGGTGAAGGTCGAGAAATCTCTCGCATTCCGAACTGATTCTAGGATCGGGAGGAGCGTCCATTTCTCCGAGAAGTGCTAGAGGCCATACAGCTGACGTCCATTTTGGACGATAACATGTCTCCTTGGGAGACCAGACTCCTTTGCTTGTCTGTGTTCCGATGATCTTCTTGACAGGCCGGTAGCTTGGAATCTTCTCACCTGTCGCCAATACATCTTTTCCGTCCTTTGGACGGTGGAGCAGATCGATGAGAGCCTGATGTCTAACCGACGGGTCCTTGGGATCAAGCAGCCAGCTAAGAGTGGGGTCTTTCAATTTGTGTCGCTCGTCGTGAGTGTTTTCCTATGCTTCTATGTTTTTCTCTCTTGAGCGTTCTCTCTGTTTTCTCTTGAGAGCTAAGCCGGACGGAAATTCGGCCGCTGATGAAAGAACTTGGATCTGAGTGAGCAGAGCTTAACAATACGAAATCCGCGAGTAAGTACTGATGGATTTGAGCTCGAAGTCCAGCGGGTCTTACTTCTCTCCTGAATTCTTCAAGTTTCTGAGGGGCTTGGCTAGAAGCAAGAACAGAGTATGGTTTCAGAAGAACAAGCAACGTTATGAAAGGTATGTGCTCGCACCCAGCCTCCGGTTCATTAAAGACGTTGGGGCCGAGCTTAGAGCGGTTAGCCCATACCTTGTGGCAGACCCTCGGCCCTTTGGCGGGTCACTCTTCCGGATCTACCGTGACATACGCTTCTCCAAGGACAAGAGTCCCTACAAGACCAATGTGGCCATGGAGTTCTGGCACTGTCGAGGAGGAACGAAGTCTTACACCGGGCTATACCTTCACCTTGCACCGGGAGACAGTTTTGCCGGTGCAGGCATATGGCATCCTGACCCCCGACCCTCAACAGGGTCCGTAGGGAGATCGTGTCCCGGCCCGAGGCTTGGAGACGGGTCAAGGAGAGTGGGTTGAAGATGGGTGAATCTTTGAGGGACCCCCATCCGGGTTTGACCGTAACCTTCCTTTCGCCGAGGATTTGAAACTGAAGGACATTACAGCGGGGGTCCGATTCAGCAATGCGCAAGTTACGGGCCCGAGATTCATGAAGGATTTCGTCCAAGCAAGTAAGAAACTTGACCCGCTCAACAAGTTCCTAGCAGGGGCACTGAGCCTACCTTGGTGATAGATGGGAGCAGCGGCAGATTCCGCCAATGGTTCTTTCGGAGATTTTAGGTTGGGATTGATGACTTTGAAACATCATTTGAGGACGGTCACCGGGCTTACCTGAGTATTGTCTAACTGTGTTCGAACGAGGTCCACGCGTACCGTCGTTCGTGATCCAGAAGCCATTTTTTCCGCCATATTCCTCCGCCGTATCCGACAAGCGAGCCTTCCGAACCGATCACTCTATGGCATGGCACAACGAGCGATATTTTGTTGGCACCGTTTGCCTTTCCAACCTCGCGAGATTTCTCAGGCTGTCCGAGCGCTTCAGCAATGTAACCATAGCTGCGTGTCTGTCCAGGAGGAATCTGTCTCAAGGCCTGCCAGACGGCTTCTTCGAACGCTGTGCCATGCCGGGTCGTAGGGATTTGGAAATCTGCAGACTCGCCGGCGAAATAATCGTCGAGCTGAGCGATGAGCGTTTTTAGAACAGTGTTGGTGCCCGAACCGATCAGTCCAAAGTTTCGCTCTAGACGACGAAGTTCGCCTGTTAATGCCACGCGATTCTCAAATTCGAGTAGGAATAATGCTGCGCCATCCGCGACGGCGATCATCGACCCGAGAGGGGTGCTAATCTTGGTACGAACAAGCTTCCCGTCAATCACAGATCCTAGCCGATTTGCGACCACTGCCGCTTGAGTTGAAAGCATGGCTCGATCATGGGAGAGTAATCAAAAATAAAGGGTTTGACTCCAAATCTTGCGGTCAAAATAGGCGTAGCTCTGTGGGCGGAACTAGGTTTGAGAAATAAGGGATAACCCCATATTCAGCTCGATCGTTCAAGTCCTAACCCAATCTTAAGCGGCCTTCAATCTCTCGCACGGCATCTTCCATTCTCGGGAAACCAAACTGGAAGCCTGCTTCGAGCAACCGGCCTGGCGCAACGCGGCGGCTCTTGATTATCAGTTCGGCCTCGGTCCTATGAACAAAGGCCGCGACCTCAAGCATCCTGCGGGTCGCTGGCAATCCAAAGGGTACGCCAAGCTCCCGACGTATGATTCTCATCATCTCCCGTTGCAGAATCTGGTTCGGCGAGGCCACGTTGACCGGCCCGCTGAAATCGTCCCGGTCAATCAACCATTCGACAGCGCGGCAAAAATCGGCTTCGTGAATCCAGGAAATATATTGATGCCCGCCGGCAATGGTGCCTCCCAGCCCCCATCGCGTGAGGCCTCGCAGGACCCGGTAGACACCACCTTTGCTAGCGGCGAAAACCATGGCTGTGCGCAGCGCGACCTTCCGTGTCGCAGGCGTAGACGCGTCGAAGAATGCTTCTTCCCAAGCACGGGCGACTTCGATCGAGAATGCGTCCTTCGCCTCCGGAGTCGCACCAATTTCGCCGGTGGCCTCATCCATCTGCCGATCGAATGTGTGTTTGTAGATAGTGGCCGTGCTGGCGTTCAGCCAAACCGAAGGAGGTGTATTGCAGCGAGCGATGGCCTCGCCCAGCACGCGCGTCGAATCAACTCGCGACTCCAGAATCTCCCGCCGGTTGCGCTCATTGTATCGGCAATTCACCGATCGCCCGGCGAGGTTGATTAGTGCCCGCGCACCT